>WNFY01028003.1_pt1 | contig 15776 bp, 13 predicted proteins | sample 5400091 | NCBI WGS metagenome assembly WNFY01 (sample SAMN13153364, study PRJNA577476) | soil metagenome | isolation source: 60 cm soil or saprolite under grassland replicate 1 | place: USA:California | collected 2016-06-15 | reverse complement strand
CTGGGATATATTTCACTCGGCATTATCATGATCCTCCAGATAAATTCTGTGAATCGTATCATGTTTTGGATCTGTTTATATTGTTTTGGAATGAATGGATTTTTAAATGGTGTATCTGTAAATACCACCGTAGGCTTTTTGGAAAATAAATATAAGCGAAGAATGATGAGCACCTGTCATGGCTTATATAGCCTGGGAGGAGGAATAAGTGCAGCACTCGCAACTCTTTTCTTTGCTCTTCATTTATCTCCACGTTTGCAAGTCATATTGGTGGCTGTATGCATCTTCACGGTCGTTTATTTCAATCGTAACCATTTGCTGGCACACCATCGCATCATACATTCAGGTTCGGGAATTAAATTTCCATCGCTGGCAATTTTAAGCGTTTCTTTTATCTGTATGGCCTTGTTTATGGCAGAAGGTTGTGTTGCTGACTGGAGCGCCATTTATTTAAGAGAATCATTGCATGGGACCAAAGAAATAATGGGACTCGGTTATGCCGGTTTTTCTGCCGCCATGACCCTCGGCAGATTTAACGGAGATAATATCATTGCGAAATTTGGAAGCAAGAGAGTGGTAATAACGGGAGCACTTCTGGCTGCAACGGGTTTTTCCATTGTAGTATTGGCGCCTCTTGTTCCCATTGCTATTGCTGGCTATATTTTAATTGGATTCGGTTGTTGTTGTATTGTACCCGTATTATTTAGCACATCAGGAAAAATTCCGGGTGTAAGCCCGGTGGAAGGATTTGCCATGGTGACAACCGGTGGATTGATCGGATTCCTTACCGGACCATCACTGATTGGACTCATCACGGCAGCCCTTGTGGCCTGGAGAAATAAATTTTTAGAAAGTAAAAAATCATTGACAACAGAAATGCCTTACGATGAACAAATCTATTGATACAATAATTTTTGATTTAGGTGGAGTGCTCATTGACTGGAATCCACGTTATGCATATCGCAAAATTTTTAAGACGGAAGAAGAAATAGAATGGTTTCTTGAAAATGTAACCACCTCTGAATGGAACGAGAACCAGGATTCCGGTTATCCTCTTCACAAAGCAACAGAAGAATTGATTGCCAAACATCCTGAATGGGAACCAGAGATAAAAGCCTACTACGGCCGCTGGCTGGAAATGCTGGGAGATGCTATTCATGAAACTGTCGAGATATTGCGACAACTAAAACAAACCCGTAAATATAAACTGTTTGCTCTTACAAACTGGAGTGCTGAGTTTTTATAGACGACAGCCTTAGAAATGTAAAGGGAGCGGAAGCGGTTGGTATTACCGGCATACATTTTCATAATCCATCGCAAGTGAAAGAGGAATTACAAAGGCTGGGAGTCGAAATATGGTGAACTGAGATTTATTCAAGGTTCGGTCTGAGCCATTTCTCTGCTTCTTGAATGCTCATTCCCTTTCTTTTTGCATAATCTTCTAATTGATCTCTTGATATTTTTCCTAAACCAAAATAATGGCTTTGTGGATGAGCAATATACCAGCCGCAAACGGAAGCTGGCGGATTCATAGCAAGGCTTTCCGTTAGTTCAATTCCTATATTCTCAGTAACATTCAGCAATTCAAATAATTTTATTTTCTCAGTATGATCAGGGCAGGCGGGATAACCGGGCGCAGGACGAATGCCTTTATATTGTTCTTTGATCAATTGTTCATTGGTTAGGTTTTCATTTTTATCGTAACCCCAGAATTCTTTTCTTGTTTTTTGATGCAGGCATTCTGCAAATGCTTCTACAAAACGATCGGCTAATATTTGTATCATGATCTTATTGTATTCATCCTGTTCGGCGGCAAATTTTTCAACATGCTTTTTTGCTCCATGGATGGTAACTGCGAAAGCGCCCATAAAGTCAGAGGCCCCCTTCTGTTCCCCCAACGGGGGAAAGTCCCGGCTGTAGCTTTTCTTTTCGGCAAATGGAAGGGTTTGTAGCATTTGTTCAATACTCGGCAAAACTTTTTCTATATCATTAATTACTTCTTCGTTTGTAAATCTTATTACTGTATATCCCTTTGATCGTAACCAGGAGGTTCTTATTTCGTCGTTGTCTTTATTATCGGGTAATTGGTGAATTAAACCGTCCACTTCAACAATAAGTTTTTTTGCAAGGCAAACAAAATCGGCAATGTAGTGTCCTATAATATGCTGTCTCCTGAAATTATAGTTTTGTAATTTTTTTCCTCTTAATTGCTCCCATAAAATTTTTTCTGCCTGAGTCGGATTTTTTCTATGATGTAAGGAAAATTCTTTAGTTAGTTTGTACAACATAGGATCTGCATCGTAAAAGAATTCATCTTCTACCTCAGGTTTTGTGCGTTGGATTTCTCCCCCGTTGGGGGAGTTAGAGGGGGCGGGTTTTATAAAATCTGCCAAAGAAAAATTAGGCTGCCCCACAGCTTTTTTTAATTGCTGGCGAAGGCTTTCCAGTCTTACTTCTCCTTTATCTGTTTGCAAAATAATTGTGTCTGCATTATTACTTGCAGCCGGCCAAAAACCAATGACACCATTTGCTTTAAACCATTTTCCCTTAACAAGTTTTTCAACCAGTTTTTGAGCATCATTGAATAAACTGGTTGCCTCAACGCCAAAAATTTTGTCAGATAAAACAGCTGGAAATTGTCCCGGCATTTCCCAGGCGATGAAGAATGGCCCCCAGTCTATGTATTTTGCAATAGTTCCAAGATCAAATTCTTTCAACACTTTCACACCATCTATCGCTGGTTTTACGGGTTTATAATTTTTCCAGTCAAAATATTCTTTTATAATTACGGCTTCTTCGTAAGGAATTAATGTTTTCTCTTTTTGCTTATTCAAAAACTGATTGCGCAAACCATTGTATTCTGTTTCGGTTTGCTCCAGAAAGGATCTTTTTTGCTCCTTATTCAACAGGTTTGTTACTACGGTTACACTTCTCGAAGCATCCAGCACATGCACGACTCCATTGTCATATTGCGGAGCAATTTTTACGGCTGTATGCATTCTTGAAGTCGTGGCGCCGCCGATCAGTAATGGTTGTTTCATATTACGGCGTTTCATTTCATGTGCAACATGAACCATCTCATCCAATGAAGGGGTTATTAGTCCGCTAAGGCCAATTATATCTACGTTTTGTTTTTCCGCGGTTTCTAAAATCTTGTCTGCAGGAACCATTACTCCGAGATCTGTTACTTCATAGCCATTGCAGCCAAGGACTACACCAACAATATTTTTTCCAATATCGTGAACATCGCCTTTTACAGTTGCTAATAAAATTTTTGCTGCTCCCGCTCCTTCTTCATTTTTTGTTCCCGCTGCTTCATGGGCAAGCCGTCGCTGTTCTTTTTCGGCCTCAATATAAGGAGTAAGAAGAGCTACCGATTTTTTCATTACTCTTGCACTCTTTACTACTTGTGGTAAAAACATTTTACCAGAACCAAACAGATCACCCACGACATTCATTCCATCCATCAGCGGGCCTTCAATTACATCAAGCGGCTTTGGATATTTCTGTCTTGCTTCTTCAGTATCCTTATCAATATAATTAGTAATGCCATTGATGAGTGCATGTTTTAACCTTTCTTCTACTGAACTATTTCGCCAGGCTTCATCTTTTATTTCAACCTTCCCTTTTGCTTTTACATTTTCAGCAAAGGCGATCAGTTTTTCAGTGGCTTCATTGTTATCATTGTTTCGATTCAGAATAACATCCTCACATAGTTGTCTTAGCCCCGGCTCTATTTCATCATATACAACCAACTGCCCCGCATTTACGATGCCCATATCCATACCTGCTTTGATGGCATGATAAAGAAAAACAGAGTGCATAGCCTCACGTACATGATCATTGCCGCGAAAAGAAAAGGAAAGATTGCTGACACCACCGCTTATTTTAGCCAGCGGCATTTTTTGTTTGATGATTTTTGTGGCTTCTATAAAATCTACTGCGTAATTATTATGCTCTTCCAAGCCAGTAGCAACAGCAAAAATGTTGGGATCGAAAATTATATCCTGTGGATCATAACCAACTTGTTCTGTTAGTATTTTATATGCTTTGCTACAGATATCGACTCTTCTTTGCAGAGTATCAGCCTGGCCTTTTTCATCAAAAGCCATTACCACAACCGAAGCGCCATACATTCTGCATATCTCCGCCTGCTGAATAAATTTTTCTTCGCCTTCCTTCATGGAGATTGAATTCACAATACACTTGCCTTGTACACATTTTAACCCTGCTTCAATGATTTCAAATTTTGAACTGTCGATCATGACAGGAATCTTTGCAATATCTGGTTCAGTTTGTAAAAGATTAAGAAAAGTGGTCATTGCCTTTACTCCATCCAGTAACGCATCATCCATGTTTACATCAAGTATTTGTGCACCATTCTCAACCTGTTGCCTGGATACGCTTAATGCTTCTTCATATTTATTTTCACGGACGAGGCGAGCAAATTTTTTTGAGCCTGTTACATTGGTACGTTCACCAATGTTTACAAAATTGCTTTCCGGACGAACAACGAGAGGTTCGAGCCCGCTTAGTCTTAAAAAAGGTTTTATTAATCTCATTTATTTATAAACCACTACGGCACAAAGGCACGAAGTAGCACTAAGGTTATAGAATTATTCTTTTGATCCCATCTTTCATTAATGGTACATGGAAATTAATTAGAAAACCAAGTCTTTTGCTCGCTAGTTTGAGGTAACTCAATAACTGAGCTTCCCACACGGGATGATAATTTTCCCGGGCTTTGAATTCAATGATAATTAAATCTTCTGCTAACAAATCAAGCCGTAATCCATCATCGATGTGGAGGGTTTGATAGATTATCGGGACTTCCTTCTGTTTGATATACTGTATATCTCTCTTTATTAACTCATAATAAAAATATTTTGCATAAACGCTTTCCAACAAGCGAGGTCCAAGTTCCTTGTGAATCTTGATAGCAATATCTACTATCTGACTTGCTAAAAACTCTTCTCTTTCTGAAAGCTTTTTGTACATGGACTTTGTGTTTCTTAGTGTCTTAGTGCCTTTGTGGTTCAAAAATTTATAAAATCTCTTCTACAACAGGAAGCTCTCTGGGACTTAGATTTTTTACATGTTCGGCGATATGTCTGATATGATCCGGCCGGTCGCATTTCCTTTGCACCGAGGGCGCAATTCAAACCAATACTTAGGGGTTTTGCATGTATCACGGAAGTATAAAATGCTTCAAGAGTCTGACCGCTTAATGTGCGACCGGAAGCATCAGTAATCGTTCCACTGATCATGATGGGCAACTCCTTTTGTTTTGTATCGCGGAAATATTTTTTTATGGCAAAAATCGCTGCCTTTGCGTTGAGCGTATCAAAGATGGTTTCGATAAGAAGCAGATCAACTCCACCTTCTACCAAACCCTTCACCTGTTCATAGTATGCATTCATAGCTTCATCAAAAGTTAGTGCACGATAACCCGGATTATTTACATCCGGCGAAAGTGAAAGAGTTTTGTTCATGGGACCGATTGCCCCGGCTACAAATTTCGGATTTCGGATTTCGGATTTTGGATCTGTTTGTTGGTATTCGTTGATTGCTTCTTTTGCAATTTTTGCAGCCGCAAAATTAATTTCATAAGCAAATTCCTGCATGTGATAATCTGCCAATGAAATACGTTGTGCATTGAACGTATTTGTTTCAAGGATATCAGCACCTGCTTCGAGGTATTGTTTGTGAATTTCTCTAATGATCCGAGGCTGAGTAAGACAAAGGAGATCATTATTGCCTTTTAGATCGGTTGGCCAATCTTTAAAACGCCTGCCCCGATAATCTGCTTCTGATAACTTATGGCGCTGGATCATTGTCCCCATTGCGCCATCAATGATAAGAATGCGCTCATTTAATAAGTCACGAATGGTTTTCATAACACCTCCTTGTTGATTAGAGTTACCGAAAGATGCAGTGAGTGACACAACAGAAGTTGAATAGAGTTGATGTCGCTGGCCACATCACAATTATCACCGAACTATTTAAACGTTGGAAACTAAAGAGAGAGTTTCGTGGCGTTTATTAGTTCTGTTTTCCTTCTTCTGCATTATGCAGGATCAGGATACTGGCCGAACAATAAACAAATCCGCCTGTGTAGCAAAGATATGATTGAGACTGGAGATTACAAAGTATTGCGAATTGTTGAATAACCTGCAAACAATTTAGCAATTAATCAATTAACGTACAACGTAACTTTCCACCGGCAGACGGTTCTGAAGGCTCCTTGCCAGCGTCATTTCATCAGCATATTCAAGCTCACCTCCAAAAGCAATGCCACGGGCAATCGTAGTGATGCGGATATTTTGCGGCTGCATTTTTTTTTGAATGTAATAGATAGTTGTATCACCCTGTATAGTTGGATTGAGAGCAAAGATCAGTTCTTCCGTTTTTTCTTTTTGTATCCGGCTGATAAGAGATTCAATATTGAGCTGATCAGGACCAATCCCATCAAGCGGCGAAATAACTCCACCCAGCACATGATAAGTTCCATTGTATTGCTGAGTACTTTCTATCGCAATGACATCACGAATGTTTTCTACTACACAGATCATTTCCTGTTTCCGCATACTGTTGGCGCAGATCGAACAAATATCCCCATCGGCCACGTTGAAACAACGCTGGCAAAATTTTATTTCACTTCGCATTTTGCTGAGCACTTCGCTGAATTGAGTGACATCATTATTCGTTTGCTTGAGAAGATGCAGCACCAGACGCAACGCTGTTTTTTTCCCTATACCCGGAAGTTTGGCAAATTCATTGACGGCATTTTCAAGAAGTGAAGAGGAAAATTGCATGATGCGAAGGTACAAGAATCAGGGTACAAAGATACAGGAGGGAAGGCACAAGAATCAAGACACAATGCACTAGCAGGGAAATAGAAATTATGCCTTGTCATTTGTCCTTGTGCCTTGGAACTTATGTCTTGAGCCTTTATAATGCTATATCAAAATCATTATCCCAATTTGGTTTTACAGAAATTTTCCGCCGGGAAGTAATTGGTTTTACAATTTCAGGCTGAATATGTTTCCCGAAAAATTCACCCGGATCCCATTTGCCATTTTTATTTCGATCATATAAAATGCGTAATTCATATTCACCCGGAGGAAAAATACGTTGATTTATTTCAGCGGAAGTAAGAGGAAACGCTTTGACAATATTCTTGTCCTGGACAAACTGCAAGACAGGATTTACAGAGAGGTCAAAGTTTTTAAAACGTATCCTTAATGAGCCATAATCCGAAAGTTTTTTTGTTTTGAATGAAATAGTATCTGATTTTAATAAAGTTCTTCCCAAAGTATCTTCAGCAAAATCTTTTTCGGCGATAATATTGTACCGGGAATTTTCTTTCCAATTATACTGAATAGAGAATTTTTTTTTCGAAGTATCAGTTAAGATCTTATAGTTAGAAATCGGAGTAAATGAAGTGTCGCTGGTAAAATGGATGAGTGATGTGTCCAATTTTTTCCATGGCTGTTCGAAACTAATCATCAGATCGCTTAAGAGATCCAATTGACCGGTTGTAAGATTAGTCTGCAGCTTTAATCGCTTATCGGCATTGCCGCCACCAGTCTTTGCCTTGGCATTGATCTTGGGAAGTGAACGGGGCGTTGTTTTGCCTTCTGCATAAGCGTATAATATGACAGGCTTTTTATTAGTTTCAATAGTCACAGATGTATCTGCAAAAGCAAATAATTGCTTTTCGGACAGATAGCGATGACTGCCTCCTTCATCCTGCAATGCATATATATAAAAAGTGCCGTGAGGTAAATTGCGAAAAGTAAAATTTCCCAAAGAATCTAACCGGGTAAGATAACGCGGTCTTTCATTCGCCACAGCAGAATCTTCCCCATTTTTATGAAGCATAACAACCAGCGAGGTGTCCACTTTTCCATTTTCAGCTAATAATACTTTTCCTGCCAACGTCAATGAATCAAACGTAGGGCCTGTAGAGAATAAATAGGTAAAGTTCTTTGCTATATTTCCTTCGTTATTGTCTCTGATTGCATTCCCGAAATTTAAAGAATAAGTCGTGTTGGGTTCAAGGGTATCTTTTAATCTTATCGTAACGGTTTTCAGCTTGGATTCAACCTGGGGATCAACTTTGGGAACAGGAGAAACAATCAGGTTTTCACGGGGATTTTGCAGTTGAACAAATTCATCGAATGTCAGTGTAATATGATTGCCTTTGAAATTTTTTGAAGAATCTGCCGGAGATGCTTTTACTAGCAATGGAGGAATACTATCTCTCAATCCACCCTCGGGCGGAATAATATTAGCACAACCCGGACCACTGATTGCGTTGATTAGACTGGTCAAAATGATTAAAGAACCCGGTATGAAAGGTAATTTCTTCATTCAGCCTGCAAACTTAGGCTGTTTCGATTATCAATCAGTTCTCCCTTTTCCTAATAATCCTTTAAATCCTGAAATCACGGTTCTGTTCCTTCTTCCTCTAATTCATGTAAGGCCATGGTGAGATTATTTGTTTTAACAAAATTGCACCAATGACAATCTTCTTTGCCGCAGCCTGTGTAAAAATCGTGATTTTGAATTTTATCCCAAACAGTTTTGATCTGTTCGCAAACTGTGTCAATATCCTGTGGAGTAATAGAGATCTTTTCTTTTTTATAAACCTTTTTTTTGTCAGGTTCAACAAAATCAAATTCAGAGCTCATTACTTTCCATCCTTTTTGTTCATAGTTGTCGACAAGAATTTTATAAAAAACCGCCTGCCGCCAATAATCGCCACCGATCGGATCTTTATCGGATGGTGATCGCAATCTGTTTTTTGCCTTATCAGGATCTCCCGTTTTGTAATCAACAACGTTAACCCATTTACCATCGAACTCCAGCTTATCTAATTTTCCTTTCAGCGGAACTCCGTTTACAATAATATTTTTTATGTTTCTTTCAATCGTTACAATTTTACTCCAGCTATTAATGTATTTGTCGTAATAATTGTTCAAAACATCGTGTCCATATTCCAGCCTCCGGTTAAATTGTTCTTTAGTAAAGCTTTCCCGGTGCCGGTGCATATACCATTCAAAATCTTTAAGGAATTCTTCTTTTGAAGGGAACTGTTCATTATTATTTTGCATTTTGCGGAACAGTTGCTCCATAGCATAATGGATGGATGAGCCAAATTCTGTGGCTTCATTTTTGGGAGATGGGATGCGAATAAGATTTCTGAAATAAAATTCAAGCGGACATTTCAGATAGTTATTAAGCGCTGTTACATTCATTACAAATTTTTCAAGCAGGCGATTGACAAACTCCTTTTCCATTTCTTCAATTTCGGGTGCAACCTGTTCTCCAAATTGTAAAGCGCTGAATTCACTTACGACATTTTCATCGATAAAGACTTTTTCAACCTTTATTTCCTGCTGATCCAAAATTTCGGCAATGAACATAGAAGGTTCCAGTTCTTTACCATCATTTTTATAGCAACAATATGAAATAGTAAGATGCCGTTCAGCTCTTGTGAGGGCCACGTAAAATAGTCGACGAAGCTCTTCATCATCACTTGGTGTGCCATGAGAAGAAAAAATAGTATCAGGCAATTTATAAAAATTCCAAACCTTTTGAACCGTGTGCGGTCATCAGGTTTATCCCTTTCTCATTGCCGCAGATCTCCAGTAATGATAAAGAAAGCTCCTCTTTTTCCATCAATTCAAGAGTGTTCACAAGTTCTTTCAATTTCATAAAAGGATGGCGGGCCGTTTCGGCTTTTATGAAATCGAATAAGCCGGTAAGTACCTGGAGGAACCAGATCTTCTCCCGATCCTGCATGATGTAATTTAACAGGCCTGTCTTACGAATGATATTTTCAAAAAGCATTTGTAAGGTAATATTCGGAACATCACTAATCAATTGTTCCAATACTTTACTGGCTTTTTTTAATCCTTCGTTCAAACCCTGTGAAAAAAGATCTTTGGTGGGGGCATTTGCTTTTTCATATAAAAGCCTTCGAAGAGAAATGGTTGAATCATCATATTTTTTATTAGACGCCTCTATGGACAGTTTGGCTATTTCAATGGAAGGAACGTGGAACCAGCTAAAATGCAAAATTTCAAACAGCATTTCGTCGCCACTATATGGGATATCGTGTTCGGATGCAAGATATTTTAATAGTAAAATAATTTTTTGCGCCAGCGGAATTTCAAGGATATTCAGACTGCGCCTGCTATAGTAAGCTATTTTCCGCAGTTTGAAATACTGCATCAGTTCATTACCGTATTTGTTTTCCCTGTAAATGACCCCGATACGATTGGCCGGAATATCCTGGGCGATCAGCTTTTCCACCTCCAAAGCAATACCAATCATTTCCATCCGTTGGGTATCGTATGATTTAATGATCGGTTTATGCAGCAAATGGTTTATTTGTGTATTGGAAGAGATCAATTCCTTATCCAATCCTTCAATCTTCCTGATAAGCCTTTCATTATTTCGGTCAATAAGGGTCTTTGAAATATCCAGGATGGATTGGGTCGAACGATAATTATCAACAAGCACTACTTTTAGAAGATCGGTTTTATAAGTATTGGCGAAAGTCAGCATGTTTTCTACGTTGGCTCCCTGGAAACGATAAATGCTTTGATCATCATCACCGACAACAAATACATTCGGCTTTTCCCAGTAATTAATGAGTAGCTCAACAATTTTATTTTGCGTACCACTGGTATCCTGGTATTCATCAACAAGTATATAAAGAAATTTTTCCTGGTAACCCGCCAATAGATTTTTATTTTCTTCAAAGACTTTGATCACCCAATTGATCATATCATCAAAATCGTAGCGGTTTTTTTGTCGCATCAATTGTTGAAATCGATCGAATTCATTTATGGCTGCACGAAGCCTTTCCATCTTTTCCTTTTCTTCGGCAATTTTCTCTTTTTTCAGATCACCAATATTGAACTCTTTGTATTTTCTTTTATAAAAGAATTCATCCCGGTTGGAAAGGTCTGAAAGGTATTCATCGATCTTCTGACCAATGAAGGAAGGCGACCAGCCTTCTCTTTTCATGGTACTGAAAAGTTTATCAAGATTGTGAATTTCAAAATATACATCACCCCGGTAGCGCTTCAGCAAATGATTTTTGGGGAATGAATCAATCAATTGTTTAAAGAGTTCAATTTTTTCAAGATCTGATACAGGATCAAGAGATGTTTTTTCAAACAAGGATAAATTTTCCTGGATCACTTCATTGCAAAAAGCGTGAAAAGTATAAATATTTACTTTATAGGCATCAGGCCCGATCATTTCCCTGAGCTTCGTTCTCATAGCCACTACACCGGCGTCTGTATAGGTAAGGCATAAAATATTTTGTGGATAAGAATCAGTTTCCAGGAGAATTTTACCAATGCGGCTGGCGAGTATTTTTGTCTTACCGGTTCCGGGTCCGGCAATGACCATTACCGGCCCTTCGATCGTATCGACTGCCAGGCGCTGCTTTTCATTTAACCGGTTATACTCCTGACGGAACTTCGCCTTTAATCTTTCTTTGTTAAATGACATTTAGAAATTTAATAAACTTTTAAATATGACAAGTTAATCAAAATCAGTTTTTCACTTGATAAAAGATTATCTGTAAGTATAGTTGATAATTAACAATCAGCCCATTGCTTTTGTTAACTTCTTTGCATAAAATTTTGTTTTGTGACTAAAATGTTTATCCTTTGAGAAAATAAACTACCATGAAGAAAAAAACTTTATTCCTGAAACTTTCACTATTATCCCTCTTATTTTCGTGCGGCCCCAAGATTTATAAATCGGCTGAGTTTGATTCTGCCTTTGCCCGTCATAAGACGATAGCCATTTTGCCTGCCGATGTGACTACACAACTTAGACCGAATGAAGCAAAAAAATTAACGGCAGAGCAAGTCCGGCAAATGACTGAAAAAACCGGTTATGATATACAGGATAAAATGTATAGCTGGCTGCTAAGAAGATCAGAAAAATTCCATTATACAGTAAGTTTTCAGGATGTAACAAGAACGAATGCTTTATTGAAACAGGCAGGAATTAATTATGCGGATCTGCAAACAAAGGACAGGGCAGAGCTGGCTAAAATTTTGCAGGTAGATGCAGTAATGCAGGATAAGGCAAGAATGGATAAGCCTATGTCAGAAGGAGCAGCTGTGGCAGTGGGGCTTCTTGTTGGCGCGTGGGGAGCTACTAATAAAGTAGAAACGACTATCAATATTCATGACGGTAAATCAGGCAATTTATTGTGGAAATATGACTATGAAGCTTCGGGAAGTGTAGGTTCCTCTACTACAAAACTAGTAGATGCCCTGATGAGGAACGCTTCAAAAAAATTCCCATACCAAGCAAAATAAAAGGGAGGTATTCCTTCCTCTTTTATCCCGGCATTCTTGAAATATATTTTTCTATTTGTTTAATCTGGTCGACGATCTGGGGAGTAGTGGGCTTTAATGCTTTTGATTTCCGAAAAAAATCTTTTGCTGCCCGAAATTCTCTTTTATTCATCATAATGCTGCACATCTGTAAATAGGCGGCGGCTTCGTTTTCTTTATCGGGCAAACCCTTACGCAGTGCCTGGCGTATATAACTTTCGGCCTGCCTCAGATCATTTTTTTGCATGGCCAGCATTCCCATTTGTAACATACTGGCTCCTTCTGCTTCTTTCATAGGCATGCCGAGGTCCAAACCCTTCTTCATCATTTTTTCTGCACCGTCAAAATCCTGTTTCATCATGGCTACATTTCCCCGCAAAGTATAATAGACGGAACGAATGGGCTTGTATAATAAACCGGGAAATTTTATTGAATTCAAAATTTTTTCCGCTCCTTCAATATCTCCTGCTTCAAGATATTCCTGTATCAAACGAAGGGGACCAAAGAAAAAATGACCCAGCGCTAAAATAACTCCGACAAAATATAAAGGAAATGCAGGCCAGAAAGAAGCAGTATAATTTACCACACCACCTCCAAGAATAAGAGCAATTCCAATATAAAGCCTGTATTTAATCAGCAGGTTGTAAAATTTCATACATCACAATTTGAGGATTGCAAAGATAGTTGAATCTTATTTTTGGAAATGGTTACTTCCTTTCGCCAAAAAATCTTCAGTTAATGAAGAAATAGTTAATCAGCACTTTTTTTAGTTTTTATGAGGATCATGAATAACCCAAAAATCAAGAATACGACCCCCGTATACAGATTCATTTTGCCGGACGATTCCTTATTAAAAACAGTATCCGTTAATAAAATCAGGGAGACTATTGTGAAGAATAACCCTATGACAAAATTTAGTTCACTCAATCTTTTATACATAGCAACGATTTAAAAGAAAATAATGTTTAATAATATGGTGGCTAATAAAAGTAATACACCCAATGTTACCGGGTTAAGATACCAGTGACCTTTTTCAGAGGACTCTTTTTTTGTTAATGAATAAACAAGTCCTTTTAGTTCTTCATCCGGTTTTGGCCTGGTTGCAAGACTAACCAGAATAGTAGTAACAAAATTTACGATCCACGAAACCGAAGCAATAATGAATGCCTGGCCCATTCCGCTCCGGATCTCATACAGGCCGGTGATCCATCCGCCTTTTCCTTCCGCAACAGTTAAACCATGCGTCAAAGCAGCGGCAATTGTACCGGCTAACAATCCACAGAAAGCACCATGACCTGTGGTCCTTTTCCAGAACATTCCCAATAAAAATGTTGCAAACAAGGGCCCGTTAACAAAACTGAAAACAAGCTGAAGAAAATCATTGATATTATTAAAACTCTTGGCAATGTATGCCGTGATAATGGAGAACAGGATACCTGCCACCGTAACCATTTTTCCCACCATCAGGTAATGTCGGTCGGATCTGTTTCTTACAAAATAGGATTGATAAATATCGTAAGTAAAAACAGAATTAAATGCTGTATCGCATTCACTGGAATGCTATACCCTTTTGATTGCAACGCAGGGGTCATCAATGCAATGGCAATAACGCCCGGCAACACTACAATCAATGGCATCAACATTTTTGGAAGTGCGGCAACGATAGGTGTTCGCTGTGCAGCATTCATGTTTTTTGCGATCATGGCTCTCTGTACTACCAGAAAATCAGTGCACCAGTAACCAAATGACATAACAAACCCCAGTCCGAATATTAATGACATAAAATGCAGGCCCATAGGATTTGATTGTGCATTTCCCATATATTTCCATGCATGGGTCAGTTCCGGTTGCAACTGTGCCTTGATATTGGCCCACCCGCCGGCGTCCTGCAGGGCAACAATAACAAGCGGTGATAATCCAAGCACAATTAAGAAGAACTGGAGCACTTCATTATAGACAGCACTGGTCAGGCCACCCAAGAAAGTATATATCATAACTACACCTGCCGCTACCCAAATGGAAATATCAAAATCCCATTTTAATATGACTTCTAATAATTTGGCTAACGCATATAATGAAATACCCGAAGAAAATACAGTCATTACGGCAAATGAAACAGCATTTAATCCTCGTGTTTTTTCATCGAATCGCAGTTTGAGATATTCAGGCACACTGCGGGCACGGCTGCCATAATAAAACGGCATCATAAATAAGCCAAGAAAAACCATCGCAAAAATGGCTCCCACCCAATAAAAATGAACCGTCATGATCCCATACTTAGCACCCGAAGCCACCATACCCAGCACTTCCTGTGCACCCAGATTAGCAGAGATAAATGCAAGACTGGTGATCCATAATGGAATACTTCTGTTGCTGGAAAGAAAATCATTACTGGATCTTATTTTTCTTTTAATGATGAATCCGACTGCGATCACAAAGGCGAAATAGACTACAATAACGAGATAATCGGCAAGCGTTAGTTTCATTTAAATGGTTTAACCCGGAGATATAGAGCAAAAAACTTCTGAAATGAAGATAGAAAAACTAACTTTAAGGGAATAAATTTTATTTGTATGGAAGCTCCGATAAAAAATACCAACCCGCTTGCCGGGCTTGATGAATGGGAAGAAGATGTGTTGCGCAGATACCCCGAGGCCGATACAATAGCCAAAGGAAAATCAACGGAAGAGTTCAGGAATTATGATGAGCCGGTTAGAGATACCGTTCGTGAATTTTACCGGATGAATCATACTTACCAGACCTATGAATTTGTACAGGAAAAAAGAAGCCATTTCTTAAAGTTTGATAAAAAAGAAATGCCGGTATGGGCCGCTTTCGATTTTCTCAATCAGCTGGTGGATGATTCGGATCCCGATACCGATCTTGACCAGTTTCAGCATTTATTGCAAACGGCAGAAGCTATCCGTACCGATGGTCATCCCGATTGGATGGTATTGGTGGGATTGATGCATGATATGGGTAAGGTGCTTTGTTTGTTTGGTGAGCCCCAATGGGCTGTAGTAGGAGATACTTTCCCTGTCGGTTGCGCCTATTCAGATAAAGTTGTTTACCCGGAATATTTTCAAAATAATCCCGATTTCCAAAACGCGACTTATCAAATCGAGTTGGGGGTATATTCAAAAAATTGCGGCTTGCGTAATGTGAATATGTCCTGGGGTCATGATGAATATGTGTACCAGATGATGAAAGATTATCTGCCGGAATCAGGCCTGTATATGTTGCGTTATCATTCTTTTTATGCCTGGCATAGGGAAGGCGCTTATAGTTATCTTCTCGACGATCATGATCGGGAAATGCTGAAGTGGGTAAAATTGTTTAATCCGTATGATCTCTATTCGAAATCGCCAACTCCTCCGGACTGGACTCAACTGAAGGGAT
>WNFY01004134.1_pt1 | contig 15793 bp, 13 predicted proteins | sample 5400091 | NCBI WGS metagenome assembly WNFY01 (sample SAMN13153364, study PRJNA577476) | soil metagenome | isolation source: 60 cm soil or saprolite under grassland replicate 1 | place: USA:California | collected 2016-06-15 | reverse complement strand
TCATATGGCAAAGAAACAGCGCCAGTTGGGCAGCCGCAAGCATATCACCTTTACCCAAAGGGAACCAGGGATCCATAATCGAGTCGTGACCAAGCGCAACATTGACACCACCTGCCAGCAATTCTTTTACACGAGTAATGCCTCGTCGTTTAGGGTAGGTATCGAAGCGTCCTTGCAAAACGACATTATCAAATGGATTGGCGATGACATTCATTTGAGCACGCGCCAGTAGACGAATTAGCTTAAAGGCATAAGCATTATCATAAGAGTGCATCGCCGTACAATGGCTTGCCGTTACTCGCCCTTGCCATGCTTGCTGAAGCGTATCGGCTGCCATCACTTCAGTAAAACGAGAGTGCGGATCATCGGTTTCATCACAATGAACGTCGATGTCTCGGTTAAACTCTTTCGCTAACTCAAAGGTGTAGTGCACTTCCTCTACACCCATATCACGGGTCCACTCAAAATGTGGAATGCCTCCAACAAGATCGCAACCTGACTCGATAGCTTTACGCATCAACTCACGTCCATTTGGGAAAGACATGATACCATCCTGTGGAAAAGCAACAAGCTGCAATTCGCATATATCACGTACCTCTTCACGTACCTCAATCAGGGCACGTAACGCGGTTAATGCGGGATCGCACACATCCACATGGCTACGGATGTGCAGTGTACCTTGCGCTACCTCCCAGCGAACCTCTTCCAAAACCCGACTTTTTACATCCTCGCGGGTCAAACTCGGTTTGCGTTCACTCCAGATTTGAATTCCCTCAAGGAGTGTTCCTGATGAATTGTAGCGTGGCTGCCCCACGGTAAGTACGGCATCCAGGTGAACATGGGCGTCAATAAATGGCGGTGAAACGAGCCTGCCAGCGACATCAATCTCGTGAATAGCGCTATCTGAGGAAAGTTCATTGGCGATTCTGGCGAATTGTCCGCCCTTTACAGCAATATCAACGAGACCATCACGACGATGCAGATGAGCATGGCGGATAATGAGATCGTATTGCATACTCTGTTCCTCTCGTACCACCCGATGGTACCAAATATCAGATGTTGAAAATGGAAGGCAGGCGGGTGTGACCGCCTGCCTCTTTCAATGTCTAAAAGAACAATAACTACTCAGTAGCAGTACCCACTTCCTCACTAGCAGCACCCATTCTCTCTCGCGGACTGGTGTTCAGCTCAATACGCCGCAAGATCAAGTAGGAGATGCCAGCAAAGATGACAGCCAGTTCAAAGCCCACATCCATACCGGCAGGAGAATTGACCAGACCTCCTATCGGGCCCGTAATCGCCCATGTATAACTAGGCCCTACATTAAACAATATCGCCTCGCTGACTCCAGGAATCGCAACCAGGGTCTTACTATTAATAGTAAAGGCCTGAGCAAACCCTAGATAGGCGCCTATAAAACCAATCACCATAGACACTATCGCAGCCCAGCCAAATGGAAGTTTACTGGCTGTATTCCAATCATCGACATTGTACCGCCCACGACGGTACACAAAGTGTTCGATGATGAGAATAATTGCATAAGGACCTAGCCAGTAGGCTACGAGCAGCATGAAACTGTCCAGTGTTTCATTAAAGTTGCCACCAAATGCGACAAGAGCAACCGCAAGAGCGATATACACAACTGCTCCAATGAGCGTCCACACATAGCGCTTGACACGCATGAACGCCTTCCCGAGAACCTGCATAGAGAGACCTAGGCTATAATCGTTCGGAATATTATTCGCAATTACACTCAAGGCGAGTAAGGCTACAAGGAACGTACCAAAACCGCCCAATGGAGCGGCAACACCAGCAAGCAGAAAACCGCCACCCTTGGGTATCCAACTTGTAAAGGCCATACCCATTGTTTCTAACAGGACACAAGGTACAAAAATACCAAGACCGGTAAGCCAGAAGATGCGTGCAGCCGGTGTCTCTTCAGGCTGGTTGACATTGTAGTCAGCAGCGTAGGAACTCCATCCTGTAGCAAAGCCAAAGATGGCGCCACCAAAGGAGATGAACCCTGCAATTTCAGCCGCTCCAAATGCAGGCGTAGGTATTATGTGCATGTGCGGGACTGCTACAACCAGCAGGATTGCAAAGATAATAGCCATGGGGATCCAGGCCCAGCGCTCGTAACGATGCACGTATCTGTAACCATAAATACTGACTACAGTTGTAAGAATCGCGATGACAAGAATTCCTAACCATACAGGAACAGAGCTATACAATGAATTGACCAATTGACCGCCGATAATGACGTTTACCGTAGACCAACCAATGCAGGCAGCGACATTGAACAGTGCCATGATGATGCCGCCTACCCAACTAATAACAGCCAGGCCATCCCAGAAACCTAGTCCAAATGCCAGGTTAGCTATCGCTCCAAGAGCGATTGTTGAAATCACCAGGTTGGCGGATAGCCACATAGTGAAGTTGTCGCGAATGCGCACATGTGTGCGAGTTTTGGGCGAAACACGTTCTATTCCATGTGTTTCTAAACCCTGCTCTTCTGGTATGGCGATAATATCTGTAGCCATGTTGTTGTTCTCCTGAGAAAAAAACTATCGAATATTCGGTAAAAACACCTTGATTAGGTACTTGCCGGTCGAACCACATCTCATCAGAGATGCCAGGCTCTCAGAAGTTCTCCACACTTCTGAATAACTACAAAGAACAGTCTTTTTCATCTGACATTGAGTGATACCCATCGTACGAAATGAAGAAATTATGTACTAAATCTATGCCAGGGAGCAAGCTATATCTCAAGTATACCAGAATCAACGCAAAGTAGCTAGTGAATTTCTCTGAATGGAATAGTTTAGCTTAAAATCTCTCATATGCCTTTGATGCGGGAAGCGTTATCAACTGTAGTCTTTCTCTGTAGAAAACTGCACATATCTATTTATTTTTCAAACAAGTGGCATATCGAAATTCGTAAAAACACGTTGAAAATACTACGATGTAAGAAAAAGTAACCCTCATTTTTAGCATAATTCGTAAAATTTGAATGAAGAAAACGACAAATTAGTAAGTTCAAGGGTAAAACTCTAGACGTGGTATCTGAAAATATGTACAATGGTTGTTATATACATACCATATGGACAATATATGATAAGCAGTAACACATTTCACGATAACTTTCCACGTTGATGGAGAGCTTCTCTTACGAAACTAGAGCAGGAGGCCGGCATGTCTTCCAAAATAGACTCATCAAAAGACAACGCTAGAAATATAACAGACCAATCTAATGAGCAACTTCGCCAGGAGAATATTGAGCTGCGTACAGCACTCGAGGCTCGCACTCAGGAGAATAACCTGCTGAATGAGGTTATTTCGACAGTCGGTTCTACTCTCAAGCTTGATGAGGTACTGGGACACCTTGTAGATACAGTCGTCCGTGCCATTCCCTGCCACGCTGCATTCTTTTACCTCTATGACAAAGACAAAGAGCGGCTGACGCTTGCAAGCACAAATCAGCAATATAAGAAACTCATGGGTAAAATTGAAATGGCTCTGGGGGAGGGCATTACCGGCTGGGTTGGTATGCACCTCCAGCCAGTGATTCTCAAAGAAGCAGCTATGAATGACCCTCGTTTCCGCTACTTCCCTGAGCTGGAAGAGGAGAAGTTTCAGTCTACTATGACGGTGCCCATCATTGCCAAAGACCGCCATCTCATTGGTGTCATTACCTTACATACAGTTGCTCCTTATGAATTTTCGGAACAACACCAGACGTTCTTAATCAATACAGCCGCACTAGTGGCAAGCGCTATAGAGAACGCCCAACTCTATGAAAACACGCAGCACAAACTCAACATCTTGACGACGCTTTCTGTCATGAGCCAGACTATCAGTTCTGGACTGTACCTCGATGAGATGCTTCGCTCGCTGGCAACGTTGACTGTACAAATTATAGAGGCAGATCTCTGCGTCATTATGCTAATGGATCAGACAAAAGGACGTTTAACGGTTCGAGCCTCTTCTCCTAATTTGAATGACCGTGCAATAAGCTTCCAGCCAATCGATGTTGATCGCAATGTCTGGGAAAAGTTGCGAGACTTTAGCACTCACGGTCAATTTCCTGAGTTGAGCGCCCATGCGTTGGAGCGGCTGAACCCATTGAAGGACTCGCAATACAAAACGTTGCTTTCTGCTCCCCTGATTGCTGGTACTGAATACCTCGGCTTGATTAATTGTTACTTCAGTAAAACGCGCCGTAATACATCCGAGGATCAGACATTACTAAGTACAATTGCGAACCAAATTGCGATGGCGATTAAGAATAGTCAACTCGTTGATATGCTGGCACAAAAGAACCTGATCAAAGGGTTCTTCGATGATCTAATGTATGGAGCATATGACTCGGAGGACTCGCTGCGACAGCGAGCGAATTTTATCGGCTGTGATTTAACGAAACCACATAGCGTAGCCATGATTGAAGTTGCACACCTGGCTGAAAGCGACACCGACGATGATGGACACCACAGGGCAATCGCTACTCCTTCCAGCAGACCTCTTGCAGACACACTTCTACAAACCGAAGAAGATCGTCTAGTGATACACAAACGTATTAGTGCACAAATAAGGCGCCGTATTCAGGATAACTATCCTGGTTCAGTTCTCTATGAACGTGAGAATGTGCTCACCTGTATCATCTGCCTGAGCAAAGACCCGACTGCCGCACGCTTGAAAACATGGCTACGTGACCTTGCCCGCCAGATGCGTACCGAGCATGGTGTACGTCTTTCAATCGGTATTGGTAATCAATGTCAAAGCGCTAGTGACTATCGACGAGGCTTTGCCGAGGCCATTGAAGCTCTACAAATGGGTCAGAATCTGAACCGGAATGGAGGTGTGACTCACTTTAATGACCTGGGAGTCTACCGTTACCTCTACAAGATTGCACGTATGGATGACCTGCGGGATATGTACCAGGACCAGGTCGCACGCATTGCTAACTATGATCGGCGCAAGGGAACCGACTTACTGGATACATTGGAGACCTACCTGGAATGTGCAGGAAACCTTACCAAGACCTCCAACCGTTTGTTCGTACATCGAAACACGCTCATCCAGCGCCTGGAGCGCTTGCAATCGCTGTGCGATATTGATCTACAAGAGCGCAGTAACTGGCTTACACTGCAAGTTGCTATCAAGGTTTTCAAATTGCGCTCAAGCGGGATATAACAAAACATGTTCGAAATAAAAAATCTGGCATCCACTCGTGGATGCCAGATTATCTCAAGTCTGCTCTGATTAAATTATTGCGGACAAGCTACTTTCATCATCAACTTCATCAGCAACAGTATCCTTTTCCATAAGGCGTCCGCCTCTCAGTGGAATCTCTTTCAGGAAAAGTACTGCCACAAGGCCGGTAATCATCAATCCAAGACTCAACACAAAGACATTATGGATGCCCTGTGCCAGACCAATCTTGACAGCTTCAATGATTTGATGAAGCATTGCTACAGCTTGGGGTCCCATCGCAGCAGCATGAGACTCTATCTGCGCCAGCGCAGTCGGCGAAAGCAGAATCTGCGGATTATTAAAAGCAGACAAGTATTGAGCTGGAACAGCATGCATGATAGCGGCAGGTAACGCACTATGGAAAGCAGGCAGATAGGCAGCAGTCATCACTGAACCCATCGCTGCTAGGGCAATCGTGCCCCCAATCTGGCGGAAAAACGTCAGGGCAGCAGTAGACTGACCAATCTTGGTAGGCAAAGCGTTCTGGACTATCAATGTATAGAGTGACATTCCAATACCCAAACCAAGACCCAGAACCAGCATAGCTAGCAACACATCATTATTGGACGAATTGACATCCAAATGTGCTAAAAGCAAAACTCCTGCAACACTCACCAGCATACCTAGAATGGCTATCCACTTGTACTTGCCCAGGCGGGAAACCAACTGACCTGAAACGACACTACCCACGACGGAGGTCAACATCAATGGTGTCAGGATCAAACCGCTATTCGTAGCAGATGAACCAACTACTCCTTGTACATACAAGGGTATGAAGAAGATACCGCCGAACAAGGCCATACCAAAGATCATAGTTACCAGTGTCGAAACACTAAAAATGCTATTTTTAAACAGGCTTGGTTCGATAATCGGCTGCCCACCACTCCGCTCTAGCCAGGCTTCGTAGATGATAAAAGACGTAAGCACGATGAACGCTCCAGCGAATAGGCTGATGATCTGTACTGATACCCAGTCATACTGGCTGCCTGCCCACGTGAAGCCGAGCAGTAACGGCACAGTTCCAAGCACGAGCAATGCTGCGCCAACATAGTCAATTGAGACGTCTTTAGCCTTTCCACGTAAGGTTGGCATCAGGAAGATCAGCACGAGCAATGCTGCAATGCCGATTGGCAGGTTCACATAGAAGATCCAGCGCCATGATGCATTCTGCGTAATCCATCCGCCAAGTGTTGGACCAATAATAGCTGAGATTCCCCAGACACCACCAGTGACACCTTGCCATTTACCACGTTCGCGTGGTGTGAACAAATCACCGACAATTGCGATTGCAATGGGCATGAGAGCGCCTGCCCCAACTCCCTGTAAAGCACGGAACGCAATCAACTGATTCATCGATTGCGAAGTGCCCGACAGAGCCGAACCAATCAAGAATACAACAACACCAAATAGGAAGATAGGCTTCCTTCCAATCAGATCAGAAAGCTTCCCATAAATTGGTACCATTACGGTCGATGTGAGCAAGTATGCGGTAGAGACCCAGGTGTAACGATCAAAACCATGCAGCTCAGCAATAACTCGCGGCATGGCTGTTGAGACAATCGTTTGATCGAGCGAAGCGAGCAACATCACCATGAGCACACCAAACATGGTTAATAGGGTTTCACGCTGTGAGAAGCGAGGTTGCTCGTAATCTTCTACTACTTTACCCGGTCGATCTGATGTTAAAACAGCAACATCAGATCGAGTTGATATAGTTTTCATTACATAATCCTTTAATTAGCACTAATACCTTTGAAGTATATTCGCTTAAGGTTTTTCCCCACTTCTTCTGCAGACATCTGCCCCTCTTCCATTAAGCGTTCATAACTCTTTGGTGACAATAAACTATAAAATGCGCTTGACATTACCATTGTTGGCAATGTAGAATCAAACTCTCCTGCAGCTTTTCCTTCCTCAAGCAGTGAGTTCAGGCGCATCGAAAGTTGATCCCATATTTCACGCAAACAGCCTTTCTTCTCGACCAACAGATGCCTTAAACCTGCACTATTGCTTATCGAATAGACTAGTTGCATACGCTTACTAATAATCCCCCCATGCATCAAATCGAAAATAGACTCTATCTTCCCACGAGTTGTCATGGCTGAGGACATGGTTATATCAACATATTGCAATAACTGCTGCATATCGCGCTCAAATATTGCATTAACCAGGTCCTCTTTACTGGGAAAGTGAAGATAAATGGTACCCTTAGCAATACCTACACGAGCAGCAATTTCATCGATGGATGTTTCGTAATATCCCTTCTCCATCAAGACTTCTTCGGCTGCCTGGAGAATAAGCGCCTCACGTTCCTGGCGCTGCTTTTCTTTTAAGGAACGAGGGGCAGTTACTGGTTGCATCATTGCACACCTCCTCTACTGATCAATGACTCCTAAGTTATTCTCTGACAATAAAAACAAAATTTGACCAATTAGTATTCCATATGACTGATAGGTCATTATTTTACCTGGGAGTCAAGAAAATGTCAAGGGAAAAAGGGGGAAATTTCACCTTGCGCCAGGGTTATCAGCATGTTACACTAGAGTGTGTTTATTTCATCTGAGCGCACAACAGATACTGCTTGGCGGCAACTGCGACTACGCCTCACACTGTCCTACCTGGTCGTTGCCCTGATTCTGCTCTTTTTAAGCGGAGTAGGAAATGCACGGTTATTAAACCAGATCGGACGAACCTTTGGTGGCTTTTTCTGGGCCATCGATACAGATAGACAGGTAGTTGTTGTCTCAACACCACCTCAATTACCTGCCTTTGCCGTATCCCCTGGCTCACTTACAAACCTTGACCACATTGTCGGAGTAAATGGCCAGCCTGCTTCCGCACTATCGAATGTGTATCAACAGGCCCAGCCCGGTAATTTGATCACATACACCGTCCAGCAGAATAGTAAACTCACCAGGATCAAACATCCCGCCGTGATATTTACCTGGGACATGTGGTTTGAGAGCTATGGGCTGACACTCATTGCAGGTATATGCTGGCTACTCGTTGGCTTTATCCTACTTGCCAGGGCACTTAATTGGACAGGAGCCGTTGAAGGTATTACGCTCTTGCCGGCAGCTATGCTCTTTTTGCTCTTCAGTCATTGGGGTAATGTCCAGCAGGCATATCCTGCTGATTTCGTTTTTATCTTCATGTGGTCACCAGCATTTGTATTGCTCGGGGCTGCTTTTATTCAACTCAGTTTAACGTACAGACCAGAAGCTTTTCGTGAGTCTCGCTCGCCTGGACTGGCGATCGATGGGCTACCGTACCTGCCATTGATTGCGCTCCTCGCATTTGATGTATTTTCATTCCTCTTCAGAGGTAGTGTACCAGGCCGCATTCAATTCATTTTCTCGCTTGGCTATGCCGTATTCGGTGGATTGCTCAGTCTTGCTATTGGCATTGCTTCATTGCTGCGTATAAGTGGCCTGCTTCCTGGAACAAAAATCCCTGCGAACATTCGTCGTCGCCTGGGTGACCTGTTAGCCCTGTGGATCGGCGGTGTCGGTTTGGGGTTCTGTCTCGGCATTTTGCCTATTCTATTGACCGGTAAACCACTCATATCACCGCAAATTTTTTATGTGCTTGCAACCATTTATCCGTTTATTCTACTCTATGCTCTACGTTCACTACGAATGATGGATCGTTTGCAATATACAATTGAACAACGAGGACAAGCGCTACTCGAGCAACAAAAACTGGCAGAAGAATTGCGCCGGACAAACAACGAACTTCAGCGAGCTACCTCGCTGCTGCTGCATGCTGACGCTCACCTGCGTTCACTCCTTTCGCAACGTATTCACGATCAACCCAAACAGCAAGCGCTGCGTATTCGTTCGTTGCTGGGCCACTGGCAGCACAAACTTAGAGTCGAGGTAGAGCATAATCCCTCTTTCAAGCCTTTCGCGCAACCCATCATCGAAGCATTGGGTAAGGTACGCAAGATCAGCGAGGAGCTAGAGAGCGATTTGCGCGGACTGCAACTCCTTGTTGAAGACGCTTATCAGAGGCGAAGTTTAGGATTGAAATTGCACCTAGAGAAATTAATCCGCGAAGACTTACCTGCGCTACACCCAGAATCTCCCCTCAAGGTTCAGCCAGATTTATGGGCATTGGATGCCTTGAGTTATGACCTGGAACAAACGGCCGCAGGTGAAAAGTTCGCAGAAGCCATCTCGTATACTGTGACGCAGGCCCTATTGAATATCTATAATCATGCAGGGGCAAGTTTCGCAACAGTCCGCTCTGTTCGTGTCAATAGTAATCTGGAAATCTATATTACCGATGATGGACGCGGCTTTGACCCAAGCACTATTTCTCCTGAAAAAACTAGCCTGTTCAAGGCACAATTGAAGGTTCGTGAAGCGGGCGGCACACTCACGATTAGCTCTGTTCCTCGTCCACAGGCACAACACGGCACAATCATCGTCTTGAGTTTACCATTTCCCGATAGTAAACGCCCTTTAAATACCAGGCCACTTCCAAGCTCTATGGTTCCAGGAATGTAGGTCTAAGCCCAGCATATGCCTCATACGCATGAGCTAGCAGCACACGTCTGCCAGGATCGCTTGGAGCGCCTTCAATAGCAAAAAAGCTGTAGAGTTCGCTGACGAGATTCTCAAGCGGGCCTATGTTTGTTTTCCCTAATGCATTGAGATAGCCCATGCGCAGTGCAATATCATCGTTGCTTAACCCCTTCGCGATGAGCGATGCACATTCTTCCTGGCGCGGTGTGAGCCGCTGCCCCCGCAGCTTCTTGATCAAATAATCTAGCACTTCTGGATCGATGTACGTTTCGCGACGGAGTACAACTGTCGTCGCAATATTCGCAAGGTATAAAGGCTGCATGTTGCTGAAAAGCGCGTAACCATGTAACCCTGGCAGTATTTTCATGCGTTTGCTTTCACTGCGGCGCGTACCACTCCTGTTGTATTCCTGGCGGAATATCTCGGCAGCCAGCGTCCAACTCGGGTCTTGTGTATAAATTACAATGCGTAATCCAGGCGCCAGGCGTAGCAGTGTACGTCCAAGATCTATCCCATTTCCCGGCCCAAGATGCAAGTCGGATAGCACCAGGCATCCCTCCAATGTAGGATTCTCGATTGCTTTCTCTATACAGAGTTTCTCAATCAGGGCAATGATGCTATCAGTATCCCCCGCCTGGGCATACAGGCGTAGCAGTGGAGTTTCTTCCACAAACTCGCAGATACCGCGCCGCTTGACTGGCGTATCATCGATGACAATGACGGGAATAGATACGTCTTCCATACTTTATAATATACCATGCTACTATTCTGATCGATATTTCTTTATCCGGCAAAAGCGATCACAAGAATACCCGCAAAAATGAACATTGCGCCAACCAGACGTATAGCCCCAAAGCTTTCTCCCAACCAGCGCCACCCGACAAATGCCGCAAAGACAACGCTAATCTCTCTGACAGATCCAGCATAACTCACCCGTGCAATCGTATAAGCCTTCAATGCAAGCATGTAAGCCAAAAGAGTAAAGAGACCAACCAGAACTATGTGTATCCAATTCGCACACCACTCTTCAACAATGGCACGATTTCCGTAGTGTTTTACAACCGCTGGTGTAATAAAAACGGCGGCAAGCGCGATCACCAGCACAGTGTAGGGTAGAGGGGATACATGATGCACAGCTGCACCATCAATAACAGTGTAGACGGAGATACAACAGGCAACGCCAAGAGCAAGAGCGAGTGCACTCTTCTTAAAGCCTGATGTCTTGCGTAAAGTCCACCAGTTTTTTCCACCTACAACGATCAGCCCAAGCACGAGTAGAGCAATACCAACAAGCCCAAAGAGCCGTGGACGCTCCCCGAGGAATAATGTTGTCCAGAGAAGTAGAAAAGCTGGTGCAGCGCCACGGGCCATCGGATAGACGAGCGAAAAATCACCATTTTCATAAGCACGTATCAGGATAATATAGTAAATTGCTTCTATAAGAGCGCTGCTGATAAGATAGGGCCATATAGAGATGGAGAATAACGAGCTGGTCAACAACAAAGGAGAGAAAATAATTACACCAGCAATTAACGCGCACCAGATAAAAACCTGTTTCTCTTTCGCACGCTTGACAAGCAGGTTCCAGGTTGTATGCATTATTGCCGCCGCCAGTAGCAACCCCAAAGCAGTAAGAGGCATGTGCCTGTTCTCCTTTTCTCTATATAAGATAGAACATGTATGTAGTAGCAATCTACCTTTCATTGTATCAGCGTAGTCTACACATTGGTATAGACATGAGTTTACGCAGCGTCCTCTTTATTCATGAGTTAAAATAGGGGCTTACCGCACCAATCAAAGCAGCATCTGCACCCAGGCGAGAAGGAACAACCTTGAGCATATCGCACACTTTTGTGGAGGATTGCACTATGAACGCGCTTCTAACATTGGTAAGCAAAAGTTCACTTGCGCTAAGCACGCCACCACCGAGGATTAGCACATTCAGCTCATATTTGCCGATGTACCGGGCAGTCACAGCACTCAGCCAACGCCCTACCTCATCATAAACCTGCAAAGCAATTGTATCACCTCGCAATGCTTCCTCTGCCAGCAATTGCTGGCTAAAAAATTCGCGATTATTCAAACGTTGTATGAGGCTGGTCTGTTCGCCTCTACGCAAGGCACGCTGTACTATCTTTTGCAGAGCTTCCATCGAGACTAGCGCATTGATACAGCCACGTTTGCCACAGCTACAACGTGGGCCACTTGTGGAAACCAGCATGTGACATACATGCCCTACGAATTCTTGTGCAGACCGCTCCAGTTTACCATCTATGAGAAGCGCAGCGCCTATTACAGCATTTACATTCAAGTAGAGTAAACGGCGAAAACCTTTGCCTGCACCGAAATGATATTCGCCAAGTAGAGCGGCATCAACATCAACATATAATTGGGCAGGGAGGTTATATCGTGCCTCAAGTAGATCACTCAAGGGGAAATCGTTCAGCGAGGGAAGAATAGGAACCATAAGGGAGCGGCGATTTTCATGGTCAAGTGTTCCTGGAATAGATACACCCAGACCATACACAAGCAAGCCTTCAGATTTCGCATGTGCAAGAATAGTCTCAATCGCGCGTAGGTAAGGCTCAAGTGTGGCCGCAGCGGGACGCCTCCACAACGTCTTCGCATAGCAACGGTGGCATATCCTACCATGTCGATCAACCAATGCGACAGTAGCTCTACTTCCGGCAATCTCCACCCCTACTGCTACGCCTTTAACGGTTTTTCTTCGATGATCCGGCACTGATGGCTCTATTATTTCTAGTATAAATATAGAACTTACGTTCTAATACTTAACAGCATACAGTAACAGATACAAACAATAATTACGACACTATTTGCAAGAAAAGTATACCGAGCGATAAGAACATTTGTCAAGATCAAATGTTCAAGTTGGATATTAAGTGATCGCTGGATGGGAGACTGTATTGATATGGTACAATAATCCCGTATTGAGAGTGGGTATAATACATCAAGGAGAACCATATGGCACGCGTGGCAATGTACCTACAAGACAAACATGATATCCGCGAAGGGATGGCATACGTACAATACGCCGAGCAGCAAGGCTTCGAGGCCGTGTGGCAGGCGGAATCGCGTCTTGTGCGTGATGCGATTGTACCAATGGCAGCTTTTGCAGCAGTAACATCGCGAATCAAAGTAGGCAGTGGCGTGCTAAACAAATGGACGCGCAATATAGGGCTACTCGCTGCAACCTTCCTGACACTAGACGACCTTGCGCCGGATCGCATCATTTGTGGCATAGGTGCATGGTGGGATCCGCTGGCAAAAAATGTGGGTATTGAGCGCAAAAAACCGCTAAAAGCAATGCGCGAAACTGTTGAAGTAATGAAGCGACTGCTCAACATGGAACGTGTAACTTTTCATGGTGAATTCCATCAAGTATATGGAATTGAACTTGACGTCGTACATGGGCGCCGCGAGCCACGCAACGTGCCGATCTACATTGGCGCAACGCAAATGGGCATGATGGAACTTGCAGGCGAAATCGCCGATGGTGTGGTGCTTAATTATTGCGTACCGCCAGAATATAATCAGACAGCCTTGAAGCATATTGAAATCGGAGTGAAAAAAGCCGGGCGCAGTCTGGACGATATTGATCGCCCACAATTGATCGTGTGCTCAGTAGATTACGATCACTACCGGGCAGTGCAGTCGGCGAAGGAATTGATTACTCAATACCTTGCGCAGCAGCCACATATAGCAGAAGCAAGTGGCACACCTCCGGAAATAGTAAAAAAGGTGCAATCTATTCTCGGGTGGCCCGCAACCAAAGAACAGATTCATGAGGCGATGCAGTTTGTGCCAGACGAATTGATTGAGCGCATAACTGCGAGTGGGACACCTGATGAAGTCCGTGCGAAGGTGGAAGAGTATAACCGCAACGGTTGCACCTGCCCGATTCTTTATCCATTGGGGGAGGATGTGAAGCTGATGATTGATACGTTTGCGCAGGTATAACAGAGAAAGGAACATCATCGTGACCGACAATCACCATAATAGCAACAAGAAGCCAAAAAAGTCTCCTATTTTTGGACAGGGCCATAGCCTCTCTGATGTCGAGGGAGAGACGATACAGCAAATGATTCGCGAAGAGCAGCGCTCAGCACGTGAACTATACATACCGGCAGAAGACTTGGCCAGGGAAGCAACAACTCAGATGTCTCCCGATGTGGCACAGGTTATCGCAAATAGTCGTGTGCGCGTAATCCTACAGTTGTTCAATCGCGACTACCTCTATGGTCAGGGGCGTTTTGACGAATACAAGGACGGCCTGATTCTCAAGTGGGGAGATGGTTACTCTCGAAAGCACATCTGGGCCAGCGTAGAGGATGGTAACCTGTTATTTGAAACTAACCATTTCAAAAAATGTGAAAAGCCCTACTGCAATGGCACACATCACGTTCTATCACGAGAACTGTATACGAACATAGATGTAATTAACCAGGAACTTGGGGACCTCTTCCGCAGGCCTGTGCATGAGCCACCAGATGATTAGAAATGAGCAGCCGTGACAATACATATCCTTGCGCTCGAAAAGGACCTCTTCTTCTCCGTAAAAATGCGTGATACCTTGCGCCATCATGACATGGAGGTAAAAACGGTACGCACTCTGTCAGCCTTCGAACAAGGACTGACAGCGTCTGACGACGAGAAGCCTGCAATGGTCATCGTGAACACAGCTACGACTGGAGTTGATTGGGAAACAGCCATTCGCCAAACGCGAACTGCTGGTTTAAAAGTGCTAGCTTTTGGTTCGCACATGGACTTAGAGGCACGCACAAAGGCTCTCCAGGCAGGAGCACAGCGCGTTGTCGCCAATTCAAAGTTTACCAGTGACATGGCAGGTCTGGTTAAACGTATGCTCGATGAACCAGGTACCCTACCTTTTGATGAGTCTGATTCAGCGCCTCAAAGCACTACTGAAGACACGATAGCCCCACGGGATAAGCAGTAGGCTTTGTCCTAACGTGCGCTTCTGGAAAGGTATACTCTGAGGGCGATAGGTCCAGCGATAACGAAGTAAATCTTTGTGAGAACGGAGTGGAGATTGCGGTATTGACCGCATACTTTGGTAACGAGGGCGATGTGCGATCCGTCTGCTCATTCATTCTCCTTTTGTACAGAAAAACAGGCAAGACAAAAGAGGCCTTTCTACCTGTTATATGTACGTAGGAAAGACCTCTTTTTTCTCATGCAACATCCGGCTCAGTGCTAGAATTGTCTAGTGTCCACAACCGCAACTTCTTGCTTCGCCACCACCACTGGCAGTTTTAAAGGAATGCCCACATCCACAACTCGACACGGCATTGGGGTTATTAACAGTAAAACCAGCACCCATCAAGCTATCGACATAGTCAATTTCACTGCCGTCGATGTAACCCATGCTCATCTCATCAACCAGTATTTTAATGCCGCTCAGGGGAATGACGGTATCGCCCTCTTGCTCTTCATCAAGAGTCATACCGTACTGGAGACCCGAGCAACCACCACCAGCGACGAAAACGCGCAGCGCAAGGCTGGGATCATTTTCCTGTGCTAGCAGTTCGCGTACTTTGTCCACTGCGGCAGGCGTCATATTAACAATGCTTGTCTCGATTGCAGATTGCTGGTTTTGCTCGATCATGTTTCTTTGCCTCTCTGTTAGGGCCATAAGTTAGCCGAAAATTATTCTATAGATACCAGAAGTATAGATGCCCTTGAACGTTCTTTGACGTTACCATCTGCCAGTATTATATACTGCAAAAAGTGAAGCGTCAAGATTGCTGGCTCTTAATACTATAAAAAGTGAAGCGTAGGATAGATATGACCTTTACACGAACCTTTGTTGTACACGGATTACATTCGCAAGCAGGTCTGGAATATCGAGACTAGAACCAAATAGTTTTTCGGTACGGCGCTCCTTACCTGATGCTATACGAGAAATAGCATTGGGAAGCGGCCAATCTTGCGCAATAAGATGTGCGCCTAATCCACTGATGATAGCTGTGGCA
>WNFY01003604.1_pt1 | contig 15794 bp, 11 predicted proteins | sample 5400091 | NCBI WGS metagenome assembly WNFY01 (sample SAMN13153364, study PRJNA577476) | soil metagenome | isolation source: 60 cm soil or saprolite under grassland replicate 1 | place: USA:California | collected 2016-06-15 | reverse complement strand
GAAAGGGGAACTCGGGCAAGACTTAATAATGTCTCGTCTTCACCCAAACCGAAACAGTAACGGTACCCGAACCGCCGTAGAGGTTCGACCTCGCCGCTAAGAAGCCCTTGCGCCTTGAGTGTTTCCAAATCCCGTCTGACTCCGCCAAGTCTGTAGTTAAAATCGCCAAGGTAAATTGGCCGATTGTTATAACACAGCACCATAGAGGCGCGGTTCGGCTTATGGTCTGTCTCGTTAAAGCTCACAAACGTTCGCGGTTGTAGCGGCATGCTGGTTGGTCGGAGGAGTTCGCGTCAGACATAGAGACGTTTCTTTAGGCCATGGTGATGGTGGTGATGGGCGCCGGAGCTTCACAATGATGCCTTCGGCCAGTATCCCATAATAAAAACGGCGTGTCGACACCATCTGCCCCGCATAATCCCCGTCACCATCACTGAAACAACGGAGAATCTCTCCGTTTGTTTCCTTCTATTTTCCGAGATCAAAGAAAAACCTATTTGGCTTTAGGACGTTCTTGTAGGTGGCCCAAAACAGGTTTAGAAGTCCGCCCGCGTAAAAAAGCTTCCGTGTTTCGGAAACTTCGTCCTGCGACTTCCGTAGAATAAGTAAACCGGGTGACAAGCGAGGCCGCCCCGAATACGGACGGCTAAATGCTGGCGGGAATATTACACGCTGAAACAGTGGGAATGGCGCGCTGCCCATCCCGGCCATCAGAACAGCGCGACAACAAAAAAAGACGTAAAACAGTGATGCGCAAGCAAATCAGCGACTGTGCTCCGAATGATGCTCAGGGCGCAGGGATATTCGAAATAATTGTCGACAAGCCTTCGGGAAAAGTTAAAGGAGTCTATGTCAGGAGCAGCACAAATAACCTATTTCTCGAAGCTGATCTTATAAACGCATTCTCAGAGTGGCATTTCAAACCCAACACAGCGTCGTCCTTTATAATTGTCGTGGCATTCACTGCTGACAACGATACCGTTTTTTATCCAGTGGGTAGTACCATACACGCCACGAATCGGGGTTTGCCTATCCCCTTCAAAGAGCCTTTGGACGCAACAGCGGTGATCGGTGAATGGCGCTAACTTTAACGAGCGGCAACGGATTTCGCTACTCAGGATATTGCACCGTGGCCAGGGCGTTCCTTGTCGAAGTAGCTTCCGACAAAGTTCCGCGCCGTGACGGCCGTTCCCCTGAGTATGCCTGTGCCAATCATCTATTCGTTAGAACGTTCAAGCGATATGTCATCAGCGATCTACTTCTCCCATTACGATATTCACGACGATATCCACGCTGCCGAAAATGACCATAACCTCCGCGACGGCGTCGCCGACGCAGAGATCTTCGACACGGTGAGATTGATAAGACTCGGCGGGCGCACCCGATAGCGATACCGATTTGGACCGCCAGCGCTGATTAAGTAAAATCCCAGCTCGCCTTTGGGACTTTCGATTCGGCCGTACGCTTCACAGCGGCGGCCGAAACGCGCGGATTTTGACCTTGAGATTCATGATTGAACCCACCTGAACCTGTTCTCGAAGGCCTGTTTTAAGATCGATAAGCTATCGCGCATTTCGAGCACGCGAATCATCAGTCGATCGTAAGTGTCGCCGTGTTTGCCTAACGGAACTCGGAACTTGAAACGCGAATAGAACCCATAGCCGTCCACTTTTCGCACATCATAATCCACCCCACAGGCACGAAGCATCGGTCCGCTGATACCGGCATTGATTGCAAGCTCGGGCGAAAGTTTGCCGACGCCCTGCGTTCGGGCGATCACAACTTCATGGGCCGGAAAGGGTTTCACAATGATCTCCTGCCCGCGCGAGGGCAAGCTGGAGCCACCGATGATTTTCGTTATGATCTCCACGCGCGCGTAGGAGCGGCATCGAAAAGATTCCTTTCCTGGCGTTACTCTAAAAGCCTCCCCACCGGGCCAGACTGTGATGCCATCCAGTCCGGCTTCTCTGTCTTACAAAATTGGCACTGCAAACGGCTGCGCGTGGCCCGCGCGCCGAATGAAAGTAGGTCGAAAACACCGAAGGGGAAACGACCAGCTATGCGGAACTCTCCTGCGCAGGTACTTCACGATGGCTTCTCGAACTACTGGGGTTGGGCCGCTGTCATCGTCCTGGCGCTTCTCCTATGGTTGCCGAGGTTGTCCGGCCCAATCGACCTTCGCTGGGATGGTGCGTTTATTATCTTCTCGGGACATCGCTGGCCAGTGGCCATGGCTACCGCATCTCAAGCGAACCAGGATCGCCTGAGCTTGTGCAATATCCTCCGCCGCTCCAGGCTTTTGTTGGATCGCTATTCCGGGAATCCATTGCTGACCGCTGTGGCGATTTTATTGCGGCGCGGGTTCCGTAAAGCGGAAGCGCGGAAACTGCAGCTGCAAAGCCGCGGAATGGAGTTCTCACTCGAGATGATCATCAACGCAATGATGCACTGCCTACGCATTACGGAGGTGCCGACCACACTCTCGCCGGACCGAGGCGACCGGCCGCCGCACCTTCCACGTCATGCCGACGCGTGGTGCAGTATGCGTTTGTATTTACTCATGAGCCCGCGATGGTTCTTCGGCATTCCCAGACTCATGCTCGTGCTCCTCATCGTCGGCATAGTCGTGTCCATCGGGCTTTTGCCCGGTCCGGTTTCGATTGGCTCAGTCACCTTCGGCTATCGCACGCTGCTATACTCGACCGCAGCCATTCTAATGGTTTATCAGTGCATGCTACTTTCCGCTTTTGCGAAACTGATGGCGGTCGAAACTGGATTGCATCCGCGGCAGACGCCGGTGCGGTTTCTAACGAAACGCAGGACCGTGGAACGGCTTGTGGCATTGGATTTGGTCCTGATCTGTCTCGGCATTGTGCTTGGCCTGATAGCGACGGGGCAGTGGGAGCTTGTCCGTTTCGGTTGCTTGCAACCAGACCTTACTATTCGTCTGGTTACCTGCTCCGTTCTCTTCCTGTTACTCGGCGGGCAAACTACACTTGGTGGGTTCTATTTCCTACTATTGAACCTGACTGCAGAACGCGGAATCCAACGCGGTAAACTTGTTTCCGAGCGGGTCGAGTCTACGCGCGTCACAGCCAATCCATGAGTACGGCGCCGGAGGAGGGAGTAAAGTTCGATGCCACCGATGGTCTGAATTCTTCGCCGTCGTTGACAGATCACAGTCTGACCAATCGGTTGCGCCAGACAATTTCACGACGGTGGGATGTCGCCGTTGTCCTTGGCCTGGCAATCGTCTTGTGGCTGCCGCGACTTTCCGGACCGATCGATCTGCGCTACGACGCGGGGGTCTACTATCTTCTCGGCACATCTCTGGCCGCTGGTCACGGATACCGAATTCAAAGTGAACCCGGCTCGCCTCAGGCGTTACAATACCCACCCCTACTTCCGGCGATCGTCGCCGTCTATCAAACAGCGCTCGGGACAAGTGATCCGGTAATCGTGGGGCAATGGCTACGAAGATCCTACGCTGTCCTTTTCGCGGTCTATGCTCTGGCAGCTCTCGCTTTGGCGAAGCGCTTCCTGCCACCCGCACTCGCTGTGATGACAGTCGTGCTCTGCCTTCTTCACAGTGATACTATTTTTCTCTGCGATTTACTTTTCGCGGAACTACCGTTTGCCGTTGTCGCGATTGCGTTCGTGCTGCTGGCAGGCAACTTCCGATCATCTTCTCACTCATGGTTGTCGGAGTCGGCATCCTTCATTCTCGCAGCTACCGGATTTCTCCTCCGAACTGCGGGCCTCGCGCTTCTCGTCGCATGGGTGCTCGAAGCCCTGACAAGATGGAAATGGCGGACGGCCTTTGCGCGCGCAGCGTTCGCTGTCATTCCAGTTGTGGCCTGGCAAGCGTACGTTTCCCATGTGCGCAGAAGTGATCACTACGCTCACCCAGCCTACGAATACCAGCGAGCTTCCTACCAATACTACAACGTGAGCTATACAGAGAACGTGTTCCTTGTCGACCCGTTCAAACCAGAATTAGGCCACATTACTCCTGCCGCGCTCGTGTCTAGACTTACAACCAATTCGGCGCAATTACTTGAAGCTTTCGGTGAAGTAGTCAGCACGAGTAGAGCTGAGTGGAGAGCGCTTGTAAATAGATTGCAGCGTGAGCTATTCCACAACGTCATTAGTCCATCCTGGTTTATCTTTGTGCCGATTTTTTTCCTCGCAGCTTTCGTGATCAGCGGATTCTTTATTCTCGGCAGCCGAAAGGCCTGGCTAATGATCTTACTTCTTCTCGTATCGGCCGGTTTGGCCTTGACGACGCCGTGGCCCGCGCAATTCCTGCGATACCTTTCACCGCTTATCATCTTTTTGGATCTTTGTTTCATTCTGGCGTTATCGAGTTTCGGCAGCGTATTGGCTCATCGCGGACCTCGAGCGCGCACTCTCGCGCGGGCTGCGTTCGTGGCTGTCCTGTCCGTTGCGTTCGGAACAGAAGCATTTACCGCTGTGCGATTATATCATCTCCGCGGAAAGCCGGAGGCGATCGTTTTCGATCCAGGAAAAGATCGTTCATATCGGCTCTTTGCTCATGACGAGACGTGGCGTGATTGGGAGAAAGCGGTGGACTGGGTCAACACAAACGCTCCGCGCGATGCGATAGTAGCCACGACTGCCCCACACTTCTGTTATCTACTTACCGGCCTCAGGGCTGTGCTTCCTCCTATGGAACCCGACGCTTTTAAAGCGCGCCAGCTTCTCGCGGCCGTTCCGGTTTCCTACGTAATCATCGACAACTTGGAATTCCTTAATTCGGCGCGTCGCTATGCCCGGCCGGCGGTTGAAAGAGATCCCACTGAGTGGCGGCTTGCGCAGTCTCTTGGGAAGACGAAGACGTATGAACACATACCTCCGCCCCGGCGTTAATAACTAAACCAGTTGACGTCGGTCCTGTGCAAAGCATGAATATTAACGCCGAGCGGGAGGCAGCGGCCAGCCCGGTCACGCCTGGCAAAAGTTCGTTTCATTCCAACCTCGCTTTGCGCGGGCGCTATCGCGTAGCGAGAACGAGCGGCTTCGTCGCTATTATGCGGGCCGGTCCTTTTGGCTTTTCAAGCCCGATGAATCGATGAATCTTAGCCCTTATTAGAGGGATGTCTGAACGGCATCTACCGAGGGCAATTTTCTCTGGCACTGCTGCACGAAGCAACCGTGAGATGCAGGGAATCCACTATTCACTGCCCACTTGTGACGGCGTCGTGGATTTCCTCGAGAATTTCGCGCATCCCGTAGCGAAATTTCCAGTTTGGATAATGTGATTGGAACTTTCGCACATCGCTGATCCACCAGATATGGTCGCCGATGCGGTGGCTTTCCTCATATATCCAGTTTAATTTTTTGCCGCTGATTTCTTCGCACATCTCAATCGCTTCGAGCATGGAACAATTGCTATGGCGACTGCCGCCGATGTTATAGACTTCCCCGTTGCACGGCGTCCGAATAAATTCCGCAAACGCTTCGACCAGATCGGAACTGTGAATGTTGTCGCGCACCTGTTTGCCTTTGTAGCCGAAGACACGATAAGGCCTGCCGGTCACGACGCAGATCATCAAATAGGAAAGAAAACCATGGAGTTCCGTTCCAGCATGCGCAGGTCCAGTGAGGCAGCCGCCGCGAAAAGATACCGTGGGCATTCCGAAATAGCGACCGTATTCCTGAACGAGAATGTCTCCAGCGATCTTAGACGCGCCAAAGAGGGAATGCTTGGTGTAATCGATGCTCATCGCTTCCGAAATGCCATGTTCGTATTCGTGGCCCGGCTCAATCTCCCAGCGTTTCTCCAGTTCCCGCAGCGGCAAACGATTCGGAGTGTTGCCATATACCTTGTTCGTCGAAGTAAAAATAAACGGCGCCTCCGGAGAAAACGTTCTAGCTGCCTCCAAAAGATTCAGCGTGCCATTGGCGTTGACAGTAAAATCAGTTTGCGGATCGCGAGCTGCCCAGTCGTGTGACGGTTGCGACGCAGTGTGCACAATTGCGTCGATGGAGCGGCGATGCCGTTTGAATAGCTCAGTCATTGCGGCGGTGTCCCGAATATCCAGATCGTGATGCTCGTAACCGGAAACATTCTTAATCAAATCGTCGCGTGTTTTTTTGGTGGAAGCTTCGGCGCCAAAAAATTCAGCGCGCATGTCGTTATCGATCCCAATCACCCGCGCGCCCTCGCCAGCGAAACGCCTGACTGTTTCCGACCCGACTAATCCGGACGAGCCTGTAACAATGATCGTGCGCATCAAATCGGAGCAGCCGTTGCTACTCTTCAATCATACGGCCCTGGTTTTTTCAACAAGATATGCTGCCTGAGTGATTGAGTGTTCCTTCAAATGCAGATGGCGACGTGAAGGCCGACAGCGTAATTTACAACGATGTGCACACGGCCCGGTTCTCGATCTGACGCAGTTTCGTTTTGCAATGGCTGAATCGCAAATATCATCTCAATCGCCTTTGGTTTCGATACTCGCGTTGCGCGAGCGCTATCGCGACGAGTATTGGCGTAAACGTGATCCGATACTCAACGATCGCCTGCTGTGGCGCGCACAGACGTTTCGACACACTGTCCATCTTTTGCCGGGCCAGACCATCCTCGAGCTCGGCTGCGGCGGACTGCACTTCACCCGGGCACTCCTGCGTGTCTCACGCAAGGAAAACCCAATCACCTCAGTCACATTTCAAGCCTTGCCAGCAGTTGCCTCGGATGTCCCGGCCGATGTCGAGCTAATTCAACTCCGCGATTTGCCGGGCGCGCTGGGCGGCCGACAATTCGACTACGTCATCGCCATGGACCTGCTGGATCGCAGCACTTCCTCCGAGCTACTCAAAGTAGTTCATGAGCTACTTACACCGGGAGGCGAAATTTTATTTTACGAGAGTAATCCATGGAACCCCATGCACAAGCTTCGCGGATTAATGCTCAAGCTTGTCGGCAAGCGCGACCCGAGAAACCTTATCGATCGGCCCGGACTGTACGAGCTTCTCTCCGAGATTGGTTTCATTCGGATCTATGCCGTCTTTAACGATTTTGTTTTTGCCCCGCTCACTCCTTCTCTGATCTGGCTGCTGCGCAATGTTTCCATCTTGCTTGAGAATGCGCCTCTGTTTCGAACCATGGCGGGTTCGATTCTAGTCCATGCACAGAAGCCGCCTCGGTTCAAGCATTCGGCGCAAATTTCATTCTTTGCTCACGCGGCGCTCCGCGGCGCGGTCTCGGTAGTGATTCCATGTCGCAACGAAGAAATGAATATTCGCCCGCTCGTGAAGCGACTGCTCGGCTACTACGGCGAATACATTCATGAAATCATTCCCGTAAACGACGGGAGCACTGATCGAACGGCGGAAGTCCTGTCGGAACTCGCGGCAAACGAGCCTCGGGTGAAGCCCGTCCATCGCGCGCCGCCTCATGGGGTTGGCAAAGCGCTCGCCGACGGATTTCGTGCAGTCAGCGGTAGCTACGTGCTAATGCTGGACTGCGATTTTCAGCAATTGCTTCCGGAACTGCGCGAGTTGTTCGATGAAGCGGCGGCCGGTTACGATGTTGTGATAGGAAGCCGCTTCTCGCGTCACAGTGTTCTTCTCAACTATCCTTTTCTGAAAATTCTCGCAAACCGTGCGTTTCATACGCTGGCAGTTTTGCTTCTGGGCTATCGCGTTCGCGATGTAACTAACAACCTCAAGATTATGCGCCGCGAAGTCGTCGCTGACCTTCGACTGCGTCAGCCCGGCTTTGCCGCCAATGCCGAGACCGGATTGCAACCGCTCCTGCTTGGATACAAAGTTGGCCAGGTTCCGATCTCCTGGGTTGGCCGCACGCCCGGGATGGGAACTTCCTCCTTTCGCTTGCGTGGAACCGGCGGCGGCTACTGGCAGGTGCTCACGGGACTTTGGCTGAAGCGCGCATTTGGACGAGGGCCGTACAAGAATCTGACGCGCCGTGCTAAGACAAGTAATGACGTGCCGGGGTCGATCGAGCGAGAGAGCGCCGCCATGCAATGAAAATCTCGAAAGAAGCTTGGGGCTTTTTGGTTTTACTCATTGTTGCAACTATTCTCCAGTTCGCGCTCGCTCGGCGACATTCGCTTTGGGCGGATGAGTTCTTCTCGCTTGCGATGGCGACCGGCCACAGCCTTGAGCATCGGGCGGCAGACGCTCAGCCGCAGTTAGGTGATTTCGTCGAGCCAGAAGGTGCGGTACCGGCAGCTGAATTCCGCCGTTATCTTCAACACGAAAATCCACCGGCAAGTCCAGCGCGCGTAATCCGTGCCGTTCTGTTGTCCGATACCAGTCCACCGCTCTACTACGTTTTATTAGAAGGCTGGACGCTCATCTTCGGCACCAGCGACCTGGCTCTACGGCTATTTTCCGTTAGCTTTTCCATTGCTTCGCTCCCCTTGCTTGCGGCCCTGGCACGCCGCATCGCCAGCCCACGCGCCGCTCTAACGAGTTGTGTTCTTTTCGCTTTCTCCCCGCTGGTCCTCTACTACTCGACGGAAGGTCGGATGTACTCGCTTCTCATTTTCCTCGCACTTGCCACGGCATTGGTATCGCTTCTCTTGCAAGAACGCGGACCGCACGTGGGGCATTGTTTACTGTGGGTTGCGCTCTCCGCCGCCGGTTTTCTAACGCATTACTTCTTCGTCTTTCCCTGGCTGGCCAGTGCTGCCTTTCTTTTTCTTGAGCCAGGTGAGTTTCAGCGTCGATGGCTGTTCCTGTGCAGCTTAGGGATCGGGTTGCTCATCCTGCCATGGGTATGGATGGCGGCTGGGACATTCAGTAGCTGGAAGGTGACGCAAGGATGGCTCAACCGGGAACCGTCGGGATTCCATCGCACACGCGCTTTGGTTGCACAGTTTACACAATTTTTCTTTTCAGCAGGCCATGGGCGCTGGTGGACACCACGATGGTGTAAACTTTTCGCCTTGATGCTCTTCGGAATTGCAGCCGCGTCAGCAGCATGGCGCCTTCGCCAGCAGTTGTTCAGCGGCCCCCGTCTTCTGCTCTGGCTGTGGTTAATCGCAGGTTGCGCCGGCCCGACCATGATCGATCTACTGCAGCATACTTACACAGCAGACATTCCCCGCTACGCGCTTGGTGGCATTCCGGCAGCTTGTCTGATTGCGGGCATTGTCCTTTCGTCGCTCGGTCCAAGGCTGGGCCTTGCTTCGCTTTGTCTGGTCGTGCTCGCTTGGTTGCCAGGGCTGCATAATATCTATCGCCAACAATCCCGCAGCGTGGAACGCGGGGAACCGGTGCGGGAGATCGCGCAAAGTGTCAGCGCTACGGCGAAGGCATCCGATCTGGTTCTTATTCACTCAATTCCATCGGGCGTGCTTGGCGTCGCGCGATATGCCCATACCCCCGCCCCTCTTGGCTCTTGGGTAGAACAACTGGGTAACCGTCGCGTGCCGGAATCGTTGCAAACCTTAGCTCACGGCCGAAGCCGTATTCTACTGGTCAAGCTTCATAAAGTAGGAGCATCTGCGCCGGAGGAAGATTGGCTCCGTGCAAATGCGGCGATGGTTAATCAAAAGCGTATGCAGGCGATCATCTTGATTGAGTTTGAACCTAAGACGGCTACTACGTTCTGAAGAAATATTGAGCCGGCTTCCTCAATCCGAGTGGCAACTCTCGTGTCCCCTGATGTTATCTTTGGCGTGATAGATGATCGAACCGCGCCATCATCTTCCGGATAATTCGGCGCCGATATTTCCACGGTATCACCAGCACACGAAAACCTACATAGCGGGCCAGCGCGGCCGACGTTTTCCTGGCCTGCAAAAGCTCGCCTCGCCCAACGCTGCACATCAGTTCTCGAATCGCGACCTTTCCATAGTAATTGCGCCAGTAGAGCGCGCCGATTCGGTGCGCCTTCTCAAGCGTCTGATCCCCCCGAACGCAAGACCATTCCAAAGCCATGATGCGGTGGAGCGCCCGCAACATCACTCCACCTTTGCGCGAGAGGCTTGTCGGGTATCGGCGATACTGCGCAACCAGCGTACGATGATGCGCGCTGGGAAAGTTCCGCACGGCCCGAAGAAGCAATCGGTAGTCTTCGGCTGGTGAACAGCTTGTTTCGAAGCCACCAATTTTTTCAATGACTTCGCGCCGCATCATTACTGCAATCGTGTTGGCGACATGGTTTACCTTCAGAAGCTCTTCGTAAAAATTTGCCTTCAGGATCGGCCAGCGCGGTGAGTCCAAATAGGAGCCATCCTCGGCGATATGCTCGATATCTCCCACCACTAATTGGGCGTCCGGATGCTCCGCGAAACACCCAAGGTGTGCCTCAATCGCATTCGGGGTCAGCCGATCATCTGCATCGAGAAAAATTACGTACTCACCAGCAGCGGCTCGGAATCCGGAATTGCGCGCCTCCGCGAGGCCTTTGTTTTCCTGCCGGATATAGCGCACCTGTGGATAACGAGCTGCCACTTCCGCGGTGTTGTCCGGAGAACCATCATCGACGACCACGATCTCCGCAGGATGGCGCTGGGCGATAACACTTTCGATTGCCTCCCCCAAGAAATGCGCCTGTCCATAGCAGGGGATGACAACAGATACTGTCGCTGCTTGCTCCACAATTCAAAGTTGCACTACGTCAGTGCGCGTGGTACCGCGGCGAGTTTTGAAAGACGCCAAGGTCGATTGTTCGCCATGTTTGGCCGCCGCCGGTTGTTTCGAGAGCCGTAGCAGCTTGTTCACGTCATGGCGGTGTCCGATGTTGGAAATACTCTGATGATACATGCCACTAATTCTTTAACTGCGCGTGACGTAATGCTCATCGCGGATAATATCAGCAAAGCCGGTTGCAGTTGGGGCTGCGTCTTAGTGGAACTCGGATCGGTGATTCGCTTCGCTAGCGGTTAGTTGGATTAAACTCACAAACCCGACCTTTTTCTGGCATATGTGTAAAACGTGAGCCCTACGTTCGATGTGATGAAAAGGAGAGCGAGATCAATCACACCGACTTTCCAGCCGAAGCACGAGAAAGCAAGTCCGACAAGCGCGAAACATATAATGCTTAACAATCCATGTAGGATCTGTCCTGCCACTCCTTTAAACAACCCGCCTTCGTTGCAAAACACGAATACTGTGATCGCCCCAATAATCAATGTGCTAGTGATGAGCAATATCATGGAAACCCGAGCGCCGACGCAGTCGCTGCCCATAACTTTTCGTTTAAAACAACGGATGCGGCCGTGGAGAAACGGCATTTTTGAGCGCACCGCAACGACATTCAAGTCTCGTCCAACCCATTGTCCCATTCAGGCTCGAACCCAGGGACTACGGCTTCGTTCCCATAGGCGCAGAGCAATCCAAACAAAGACGAGTTCCCCGTAAACGGCGCAAAAGCCCTGAGCCTTCGCAAACGTTCCGGATGTCGGTGAAGCCAGACACGACATCGGGGCGAACAGGCAACCGCATCGCTTCGGTTTACCTCGTGCTTTTTCCCACAACACGCACAGGCTATGATGTAACGCTTATCCATCTATCTGTTACACTGAATAGCGTTCCGTCTCCTTTTGGTGATCCTCCCGCGGGAAACGTCCTTCACGCTCATCCGGTTTGAGTGCTTTGGGCACGCATGGTCAGCATGGTCGGCATGGTATTTTGATCGTTCACAAGTACAAAAGAGCTTAAGGATCGGTTGAAACACCATGTTGACCTTGCGACCGTGCAAAGGCCTCGGCCTCCGTAAGGGCTAAGAACCGCCGCGAATGCCCCTTCCCCTCCACCACGAACCGTTTGCCGTCACGGAAAACGCGCTGGTCGTACCGTTTCAGGAGCTTGCCGAATGCCGATTTGACGTTGGGCTTTAGCTCTTCTTCACCGGCCAGGAGCCGTTCAAATAAACCCTTTTCGCGTGACAGTGATACCACTCCATCAAAGGTGAGAGGCTGGCTAGTTAGCTCGCCCACTAGTTCGCGCATATCCGCACCATCGACGTCGCTAGCACTCTGAACTTCAGCCGTCTCCAACGGGCAACCGAATCCAGCAAACTCTACGATTCCGCCAATGATCTCGGCCCACCTGGGAAAACTTGAATGCGCCCGGCTGGGCTTGGGGCTCCTTTTTGCGTCCCATTCGCGGACAAAGGCCCACAGTGCGGCCAGAATATCTGAGCGCATGGAGAGCAACGAGCCGTCGTCCAAGATTCGCTTAAATGTGCGATCCTCCGCGCGCTCTTGCTCCATGAATAGCTCAACAAACAAGGAACGCCGTCGAATGTCTGATGAAACCGTGCAGCCGTTTCCAGTAATGAGCACGGTCACGTGGTTTTCACCACAAAAGGATTTACTCACTCCAAGGATTCGCCCTCTCCACCGAACGGAAGTAACGAACGCTTCGAGTTGCGCCGAATCGAGGTGCCCTTTGCAATTGTCGAGCAGCGTGTAAGAACGCGCTTCGATGACAGCCGTTAATAGTTCCTTTGCAATCTCGGTCCTATCCTTCGGCGCGCCTTCAGTATCGGCGAAGCCATGCACGGGCGAAATTGCGCACTTCGCCAGCATCGTTTTTCCGGCGCCCTCGGCGTTTGCGAGATAAATAAACACAGGGCGTAAAGCTCCTTTCGGCAGTAAGCCGATACCGTATAGGGTTAGCATTGCAGCTACCGTCACAGCTTTTGAGCGCTGATTGTCCGCAAAACAAAACTCGCAAAGAAGATCGTCAATCCGTTTGCGCCCCTCGGCCAGCGACAGCGTTTCATCATAATCGCATTGAGGAATTGTCAGTGTGAGCGAGTCGGAATCGTAACCCGCGGGTAGCAACTCAATTTTGCCATCTGCTCGCATGACTGGAAGGCGAGTCGTCGCCAGCTTTTCCAGCCTGGGCAAGCGTTTGAGGAATTGCTGAGCGCAAAGCACGCCTTTTGCATCTCCCTCGCTCATTGTCCGATCGAGGCTGATCTCGTTCTGCCCTGCGCGTCGCATCCGGTAGCAAACCAAATGATTTTCAACCAGCGTTCGCAACATCTGCGGAGTGACTACTTCCAGTCCGTCTTGTTGCTGGTTCACGATGAATGCCACGCCCCCGCGCTCGTACAGACCACAAGTTTTAAGATGCCCGCCGATCTCGAACGCGAATTGTGACAGCAGTCGTCCGTCACATGGCAATTCCACTTTCGGCTTCGTGCTATTCAGGCGTGTTGCAACATCACTCTCTACGGGCGCCACAGTTGGGGGTTCGCGGATTACTTCTGCGTTCTCCACTAACACGAGCAACTCAGTCTTGATGTCTTCCGGTGTTTGTGGGTCGCGTGCGTGCAGCCAATCGACGCAGTCGCCTTTTGGCGGCAGACCGGGAAGTTCAACGATCTTAACTGCGGCTGGGGGTGACAGCCTAATGAGAATTCCCGCGACGGTCCGCGCGTAAGCCCGCCCTTCCGTGTCATTGTCCGGCAAAATTACGACCGTGCGACCGGCAAGCGGCTGCCAATCGGTTTTATGCGCGGACTTCGCTCCATGCGCGCTTGTAGTCACCAGCAATCCCGTCGTCTCTAACTCGCAAACGCATTTCTCACCCTCGACAACCAGAACAAGCTCGTCTCCCCGGGCGAGCATTTCGGGCAAGCGAAACAGAGGCAGCGGGCCTGGCGGATCTGACATCACCCAGCCTGATCTGCCTCGATGAAACGGGCGAAAATCTTTCTTGCCGTTACCGTCGAACCGCACGACAACTAAATGTTCATTTCCGTTGCGATTGCGATACGTGTCGCGCCGTGTAACGAGCATCTTTAGCATTCGCACTGCAAAACGAATCGCCTCACTAAGTGTTGGAAATCGTCGTATCCCTTTTGTTGTCGATGCAGATTGCGTCGCTCCATTCAAAGCGTGACCGAGCCATTCAGCTGCTTGGCGCAGCGCAGTGTTGAAATCCACATTGCGTGCGTGCATCCACAAATCCAGCAGACTGTGAGAATGCTTTCCCGATTTAGCGAAGTCGCCCCACAAACCAGCTTTCTCGCCAGCAATGCAGATTTTGAAACTCTTGCCTGGCGCTCCAGTAACATCGCCGACACACCAATGCTTGCCCTCGCGGTGTCCATTCGGAAAAAGATATTGCGTCAGCTCGGCGACCCGCTCGCGCAACAATTTCTTGATTCGTCGCGCATCGATCATTGCATGGCTCCCGATTGATGACTTCTCATCGCACCGCATTTTGCCGCGCTCGCGAATGCGAATAAGCCGCCAATATCCGAGTTGCTCGCCGCGATAGAAAAAGCTGCGGGACAAGCCAAAGAACGGATCGCGTTCGCCGCCCTTCGGCAGGCGGAAAAATTCAGGACGTTGCGAAGCACTCAGCGCCGCTTCGCTTGGCGCAATAGCAGACTTGATAGGCATTGTGCAACATCGCAAAACGCTGGGGCAGATTTGCACGCAACGCGCCCGCAAGAATCCTGTCTCCTTCCCTAACTAGCGTAACTAACTAGGACGCTGGGGGATAGCCTTGACGAAAAACGAACACGCCGCCCTGCCCTAAGCCCTTGACAATCAGCGCTCGCGCGGTGTCCGGATACTTAACCAACTCCAACTCCTTCACCGCTTTGGTAATCGCTTGTCGACTGTACCCGGCAAAGGGCTTTGGTAGTACACTAGCGATGAGATGATCGGACATTAGCCAGTAGCCATAACGTAGCCAGTTCATAACGAGCTGCGCCCGGAACTGGTTAAACTGCTGCGCATCCGGAACTCGTTTGGTCGCGTTGTGAAGCTCGGCAGCCAAGCGTTTGTTGAACCAGTTAAGCTTACCGATTTGGCGCGCGTATTGCGACGCAGCCGCAATTTCACGGCTCTCCCCGTGAATCAAACCAACGCGGACTTTGAAGAAAAGAACATCAAGTATCGGGGTCTCGCTCTCGAATCCTGCCTTCGCCGCGCCGGTCGCTGCGAAGATCTTCCGCATCGCATTTTCCGCCGAGAGCCGCGCCTCCTCGTATTCCTTGAAATAGTCCTTCGTCCAAGCCAGTTTCGCATGCGGCTCGAGGATCAAATCGCGAAACATCTCAGGTGGGACGCGCTGCCCAACCTCCTCGTCAACACGATCAACAACGCTGCTCTGTGGAGGACTGCCCTGCCTTTTTTGCTTCTGAGTTTTTTGCTTGGTTTTTTCGTCCGATGGTGCGGACAGCACCGCTTCGAGCAATTTCGGCGACACCTTCAAGAGACACCGAGCAGACTCACGGTCGATGTCTGCGTGCTTTGGTTTTCTCATGGAAAATTTCCGAGCGCTAGATCTACGGAACGCCGGGCGTCAATTCCCGGTCTCCGGCCTGCTTCTATGCGTCGCTGGCCTACCCGCAAAAAAAGTAATTCTTTTTCCTCATTCGACGCGCGTTTCGCAGCGCGTGAAAAGACTTTCGCATCGCCCAACGCGACTTCAACGGACAAGAACAAGCGTTTTCCACGGACTTGATTCCGCCTGCGGAGGCTGACGCCTTTGATCTTGCCGTCGTTGAGGAGTTGATACGCGAGGCTGCGCTTTATTCCCCAGCCAGCTTCCAGCCCTTTGCAATCGACAAATTCGGGATCGACATTTGAAGCTCTCGCCGCTGCTTCACTTAGCGGGGTAGTTGTGACTTCGGGCTGCCCGCCGATGGATTTAAGGTGGGTCTATAAATCCAAAAGTAACTCATAAGGGAAAAGCAATGATGAGAGTACTAAAACCCCTGCAAGACAAGGCAACAACCGGCGCGGGCAAAAGGCTTGTGCTACCAGAGCCGCGCAGGGTTAGGTTTCTCATCCGCGGAGAAGGGTCGGTATCAGCCGGAGCGGTAA
>WNFY01011104.1_pt1 | contig 15800 bp, 13 predicted proteins | sample 5400091 | NCBI WGS metagenome assembly WNFY01 (sample SAMN13153364, study PRJNA577476) | soil metagenome | isolation source: 60 cm soil or saprolite under grassland replicate 1 | place: USA:California | collected 2016-06-15 | reverse complement strand
CGCGCGCCAAAACGGAATAGGTGCCGGAGCCTGGATCGACGATGTCAAAATACAGGAGCGCCGAACGATCGCGCATCTCGGAGTACGAGAGGCCCAGCAAACGATCGTGCGGATCGGGCGGCGGAAGCTCGAAGAATTTTCCGACAAGCGCGAGATTTGGATTCACCACCTCCAGACCCGCCGGCAACGCATCCTCAAGCGCCACAAAATTTTGAAGCTTTCGCGTGTTCAGCCGATAGGTGACGAGCAATTGATCGCCCAGCTTTAAGGGCGCATCCGAAGTGCCAACGCGCTTTGCATCGGTCAGATTTTTCACGACTCGTTCGATGCGAAATCCGCGATCCACCCGATCCGTATCGACTTCGCTGGTCGAATACGCCGCCTGCATCAGAAACGTGAGGGCGCTCTGATTGAGTCCTTTGATCACAAGATCACTGTCCATTTTACGGCCGAGCCACGCAGCCGAGCGGCCATTTTTTGACATCACGCCCGGCGGCTGCGTCACCTGTAACGGCGTCGCCGTTTCCGTCCCGAGCATTGATTTGAACGCGAGCAGCAGCCACAGATTTTCCTGCGTCGAAAGCGATCCTGCCGATTCCATCAGCTTCGACATGCGGGCGCGCGCCTGCTGTTTCTTTTGCTTGGTCCACGTGGGCGGCGAGACGACATCGAACGCAAAGGCGCGCATCGCCTCGGCGCGCGTCATGGATGTGAACGTTGCCGGATTAAACGCGCGCTCCTTGACTGGCGTATCGATTTCACGCAGCAGTTGCTGCTGCTCGCGCGCCATGATGTTTTGCCGACGCAGCGCGATCGCCAGCAACGCGCGCTCTTCGTCGCTCCCCTCGTTCCGATGCAGATACAATTCCTGCGATTCGTTGCGGAAATCGTCGTCGCCTCCCGATTGCGTGAGCACGAAAAGGGCAAAGTATTTTTCAAATCGCGATGCCGGGAGCTGGCCTTTCAGGATTTTGTTTACCGCGCCGGCGAGTTTCTCCTGCAATTCCGGAGGCGCCTCAAAACCGGCATTGATCGATTCGTTCACCGACCATAACGCCTGGCAAGTGACAAAACCGTTCCCTGTGCCGCCTCCGGGCCAGTAGGGAAGCATCCCGTCGCTCAGCAGTGAATCGGCGTACTGTTTCATCCCGCGCTCGAGCGTGGCGCGATATTCGGCGTCGCGTTCCTGAAGATCGGGCAAATAGGCCAGGAGATTTGCCAGCAAACTGTAGCCTAAAAGCTTCGTTGAGATTTGTTCGAAACAACCGTGCGGATACTCGAGAATCACGGGCAGGCCCGAGATTTCCGGCAGCCACGGTGAAGTTGAAATCGTGGTGCTGAAATGGCCACGACCGTGCTTCCAATCATCAGGCATCAAGCGGTGCGCATCGAATCTCGACTGATCGGGACGAAACGAGCCGGCCACGCTTTCTTTGCGCACAACCGTCGGCGCTTGGACCGGAAGCGTGATCTCCACCGCATCCGACATTTTGCCATTGGAGTTCGAGACCGCTTGGAAGCGGATTTTCGCCGGCACAAGATCGGCGTCGGTAACTTTCGCCTTGAACCGGAATACCGTTGCAGCATCGCGCCGCGAGGGCTGGGTTGCCGCCTCCACACTGAGTAATTTCAAGTTTGCGTCGGTGACGCAGCGCGCCGTGATCCCATCGCTTTCCGCAAAGTTTTGCCGAACCACAGCGCGCAATTCGACTTCATCGCCATCGCGCAAAAAACGCGGCAACGCCGGATCAATCAGCAGCGGCTTGGATATTTTCACCGTCTGCGCCGCATCCGCTCCGAATTGATTCGCCTTCGTCTGGCCGACGGCCACGATGCGATACGTGGTCAGATTATCCGGAGCGATGAATTCAAAAGCGACCTTGCCGTTAGCGTCAGTTTTCAAACTGCCTTGCCAATACGCCAGTGTGCGAAACTCTTTGCGGACATTTTTGATGTTCGAGATCGCTTCCTCGCCGCCGTCGCCGATCGTGAATCCTTTTTGCGTCAAACTGAGCTTGGCAAGACTATCGATGTAACCGTGGAGCGCCTCGTAAGTGCGCACGGAAAAAGGATTTCTCGGATAAAATTTCTCGCCGATCGCCGGTAACTTCCAGTCGCCCAATGTAAGCACGGCGTCATCAACCGCGAACACCAGAAGATCGGCATCGGGAACTGGTTTCTTTTCGGAAGTCACGCCTATTTCGCCGCGCACCAAGTCGCCGGGTTTCGCTGTTGCGCTCGCGAGACGCGGCTCGATTTTTAGTTCCCGGTCCGGCCGGCTCACTGCGATATCGGTGTAAGCGAAACGTTCCCGGGGAAGTTCATTGTTGCCGCCGGGTTTGACGAGATAAATCGAGACTGTCGCATTCGGCGCATATTCCTTTTTGATGGGCAACTCGATCCTGCCGGCGTTGCCTTTTACTGGAACAAGCAAGGTATCGAGCACGTCCTCCGTCTCCACCGAGACCCAAGCGACGCCGCCAAACGGCGCTTGGATCGTCAACGCAGCTTTATCGCCCGGTAGAAATGGCTCTGCGCGATGTTCGATCTTAAATGTAGTCTCATTTACCACCGGCAATTCGGCCGGCTTTTCACCCGTGACGGTCGTTTCATCGCTGACGAGCGGGGTCGTGATTTTCATGGCGCTAACAGCAACGACGTAACGGCCGGTCTCGCTCGTTGGGAAAATCAGTTCAGCAGGCGTTTTCGATTCCTGTGACGCCACCTTCGCAAACTGATCGGTGTTGCGATAGCGATAAACAAAAGGTGCGATCTGCTCCTTGACTGTCTTTGTCGTGACATGAAAAAGGTCGGCCCGAACAGGAACGCCATTCAGTTTTTGATCCTGCGGGTCCAGCGCGTCGACCTCAACTTTGATACCAGGAGGCTCGATCACCTGCTCTTCGCATCGAACGCCGAGACGGGTTTCTGCCGGGAAAAGCGTCGCCATTTCGCCGCCCGTCAGCGTTTGGCCGTCGATCGAAGTTACGTCCGCGCGCCACACGACATGCACGCGTCCGACCGCAGGATTGTCTTTGAACGGCGATTCGCACGCGAGGGTCGCGAATCCGTGCGCATCAAGTTGGGCATCGCCTTCGATTGTTTTTATCTCTTCAGTATCGGCATCAAGTCGCGGGCCAACTTCGGCGTAAGCGTTGAAACGTTTTCGATAAGAGCCCTCGTCCTCGGCGCCATACTCAGCGGATGCTGTCCAGGTCGCTTTCCAGTGCACGCGCGCCCCCGCGTTCGGCGCGCCATGAAAATAGACCGAGGAAACCCGAGCGTGTGCGGTCGTCCCAACCTCAGGCGTAGTCGCTTCCACGATTACCGAGAACAGCGGAACGCGATACTCCTGAACGTTAATCGTGGCGACGCCTTCGTAATCACGGCCCGCGAGGCGACAACGAATTTCGTAAATCCCAAGTTTAACCTTTTCCGGCACGTTCCATTCCCCTTCCCATCCTCCGTAAGGTGAAAGGTTGGCGTTACCTTCACCGACGACGCGGCTGCCATCGGCTTCTGTGATATCCCAGTGAACTTCGCCAGCGGCCGGAATCGTGAGCACCCCGTCATTAACGTCGCGCACCAGGGCCTTCATCTTCACTGTCTGACCAGGTCGATAGAGATTGCGATCCGTAATAATTTCCGCATGCGGCCTTCGTGCCCGAGGACTGTAATCACTCCCGGAGGGATACGATGTAGTTTCGGCAAATTGCAATGCCGGCCCGGTCGCGGTGTCCGCGATAAACAGATGTGTGTTCCGAGCTTTGGGATTCTGAATTTTCGGGAACACCGAATCCTTCGCGAACTGCGCGATGCCGTTCTTATCAGTGATGGCGCGGTCGACTTCGATGTTTTCCTCAGTTACCGCCCGTACCGGTACGCCCTCTACGGCACTTGCGTCGGACATTTTCGCCAGACGCAGAAGGACGATTGTGGGGGTTCGTTTTTGCGTCAGCAGATAATCGTTGACGCAAATGATCGATCGGTTTCCAACGACCCGCCCGTCAGCTAAGGTCGCGCTCGCTTCAAAAAGATACGCGCCTGCGAATCCTTCATTTGCCTGTGGAGTGCAGCGAACGTCGCGCCGCGTTTCGATATCGCCGCTCGTCGCGTCAAATGTGCCGCTGCTCGTCACCGGCAGTTGAAAAGCGTCAACGAACAATTCGGTTTGAAACTGCTTCGAGAACCCTGTGCGCGGGTCGATTACGGCCTTGCCTGTTACAGGATCGGTAGCGTCCTTCTCAACTTCTCTGACTCGTGCCGTGACTGCCGATAATTTCTCTGCTGGGATGCGCGCCAGTTTCCATGTCACCTGTCGGGTGTTGATCTGGAAAAATGCAAAGCGCAAATCCTGGCGGGCACGCGCAAACACCTGCGAGGACGGAAAGACCAGGCAGGATTCCTTCGGGCGAAAGGTTGCGCCCCAGCGTGACTCAGCAGCGAGTCCGTAGCCGCGATCCCCTTTTAGTTCCGGCGAAATCGTGACCCTATAGCGCTGTTTGAGATCGAAACTGCCCGTGATTTCAATCTGGTCGCTGCTCGCGAGGAGTTTGATTTTGTCCACCGCAGGCTCGACACGGATGCGTTGCGGCGTCACTTCCACTGGATCGATGTAGTCGTTGAACTTGATCCGAATTGCTGGCTCCTCGAGCGCATGATTGAACGTGCCGACCCATTCCACCTTGAGCGATTCGGTTTTTCCCAGTGGGATTACTTGCAAATAAGGAAGCGGGCGGCGGCTTTTCGCATCGAGCAAGCCGTTCACGATGAGGTCAAACGTGCGTCCGAGGGGAAGTGGCTGTCGCGGCCCGACCCTGAATCCTGTCGCTTCCGGCGGGCCCGCACTTTTCTCCTCGATCGTTTGGATTACCTCGACGGGAAAACGCTCGTGCGAATCGCGGTCTTGAAAATAAATGTGCTCAGCCGCCTCGGTGAGGCTAACTGCATAAGTGGAATCGAGATAGATTTGCGGGCGCGCAGACAGTTGCTCGCGTTCACCGAAATCACTGGTAATCGCAAACTTTGGCGTCGTAAATTCGGCGCTCCAATCTTTCACAACGAACGGTTTCCCGTTCGCGTCTTTCAGACCGGGAGCCAGCTTCAAACGATGACGCGCGCCAGCGATGACGCCGCTGACGGTGAACACGCCTTCCGTCTGGCTTTTCCAAAGGAACGTGCCGTCGAGTTTCGGTTCGCTAACAAACGGAGGAGGCTGATTACCGACATCGATAAGATCAGGAGCCACTATCGTCACGGGAAACGTGATCGTGATCTCATCGCCCTCGGCAATTTTTCCTCCGGACGGTTCGATCACGATTCCGCCGGCATCAGGTTTTGCATTCGAAGATTCCTCTTCCTGATCTTCATCGCCGTCGGGTCGCGCCAAGCTGGCGGCAGGCGGACCGAATGCGAGATCGCAGGCTGCAACAAGCAAGATCGCTGTGAAAAATGTGCGGTTCATTCGGGTTGCGGACCAAGTTCGCTAATCCGGCGAAGATCGGCATCGGCTTCGCTGGTCTTGCCAATTCGTCGTTCGCATTTTTCCCGTTCACGCAAAGCAAGGACCGTTTCGTGGATGTTGATCGAGCGCGTTTGCGATTGGATTGCAGCAGGAAAATCAGCGCGCTCGGCCTCGGCGATACCCCGGCAGAACCATTTGATTGGATCGTTCGGATCTAATTCAGTCGCCGTGCGCACCTGCGTTAGCGCCTCCTTCACGTTGCCGAGGTTATAGAAGCTGGTCGCAGCTTCGAAATGCGCGGCTGCGGATTTGTCATTGATTGCCAGTGCGGACTGGGGATCGGCGACCGCCAGCGTGAACTGTTTCAAAGAGCGCAAAACGCCGGCGCGCGCCACGAGCGCATCTACATTCTTCGGGTCTTGCGCAAGAAGCGCATCATCCGCGCCGAGCTCGCGCAATGCTTGTTCGCTGACATGTCTGTCCTCCGCACGCGCGAGCTTGTCGCTTACTTGCAACTTTGCTGCGTCTTCCGTGCGACCGAGGTCCAGCAGGTCCTCGGCCGTTTGGATGCGGGCGCGCATTGATGCGGGCTGAAGTTTTAGGCCGCATCCCATTTGTGCAGGCGGAGGAAAGCGCATGCGCGCAAGACGCGACGCGCGGCCGAATCCTCCGCGGCGATTGCTTTCATCCGGTAAGCCAGGTGGTCTTCCCAACGCTCCTGCGCCGCGCACAATTCTGCGAGAGTATCGTACTCACTCGCGGCATCGGCTCTCGGCGGCTTTGTCGCGAGATATGCAAGCCAATGCCGTTCCGCGCACTGGTACTCCTTGCGCTTGAAGCACAGGGCGCCGCGATAATCTTCGATCGCCGGTGCAGCGCGGCGGCCTCCTGCTTTTTGCCACGCATCGAGCGTTTGCTGCAGGCGATCGAGGTCTTCGATTTTCAGTTGCGTCTGCGCGAGTGTGTCCCAAGCATCGAAATCGTTTGGAGCGATGGCGACAATCCGCCGGTTCAATTCGCTAATCGCTGGCTGATCATTCGCATCCTCGGCTGCCTTCAATTGCAGGCGCAGTTGCCGAAGCTCCTGCGTTTCTGCTGCGACTAAGGCGGTGCTCCCGAGCAGAGTAAGAACGGCGATTACGAGCGCTCTCAATTGGTGGTCGATCTTGGCCGCAGCGACGGGACACTTCAAGCAATTTCGCGTGCGCAAACGGAATTACGGCTTCCCAGCGGTCATGTGCCCTCGACCCCGAAAGCCTTCGGGGTCGTTCCTTGGGGATTTTGCGCCTTCCCGGTTCGCAGAAAAACTTTGCCGCTGGGACAGAGCTTGAAAACTTCACAACGGCCGCAATCCGGCTTACGCGCATAACATCGGCGGCGCCCGTGCCAGATGAGCCAGTGACTCCAGTTAGTCCAATGCTCGCGGGGCACGAGCTTCATCAGATCGCACTCGATTTTTTCTGCGTGCTTGTGCTTCGTCAGGCCCAGCCGCTGCGAGAGACGGATGACATGCGTGTCCACCACGATGCCTTCATTCTTGTGGAAGGCGTTGCCCAGCACCACGTTTGCAGTCTTACGTCCGACCCCCGGCAAGGCGCATAGCTCCTCCATCGTCTCGGGAACCTTTCCGCCATGTTTCTCGACGATTGCGCGCATTGAACCGCGAATGCTTCTCGCTTTGTTACGATAAAAGCCCGTGGATTTGATCGCGTTTTCCAACTCGGCCTGCGGCGCGTCCACATAATCTTTCGCCGTGCGATACTTCTTGAATAGCGCGGGCGTGACCATATTTACCCGCTTGTCGGTGGATTGCGCGGAGAGAATTGTCGCTACAAGCAGCTGGAGCGGATTACGAAAATCCAACTCGCAATGCGCGGTTGGGTAAACTTTCGGCCAAACCTTGATCAATTGTTTTACGCGCTCCCGAGTTGTCATCTGGTCATTATTCTCCGGGCCTGCTATGGATTTCAATCCAACGATGGACAAATCAGCGGCGGAGCTAATTGATCGTCGGCCAATTGCCACCCGAAATCGAAAATGGGCGCAGGCGGCGACTGGGTGGCTCGCTGCACGAAACGTTTCGCCGAACGCAATTTCGATCGCGGGCATGTGCGCGTGCATTGTAGCAGGATTCGCGCTCGGCATGACTTCGATTACTGACTATCGAATCTTGTGGCTCGTCGCCGTGCTTGGTGCGCAATTGCGCCTGACCGCGAACATGCTCGATGGAATGGTCGCCATCGCGTCGGGTCGCACTTCAAAAATCGGCGAGCTCTACAACGAAGTGCCGGACCGCATCTCAGACGCGGCCGTTTTCATTGGAGCCGGCTTCGCGTGGGGCGGAAATGTTACGATCGGGTACATCGCGACCATTTTAGCAATCTTCACCGCTTATGTTCGTGCCGCAGGAAAAATTGCCGGCGCAGCTAACGAGTTTTGCGGACCGATGGCAAAACAACATCGGATGTTAGTCATCACGCTAATCTGCTTATACTCGGCGATCGCACCGCGTTCCTGGCAGATGATCACGTTCAACGATTCGCAGATCGGTCTGATGGCTCTTGGCCTTGTTGTGATCATCGTGGGCTGCGTTATGACCGTTATTCGCCGAATAGGCCGAATCGCACGGGCGCTGAAATGAGCCAGGTTACGCGCGAACGACTCTTTGGATTTCGCCACGCCTTTGACGATCACTGCCGATAAGAGAAGGGAACTATGGGACCGCTATCGCTCGTGGATTTGGCTGGCGCTGGTAATCCTCATTCCCATTCTGGCGGGCGCTTTCTGGACAATCCTGGCAGTGGCTACTCTAAGTTTTCTTTGCTATCGCGAATATGCGCGCATCACCGGCCTGTTTAGGGAAAGGACGATCAGTCTTATCGTGGTTATCGGTATTCTCCTCATCACTTTCTCAGCGCTGGATAACTGGTATCGACTCTTTGTTGCGTTGTTTCCGTTGACAGTCGCGTTGATTGCCACCGGTGGATTGATCGCCGATCAGCCGAAAGGCTACATTCAACGCGTCGGCTTGGGTGTACTCGGCTTCGCTCTTTTCGGAAGCGCGCTCGGCCATCTTGGCTATATGGCCAACGATTGGAACTATCGGCCGATCCTGTTGCTCATCATCTTCGCCGTGGAGCTCAATGACATCTTTGCTTACATCTGCGGCCATCTGTTTGGTCATCGAAAATTTATCCCCAACACCAGCCCGAACAAAACGGTAGGAGGCGCGCTCGGCGCAATCGTAATGACCACGCCACTCGTTGCGCTCGGCGCGCATTTTGTTTGGTTCAACACGGTGCTCGACACACCGGTCTGCTTGCTGGGTCTCGGCATTATTGTCAGCATCGTCGGACAATTCGGCGATCTAATGCTTTCCTCTATCAAGCGTGATCTTGGCCTCAAGGACACGGCAAAACTCATTCCCGGGCACGGCGGCATTCTCGACCGCTTCGACAGTCTGATTCTTGTCGCACCTGCCGTGTTTCATTACGTGAACTACTTTGTCGGCTTCGCTGTTGGGCAACCGGAACACGTCTTTAGCGGATAGGAAATCGGATGGAACCCTGGAAACTTCAGCCTGCGCGCGACACCGGTTTAACTCCGAGCGAGCGGCTTCGCAGTATTCGCCGCGAAAGCGGCCTGCTCGAAAGGCTCGCGCACCACCTCTCATTTTCGATTCTTCGAATGTATTTGGCGACCGCTCACCGGCTGCAAATCATCGGCCGGCAACATTTGCCGGCCCATGGGCCCTTCATTCTGGCGGCGAATCATTGCAGTCATCTCGACGCGGTCACCCTGGTGGCGGCATTTCGACCGCGTCATCGCGAACGCGCCTTTCCCATCGCCGCCGGCGACGTTTTCTTTCAAACCAAGGCAGTCAGCGTCTTTTCAGCGATCGGTCTAAACGCGCTGCCAATGTGGCGAAAAAATTGTGGACCTCACGCGCTCGCAGATCTGCGCCGCAAATTGGAGGAAGAAAAATGCATTTACGTCATTTTTCCCGAGGGCTCGCGCAGTCGCGATGGCCGCATGGCCTCGTTTAAGCACGGTCTCGGAATGCTGGTTGCCGAAACGCGGGTACCAGTCGTGCCTGCGTTCATCGCGGGGACATTCGAAGCATTGCCGCCCCACCGGAAAATTCCGCGTCCCGCACGAATCAAAATCGTCATTGGCGCGCCACTGGATTTTGCAACTACCCCAAACAATCGCGAGGGCTGGTCGCAGATCGCGCAGAGCGTGAAATCTTCAGTCAGCGATCTTGGCAATCAATCGCGCCCTGTGTAGGCCTCGAGTTTCTGCGCCAGATCGGGTGGAACGTGGGCAACAATCACTGCGTCGTTGCCTTCGTAGCGCAGTTCCAGCACGTGACCGACCCGATGAATCTCGGCGATCAATGCGCTCTCTTTTGCAGGGATGCGGAAGCGTGAGCGCAACCGCCATGAGCTGAGCGCATTCTCCAGCGCATGCACGAGTTTGTTCACGCCTTCACCGGTGCGCGCGGAAATCGCTACGCTGCCAGGAAATTTTTTAACGTAAGTTTCGGCCAGCTCTCGGTTTTCGAGATTATCAATCTTATTGAATACAATCAGCGTTTGTTTTCCAAACGCGTCGAGTTCTTTAATCACAGCATCGACTGCTTCCATCTGCTCGTCCACGCGCGGATGGCTAAGATCCACAATGTGAATAAGCAGATCGGCTTCGCTCACTTCTTCGAGCGTTGCCTTGAACGATTCGATCAATGTGTGCGGGAGTTTTCGCAAAAAACCGACCGTATCGGTTAGAAGGACCCGCTGTTTGTTAGGCAAAACGAAGCTGCGCGTGGTGGGGTCCAGCGTGGCGAAAAGTTTGTCGGCGGCGACAACATCGGCGCCGGTAAGCAAATTCAACAACGTCGATTTGCCTGCGTTGGTGTAGCCAACGACTGCTGCTACAGGCCACTGATGTCGCTTGCGACCTTGGCGGTGGATGGCGCGAGTTTTGCGCACTGCTTCCAGCTCCCGCTCGAGCCGCGCGATGCGGTCCTGCACGCGGCGACGGTCAACTTCCAATTGTGTCTCACCGGGCCCGCGCGTGCCAATCCCGCCCGTCTGCCGGGACAAGTGATGCCACATCCGGGTGAGGCGGGGCAAAAGATATTGCAATTGCGCCAACTCGATTTGCAATCGACCTTCCCGGCTGCGGGCACGCTGCGCGAAAATATCCAGAATCAGCTGTGTTCGATCGAGAACTTTGCGCGCTAATAAATTTTCGAGATTCCGACCCTGCGCCGGTGAAAGTTCATCGTCAAAAATGATCGAGGTCACACGCCGGTCCTGACACGCGTCCTTAATCGATTCAGCTTTGCCGCGGCCGATGTAGTAGGGAGCCGTTGGCTTCGGTAATTTTTGCGTGACGGTATCGACCACCTCTGCGCCGGCGGAATTGGCTAGCTCAGCGAGTTCTTCGAGCGAATCCCGCAGGTCCCATTTTGAGACGCCCTCCTTTTCGAGACCGATCAGAAGTGCGCGCTCATGCGTTTTTTGCGGACGAGTCTCAATCATTCCTGCGCGCAACTCCGAAAGCGTTGACGAGTTGCCAAATCCATTTCACAGCTTCGTTGTGAGTGAAAAGCGATAGATTCAGCGGCTCAAAATTACTTTGGTTGCGAAACCACGTCAACTGTCTCTTGGCATAACGCCGGGTCGCTTGCTGAATTTCGGCGATGCATTGCAAGATCGAAATCTTGTCTGCCAGCAATTGACGGATCTCGCGCAGGCCGATCATCTGCGCAGCAGTCGCACTGGTCGCTCTGGCGGCTCGCACTTCTTCGATTACGCCCTTTTGGAACATTGCTTGCACTCGATCATTGATTCGGGTGTAAAGTTCCTCTCGGTCGCGAAAGACGAAGACGCCTGTAGCCGGGATCGTGGATCTCCGCGGACCGGGGTCACCGACCCCGGCTACATCTGCCGAAAACGGTTTCCCCGTTGTCAGGCAAATCTCAAGGGCTCGTGTTAGGCGGCGGCGATTTTTGGTGTCGATCTTCCGCGCCGCTTCGGGATCGAGTCGAACGAGTTCGGAGCGCAATTCATCTAAACTCATCGCGTTCAATTTCTCGCGCAGCTTTGGATCGGACCCCGGCAGAAGCGCGAATCCGTCGGTGAGCGCCTTGATATACAGCCCGCTCCCGCCCACAACGATCGCGATCTTGTTGCGTGAGTGAATTTCGTCGATAGCGCGCAAGGCGGCTCGGCGAAATTTCTCGGCGTTCATCTCTTCGTGAAGCGGCATTGTGGCGACGAGATGATGCGGCACTTTTGCCAGCGTTCGGGGTTCGGGCTTGGCCGTCAGAAGATCGAGTCCGCGATAAATTTGAAACGCATCCGCGCTGATAATTTCCGCGCCGATTTCGCCCGCGACATCGGCAGCCAAATCAGATTTCCCGCTCGCAGTTGGGCCGACGATGAAGAAGGTGTGCGGCATCGAATCAAACTGTAGGGCGTTTCTGTGAAATGCCGCAAACGTAACTCCGCGTCTGATAGAGACGCGCTATGATCATTTGTTCCCAAAAAATCGGGAGACGCCACGCTAGAAAGCGCGCGTCTCCCAGTAAGAACGATTGACTCCGTCAGCGTGGCTGATGCTCGCTGGATTTCGCGCCACTCACCACCAGTCTCCGCCCGAGGAATTCCTTGTCGTGCAATTCCTGCACGGCACGTTTGGCTTCCTCGATGGTCTGCATTTGTACAAAGGCAAAACCCTTGGAGCGCTGGTTGTGCCGGTAGCTTACAACCTCCGCATTTTGCACGTGCCCTACGCCGTTAAACAATTCAAAGAGATCGCTCTCAGTAGCGTCAAAAGAGAGGTTGCCGACATAAAGACGCGGCGATGTGACTTCAACAACCTCAGGTTTTCGCGGTGGGCGCGAAGGGTGCGTACCATTGCGTGCGGTCGCTGCTCTTTTCTTTGCGGCGCCACCGTTTCCAAAAAATTCGACCACCCGCTGCCAGAATGTCTTTTTCTGAGTTTTCGCTGCTCCTTGCTGACGCCGAAATCGTTCGTGATTTCCTTTGCGTCGGCCCCCACCGCGCGAGCGGCGTGAGCGTCTTCCGGATGAATAAGAGTTCATAATAATCTTCACGTTTGACCCAATTGTTAAATGGGCGGAGCGCCCCGGAAACATTCGGGACACCGTCCGCGGCGCGCGAATCACCGATGGTCCAATCAAACAAATTGCAAGCACTCTGCGACGCCGCTGAAAACTCCGCCTCGTCGAGCCGGAAATAGACTTTTCTCGAACCGCAAGCCGGCGCACTCAACCAACGACGCAGTAAGGATGCAAAGATTCGCATCATGGTTCCAAAAAACCTGAATCGTAGTAGAAACCGGACGCTCGGAAGATCGAAGAAGATTCCCGACATCTCGGTCGAGATTATGCCTCCTTCGGCCGCGATTGCAAGTGGCGCTTACGATCTGTGCGCTTGCTGCCGCCACCAGATGCGCGGTCATCCCGAGCGAAGCGAAGGATCGCTCAAAGGCTCCTGGAGCACGCTAATCTGGCTCGGGTGTAACAGACTTCGTAGGGGAGGTCCCTCGCTGTCTCCGCGGCTCGGAATGACAGGTTAGCGCGTTATTTGGTCTCGCAGAGAATAGGCGCGTGATTTCAAATATTCCCGCGGACGTTCGCCGCGAATCGGCCGCATAAAATATCGCAATTCGCGTCGGGTCAGTCTTGGCTCGTAGCCGAATTCCGGCATCAGATCGCGGCAATGCCACTCCACCCATCCGATTTCGTCCTCGGAAAGCTCGCGCTGCCAGCGTGTCACGGGTTCGGTGCTGATCTGCGAAAAGTGAATGCGCGCCGCTGAGTTGCCGCTCCAGAACTGGCCCACTTTTGTGGGCGTAAGAACTGTAGCCCGGTCGAAGTCGATCTCCAGGTAAGCGCAAACTTTTTCCATCATCTTGGCCGGTTCGCAGACCAAATCCTCATATTGCACCACAAAACCGGGAATCTCGCCGTCGGCCACGCGCCTGGCGAGCCTCGCTGCGACACACCAATGTGCGATCACATAGTAGGTTGAAAACCTTCCGGTCTTTCTCGTTTTTTCCAGCGCAATTTGCGCCGCCAGAATGGCCCTGGGATCGCGAATGGTAACGAGAATTTTCGCGTGGGGGAAACGAGCAAGAATCGCGGGAATGTGATTGCGATTAGCGGGTGTTTTTTCCACCCAGCGTCTGACTGTGTCCAGCGAACGCCCCAGCATGGCTGCGTAAGCCTTTACCATCAGTACGAGCAAATCTTCCTCTGCATTCACAGGATTGAACGCTGCGCGCTCAAACGTTTCCAGAAATTTCTCGCGTGGGAACGTAGTGTAATTTCGTTTACCCCACTTGCACGGCCCGCCGAACAGCACATTGGAAAGCGACTGTTTCGTCAGGTAATCAAACTGCGCCCGGCGGCCGCGGGGCGCGTACTTGGTAAGGACGGTCGGGAAATAGGCAGTTTCCTCCGGCAACACGAGAAGCTCAGGGTGATTATCGAGCAGCGCCACTAACAACGTGGTGCCGGACTTTGCCTGGCCGGCGACAAAACAGGCGCGCTCCTCGAATGGCAAAGTACACAGTGACATCATCAATGTGGGGCAACTTTGCAAGTTGCCTCCCCCGCCCGCCCCGGCGAGCGCCACCATAGCTGCAAGACCGACATGTTCATTTCACTTGGCCCAGAAACCAATCGATAAAACGCGGAAGTCCGTCGCTTAGTCGTATAATCGGCTTGTAACCAAGCAACTTTCGCGCTTTCGAAATGTCCGCGCAAGTCAGCGGCATATCGCCGGGTTGCTCCGGCAGCCGGTTAACTTTTGCCTTTTTTCCGAGCGCCTTCTCGATCGCGGAAATCAAATCCTTGAGCTGAATGGTTTCGCTCTCCCCCAAATTAAAAGTGTCGAACAGCGGCCCGTCATAGCCGAGCGCCGCTAGTGTTCCCTGAACAATGTCGTCGATGTAAGTGTAATCGCGGCGCGTCGTACCATCACCGAATTGATCGATCGGTTGTCCGGCGTAAATGCGGCGGGTGAATTTATGGATCGCAAGGTCCGGCCGTTGCCGCGGACCATAAACGGTGAAATAACGAAGCGATACCACGCGCAACTGATAAAGATGTGAGTAGGTCGAGCAAAGAAATTCGCCAGCAATTTTCGTCGCACCGTACGGGCTGAGCGTCTGACTAAGATATTGACCTTCCGAGAAAGAGATCGTTTTCGACGCGCCGTAAACGGATGAACTGGAGGCGAAGATGAATCGTCCCACCTCGGTCACGCGCGCGGCCTCTAGCAGGTGCAATGTGCCAGTGACATTCGTGTCGTAATAAAGGCGTGGATGCTGAATCGAGGGGCGGACGCCAGCGCGCGCCGCGAGATGAGCGATCGCGTCGAATTTTTCGCGGCGGAAAACATTTCGCACCGAAGCATCGTCGCGAAGATCAACATGGTGAATGACCACGTCTTTGCCAAAGCCGGCAATGTTTGCGTGCTTGATTTGCGGATCGTAAAAATCGTTGAAGTCATCCAGGATGGCCACTTCGCGCCCGGCCGCGAGCAGTTTTTCAACCAGATGCGAGCCGATGAAACCAGCGCCGCCAGTGACAAGAATTCTCATGTGCCCAGAAGTTCAACCACGAAGCACACGAAGTGCACGAAGAAAATAATCTTTGAGCTGTTGGCGCGGTAGGGACGGCGTGCTTTGGCGTCCGGTCGGTGCAGCGCGCCGGACCTACCACGTCTAAAAATCGCGCCAATGCATCAGCAGATAAATCCAGTTTAGCACGAGCGCCGAGATGACCGCGATGCGCACAAATGTTTTCGCCGTTTCCGTGTAAAAACAGATCCGCAAACGCGGCCCGCGCGTTGCGAGCGTCGCAAACGCGTAGAGATCAAACGCTGTCAGGCCGCAGAGTGCTGTGAACACGAGTGGATTCCATTTCGATGCAGCCAGAAAGTGACCGTGAAAAAATTGAATCCCACACCGCGTCATACCGCACGTGACGCAAGGCAAGCCGGTGAGCTGGTGAAATACGCAACGCGGCCATGGAAACCCGAGCGTAAACCAGAGCGCCGCGGCGCCGAGTGATCCAATGGAAACAGTCAGCCACAGCAGTTCGTGATCGGTCTCATTCGGACCGACGTGGCGCCACGAAACTTGCATTGGCAACTCTAGTGTTGTGCCGCACTCCATGCGCCGAACGCACCGAATATCAGCAGTAGAAATCCCCCGCAGCAAACAATCAAAGGCAAAAGCACGGCGATCACGACGCGGCCGGTATCGGTTTCATGAGCATGCGTTAGTCCAATGCAAT
>WNFY01007751.1_pt1 | contig 15800 bp, 16 predicted proteins | sample 5400091 | NCBI WGS metagenome assembly WNFY01 (sample SAMN13153364, study PRJNA577476) | soil metagenome | isolation source: 60 cm soil or saprolite under grassland replicate 1 | place: USA:California | collected 2016-06-15 | reverse complement strand
ACTTCGTCGGACCGGTGGTGCCGAGGACACCCGCCCCGCACGGCCGACAGATCCGATACAAGGCACAAGGCCGGTGGATCCACGAGTCAGGCCGGCGGAGCGGGCGCCTCGACCATCATCCTCGCAGTGGATCCAGGCTGAGACCACGAGCCGCTGTCCGCCCTGGTGCAGCCTGGTTCACGCGTCGCTGCTGGCAGATCGCGTGGCTGCGTCGGCCGGGGTTTGGCCCCGGAAGTATGCGGCGACGGCGTGACCGTGCCGGGCTGGCTTGTAGTCCGGTTGGCCCTCGGCCTCGATGACTGGCTGGACGCGTTCGATGAAGAAGTCGCCGACCGCCGATGGGTTGTCCCACACGTTGACGCTGGTGATCATGCCGTCGCCGATGTCCCAGGCAACCGTTGCGACGAGGGCCGCGGGCGGGTCGGAGTGCAGACGCAGACGATCGGTCCAATGTTGCCAGAGCTCGCGCGGGGCAGTCACAGTCTCGACGAACATGGGATTCCCTTCGGTTGGGCGATCGGGTGCCTCACGCGACGGTCACGAGCTTGCACGATTGGGTTGATCTCGTTCGGGTGCTGGGTCGGGCCCGGCGCGGGCGGCGTCTCAGCTCGCCGTCCCCGCGACAGCGCGGTCACGCCGCCGGGTCCGGAGCCTGTCACCCAGTACGAACAGGGCGACGATCAACCCGAGGATCGCGACCTGGGTGAGCCAGTACTGGGCAAAGCCGCGGCCCTGCACCGCGCCGAGCCCGTCGATGCCGAAGAACCCCTTGGTTCCCGCATGCGCGAGGTGGGCTGTCTGGACGGCGAGCGCCGCGTACCAGACGAGCCCGACGGCGACGTAGGCGATCGCACGTCGCCCGAGCGCCCACCCGCAGGCGAAGCCCATGATCGACCCGAACAGCAGCGTCATCGCACACCTCGCTCGTCATCGTCTACTCTGCAGTAGAGAGTGCGTTTACTCTGCGGTGCAGAGCCCGAGCTGTCAAGGTGGAGCATGGACGTCGACCCGATCATGGACAGGCTGCTGCTCGTCGAGCTCCAGGCGCGCGTGGAGGGCAACCGCCGCCGTGCTGGGGCGCTGCGGTTCCCGCTCGCCGCGATTGGCGTGGCCAACGTGCTGGCCGCGGGTTGGTGCCTGCTCGCGGGCCGCGACCACCTGCTCGGGTTCTACGCGCCGGTGCTGGCAGTCGTGGTCCTCGCCAGCCGCCACCACTTCCGGCGTCTGGCGCAGCGCCATGGCGTGCTGCTGCCGATCCGAGCCTGGGTGCTGGCGGCCTGTGGGCTGGCCGTCGCCAGCGCGGCGGTGTCGCGCCTGGGCGCCGCGCTGGGAGCAACGGTGCTGGAGGAGGTCGGGCCGAGCCTGGTGTGGGTGCTCGGCTACCACGTGCTGGGCTGGTGGGGGCGCAACCGCGCGCTGGTGGCCGCCACCATCGTGATGCTGCCGTCCACCGCCGTCCTCGCCACGCTCGCGTCCGGCGACGGCCTGGTCGCCGCGCAGCTCGCGGTCAACGGCCTGCTGGTCGGCATGGCCGCCCTGTCCACCGCCGAGCTCACGTGACCCCCCACCCGATCCACCGGCTCGACAACGCGGTGCACCAGCGCGTCCGACTCGGCATCCTCGCCGCCTGCATCGGGGTGGCGAAGGTCGACTTCAGCTACCTGAAGACCACGCTTGGCCTCACCGACGGGAACCTGGGCCAGCACCTGGAGACGCTTGAGTCGGCGGGCCTGATCGCCGTGGAGCGCGTGCCCGAAGGGCGCCGCCAACGGACGTGGATCAGGGCCACCGCGCGCGGCCGCCAAGCGCTTCGCCAGGAGATCGCCGCCCTCCGCGAGCTCATCGACGGGATCGACGGGATCGACGGGGTCGGCGATGGTTGAGCGGGGCTGGTTGGTCACCCAACCCCCCGAGGCGCAGCCCGACACCCAGGAGCGCCTCGCCGCGCTCGGCGACGCGAGCAGCGGAGCCTGATGCCGCGGATAGCAGTCACCCCGGGTCCGCAACCAGTCCGCAGCAGCTCCGCGGTGGACCCGAGGTCGCACCCCAGCGCTCCGGCGTTCTCGCGTGATGTCGGGTTCATCCGAGGGTGATCCCGAGGGTGACCAAGGGTCGGCGTGGGTCGCGGGCGTGGTGGCGCAGCGCGGCGGCGAGGTTGACCGGCCCGGCGCGGCACAGCGCGCCGATGACCAGGTTGCGCAGGCAGGCCATGACCTCCGGGCCGCTGCCGCTGCGCAGCTGGGAGGCGTCCTCGGCGAAGGTGGTGTCGCGGATGTGGTGCAGCGCCTCGATCAACCAGTGGCCCCGCAGGAGGTCGGCGAGCCGGGCGGGGCTGGCCGACTCGAAGGGAAGGCTGGTGATCGCGTAGACGACCACCACCCGCCACCCGCGGGTGCCAAGCTCGCGGGTCTTGCGGGTGACCTGCAGGACCTGGGCGGCGTGCGGGAAGCCGACGTGGCCCACGGTGACGGCCTTGAGGGTGCGCAGCTCGATGCGGCCGTGGGCGCGGTCGCGGGCGCGGTCGCGGGTGCGGTCGGCCACGGGCACGTCCTGCCAGGGGATGGCCGCGCAGCGCGCCAGCAGGGTCGGCTGGTTGCCCTTGACCACCAGCAGGTAGTGGGCCTGCTTGCCGGTGACCAGGAACTCGGCGGTGCTCGGGTGGGTGTGGAGTGCGTCGGCGGTGATGACCGCGCCGGCCAGGTCCAGGCCGGCCAGCAGCGGGACCAGGCCCGGGACCTCGCCTGGGGCGCCGTCGACCGGGCGCTGGGCCAGCACCGCGCGGGTGGCATGCTCCATCGCGGCCAGCAGATGGACCTGCCGGCCGTCATCGCGCTTGGCGCCCCGCAGCGTCTTGCCGTCGACCGCGACCGCGTGGCGCCGCTGCTGGCGGGCGGGACGGTCGCGGTCGGCCAGCCACGCGCCGAGCACCGCCGCCAGCGCGGTTGCGTCCACGCGGGCGAGGGTGCGGCGGATGGTGGCCTCACAGGGCACCGTCCAGCGGTCGGGGGCGTCACGGCGGCCGCCGAGCGCGGCCCGCACCGGCGGTGGGGCCTCCGCGGCCCACTCGGCGATCGCGGTCACCGACCGGGCGCCGGTCAGCACCGCGGCGGCGGCGATGGCAAGGATCGCTGTCAGCGGGTGGCGGCGGCCGCTCGCGCGCCTGGGGTCGGGGATGGCGGCCAGGTAGGCCAGCAGGCGCGGGGGGTCGGCTGGGTGGAGCGGGTCGGTGTCGGCGAGAGGGGCCAGGGCGGCTGGGATCGGGGATGATGGCTCGGCAGGCACGGGCATCCACCGTGGTCATGAGGCTGTGAGAACCGCATGATCCCGGAGGTTCGTGCCCGCTCCACACTATCCCGCATTCGTCACCAACCAGACACACTCACAGAACGCCGGAGCCCTGCCCCCAGCACATGGACCCGACGAGTCGCGACCTCGATCGCAACAGCACATACAGCCGCTTGAGCAACACCGTGTCCACGGTGAAGAACTCCACCGCCAGCACCCCCTGGGCCCGGAGGAACTGCCGCCAGGTGAGCGCCGACCGCACCGGCGCCGGAGCAACGCCGCCGCGGTGCAGGATCGTCCACACCGTGCTGGCCCCGATCCTGCCCTCGTACCCCAGTCGGCACAGCTCACCGTGGACGCGGCGATACCCCCAGGTCGGGTTCTCCCTGGCCAGCCGCAGCACCAACTCGCGGACCTCGGTCGCCACGGCCGGACGGCCACGCCGGTGCGGGTAGCTCCAGCGCCGCCGGACCAGGTCGCGATGCCACCGCAGCACCGTGGCCGGCTGCACAAACAAGCCCCGCCAGGCCGGGCAGGGCAGCAGCCGCACCAGCCTAGCCAGCACCGCCCGGTCAGCCCAGTTTGACCTTCGGCCGGGCCACCTGGCGTCGCAGCACCGCGACCTCGTGGCGCAACACGAGCAGCTCGGCGTCCTTGGCTGCCGAACTTCGCGCCAGCAACACAAGCCACCGCAGCACCTGGCACAACAGCAGATAGAGCAGTCGAAGAGTCATGTGCCGATCATCGCGGCCCGGCAACGCCGGTGGCGAACTCGCAGCTCAGCACCCACGACCAACTTTCTGGCACCCACAGGATCGAGCATCTTCATTCGACATGCACCAAGCCTACGACGATCTCACCCCATTTGCCTGCCGAGGTATTAACTACCGTCAGGCGCTCAGCAGCAGCGTGTCAAGCCCGCGTGTCAGCCCAACCCGTCCTGGGACTGCGCGGACCGCAAGCAGCGTGCCGGTGACGTAGGGCGTCGGTGTCATGCCTGCGTCGTGGCGGATGACCAGCCGTTCGTCGGGCAGCCCGAACACGACCTCGGTGGACACCACGAAGCTGGGCAACCGGACCGAGTGGACCTGGGCACCTGCGACGGTGGCGCCGCGCGCCTGTCTGAGGCCGGCAAGCTGGTCCAGGGGTCGGCTTTGGTATGGCCGGCGGACCTGGGCCAGCCGCTCGGCGAGGTCCTGGGCGGTGCCGCTGGGCACGTCTGGCTTGGTCGCGCTCGCGTAGTCGATGATCTCCCACTGGGGCAGGTGCCGCGCGACCAGGAGCGCCGCGGCCTGCGCCATCGCCGCGGTCAGCGAGAAGTTCGCCCCCGCGACCACGCCGACGCGATGGTCTCGGGCGGCCGCGTCGATCTCGGCGAGGTCGTCGGCGGTCAACCCGGACGCGCCGATGACGACGTGCACGCCACGACGGACCGCAAGGAGCCCGTTGGCCTTGACAGCGTGGTGGGAGGTGTAGTCGACGAGCACGTCGACACCGTCCAGGGCCTCGGCCACGCGCCCGTACACGGGGATGCCGAGCGCGTCGCCGCCCCATGCCGTGCCGAGGTCGACGCCGGCCACCGAGCGGGCCACGGCCGACCGCAATGTGAGGTCGTCAGCGTCGATGATGGCCTGCGCGATGGGCTGTCCCGTCCAGCCGGTGGCACCGGCCACGCACACGGTGAGCATGCAGGGAGTCTCTCAGACTGCGGGCGCGAACGCTGGATCTGGCGTGGTGGGTGGCGTCACGACACGGTAATGGGGGCGGTGGCCGGTACGAAGGTGGTCGAGCACAGCGGCTGCCGAGCTTGCGTGGCGGTGGGTGTCGCCACCCTGCGGGCCTCGTCATGGTTGGTCCACGACCGTCGAATCGGGTCAGGCGGGCACGGTCACGGGTTCGCGGTTGGCCGGGGCCTGTTCGGTTGCGGTGCGCTGGGGAGTGTCGGCGCCGTAGCCGAAGCGGGGCAGCCATCCCAGCCGGCGTGGCAGGTACCAGTTCCGCTCGCCCGGCAGTCCGGTACGCGGATCGTCATCTCGTGACTGACGGTGTGGGAATCGGCTGGCAGTGCGAGGGTGACGTCTGGCTTGTCTGGGGTGGGTTCCCCGCCGGTGACCGGGAGGAGCCAGGTCCCGACGAAGCGCGGGACGATGGAGGTGCCGTATTCCCGGTACAGCTCGCTCCCAGGACATCGCGGTATAAGCCCCGGCCCGCTTCAGGTCGCGCACCACCAGAAGGTGCTGAGCTCCATGTCCTCGGTCGGGATTCACTGGTCATAGGATCCCGTTCGGTTGCCGCCGTCGGCGTGGAAGTCTACCCATGAACCACCCATGGGTGTGCACGCACGGTTCCCGGAGAGCGGTTTCCCGCATCAGGGGAACCGTGCGTGCAACTGGGCCGGCTCAGTCGAGCACGGCAGTGACGGTACCGGCGCCGACCGTCCGGCCGCCCTCGCGGATCGCGAAGCCGAGCCCGACGTCCAGCGCCACCGGCTTGCCCAGCTCGACGGTCATGCCGACCGTGTCCCCCGGCGGGGCGACGCCAACCTCGCCGAGGTCCACCGCGCCGACCACGTCGGTGGTGCGGACGTAGAACTGCGGCCGGTACCCGGTGCCGATCAGTGTGCGCCGGCCGCCCTCGGCGGCGGTCAGCAGGTACACCCGGGGGCACTGTTGCATTGAGCCGGAATGCGCTGGGTGAGCCAAGCAACGTGGAGGCTCTCCTTCATGGAAGGGCGCCAAGAAGGGCTCGAACCACTCGACCGTGCCGATGATCTGCCGTCTTCGAGCGGCGAAATGGAGGTAGTTGGACCGGGTCGTCGCTCAATGCAACAGCGCCGTCCGCACCGCGCCTTGAGGCAGGCACCGCCGCTCGGGCCGAGCGAGCCAGCGGTCGTCGTGCCGGCTGGGAGGGTCGTGCGCGAGATCGGCTCGATGGGCTGATCCATGAGTTCTGTGCAGGCCGCCTGAGGCGACCGAATATCTGGCGCCCACAAGCTTGGCGGCGAGTCCGGCGAGCCCGGTGCCGAGCATGGGCTAGTTTGCGATCTGCAGGGACACCGAGGGGAACGAGTTCGGCCTCTGGCGGATCGACCCGGCCGTTCGGCCTCTGGCGGATCGACCCGGCCGCCCCGGGCCGACCGGGTAGACGTCAGCATCGGCGGGCGCGTCTGCCACCCAGGCGCCGTCGATGGTCTGTCACGGCGCCATTGCATACTTGCCGCGGTGTGGCCGTGAGGTCGAGCGGAACCGTGGCAGGTCGACAGGACAGCAAGGATGCGGCGCGAGGAGATCGTCAGCTACTGCCTCAGCAAGCCGGGCGCGGTCGAGACCTGGCCGTTCGGAGACGGCGTCGCGGTGTTCAAGGTGGCGGGCAAGCTGTTCGCGCTGTGCCCGGTGGACGCCGACCCACCCGAGGTCAGCCTCAAATGCGACCCGACGCTGGCGACGGCGCTGCGTTCGACGTATCGTGCGGTGCGGCCCGGCTACCACCTCAACAAGCGGCATTGGAACACGGTGAGGCTGGACGGGTCGGTTGACGACGACGAGGTCGAGGAGTGGATCGATCATTCCTACGAGCTCGTCGTGGCCAAGCTGCCGCGGACCGAGCGCGCGGCGCTGTGCCCGGAGGGGACGCCGGATCCAGTCAGGCGACGATCGGCGGGCGCGCCGTGACCGCTGGGTCCGAGCCGAGTGGTTCGCCTGGTCCTGCCGGTGCCGAAAACCTCGCCGTCGACCTCGACCCGCGGCTTCGGCCGGTGACGGAAGTGCCCGAGGACCACCCATCGGGCGCCTGCGACTTGCGGCGACCCTTGGCCCTCTGTCCTCCTCATCTTCAGTCGCCTCACGGGCTGGCTCGTCGCCCACCGTGAGCATGCGGCAAAGCGCCGAGATCCTCCTGCTGCGGTGGTGACGCCCATACTGCCGCGGCACGGCGAGCTGGTGCCGCGTGCTGTCGCGGTGTTGTCAGGACGTTGTCGGGGAGACTTCATCGAGACAGACAACGGTGGACGCCCGCCACGCTATGGGGTATCGCCCCTCCGACACGAACCCCCACGTGTCGGCGATCACGGAATTCCCCACTTGTAGGGCCCTGACGATCACGTAATTCCGGGCAGACGCCACCGCTGGGAATTGTGGCGTCGCCCGCTCCAGCGGTAATCGTACGGGTCGCACGACGCGATCGACTCGGTGGGCTGATCCACGAATATGCCCATGCCGCATGAGGTGGACAGGTTTTCGGGACCCACAGGTGATGCCAGTCGCCTGATGGTGCTGCATCCTGATGCGATCGGGGGGAATGGCGCCGTGCGGGTGGAATGGCGCCGTGGAGGTGCAGACGATGGCTGTGCGAAGCATCGCCCATCCGGGCGTCGATGACCGCAGAGCAAAGGGCAGCGAGGCGCGGAACCGGACGCCGTTGTCCAGCCACGCCGGGTGGACGCCGGCCGCCGACCGCCCCGACCCGGTCGCGTTGCTGGAGGAGCAGGACGCCACCCGTGAGCCCGACCTGGTCCCGGTCCGCCACGGCCGGATGCTGGTCTCGCCGTTCACCTTCTACCGGGGCGCGGCCAAGATCATGGCCGCCGACCTCGACGCCACCCCGACCGCCGGCCTCCAGGCCCAGCTGTGCGGCGACGCCCACCTGTTGAACTTCGGCCTGTTCGCCTCGCCCGAACGGCTGCTGCTGTTCGACCTGAACGACTTTGACGAGACGCTCCCCGGGCCGTTCGAATACGACGTCAAGCGCATGGCGACAAGCTTCACGATCGCCGGACGCAACAACGGCTTTACCAAGGCGGACGCGCACGCGGCGACGCTGGCGTCGGTGGCGGCCTATCGGGAGGCGATGGCCAGCTTCGCGCAGATGGGCACCATGGCTATCTGGTACGCGCGCCTGGACGAAGACGAGCTGATGACCGCGGTCCCCAGCGCCGCGGCCGAGGCCTCGAGGGCCAAGAAGGGAAAAAAGGCAAAGAAGGCGGCCAAGCGGGCCGAGAAGACCAGTGAGAAGGCGCTCACGAAGGCGCACACGCGCGACAGCTTGCAGGCGCTGTCCAAGCTGGGCGAGCTGGTCGATGGGAAGTACCGGATCGTCAGCCAGCCGCCGATCGTCGTCCCGGCCCGTGACCTGGAAGCCACCTATGGCCTCTCCCCTGACCAGGTCGATCGCGTGATCCGGGCGCTGTTTCGCGCCTACCGCGCAACCCTGCAGGACGATCGGCGCCACCTGCTGGAACGGTTCCAGGTCGTCGACATGGCCCGCAAGGTCGTGGGGGTCGGCAGCGTCGGCACCCGGGCGTTCATCGTCTTGCTCCAGGGTCGCGACCAGCACGATCCGCTCTTCCTGCAGGTCAAGGAGGCGACCGCGTCGGTCCTGGAAGGCCACCTGCCCAAGAGCCGCTACAGGCAGCATGGCGAGCGCGTGGTGCAGGGTCAACGGATGATGCAGGCCGCCAGCGACATCTACTTGGGCTGGACCAAGGGTGGGGTAGACGTCACCCGGCACTACTACTGGCGGCAGTTGCGCGACATGAAGGGCTCGGCCGAGGTCGAGGCGATGACCCCGCTGGCGTTGACGCTCTACGCGCGCGCTTGCGGGTGGACGCTATCGCGGGCGCACGCCCGTTCAGGCGACCCGGTCGCGATCGCTGAGTACCTGGGGAAGGGCGACCAGTCCGACCGATCGATCACCGACTTCGCCGAGCGCTACGCCGACCAGAACGAGCAGGACCACCAAGCGGTCGCGACGGCGGTTCGATCCGGACGACTTCAAGCCCTCGAAGGCATCTGAGATCGTGATCAATTGCGGACCTCCCTGCGATGGCGGCGGCTGGATACCGCTCGAGCCCGCTCCTTCTGGCACGCCGATGGCACGGCAACTACCTGGGCATCCTGCTGGATCAGCCGCTCGCTGAGATCGCGCCCGAACCCGGCCGCGTGCTGGTGGTCACCCCCGCCGCCCTGCTGCACGAGCAAATCCCGCAACCGCACGGGCAGGTGCTGTACGACCTGGTGACCGGCCATCCCGACCGGGCACCGCGGGAGCTGGTGTTTCTGGCCGAACTGACTGTCGAGCTGCGCGCCTGGCCACGGCAGACCTGGACCGCGGTAGGCGTCAGCCCCGAGGCGGCCCTGCTGGCGGTGGTGGACCGCTGGCGCGCCGGCCACGTCAGGGGCGTGGAGCTTGGTGGGGTGAGCGCCGAGGGGGCCCGCGCTGGGCCGGCCCGCCATGGGGTATGTGCGTGGGCAGCTCCGTACTCGGTTGGCGCGGGAGATCAGCCGCCGGTACCTGCGGTGGCTGCACCCGACTAGCCGCCGCCGCTCGGGCGAGCGCTTCCTATAGCCGGCCTCGACACCCGCTCCTCCAGGCATGCGGCCGTGCCGGACGATGCGACCACCCGCGGCGGTGAGGACGACCTGGAAGGCTCTGCTCCTGGTAAGCCTGCCCGGGCCGGGCGGACGCTCCCGGCGGTCCGACGCCGGGTCGCCGCGACACGATTGAGCGTCCTGCTTTCGTCCGCCCCGCCCGTGAGCCGTCTGCGGCTGCGGGTCGCGTCGTCGACCGGTCTGCACGGGCAGCGAAGCGTGCACGACCGGAATGCAGCACCCGCCTGCGCTGGACCGACGCGAACCCTGCGGCGCCGGCCTGCAGGTGATCGCTTCATCGCCCGCTGGCGGCGGGGCGAGTTAGGCTGTCAGGGTGGGTTCGTCCGGCGCGGACAAGCTGAGCAGTGCGTCGGCGACGGCTGGAGAGGCCCTGATCTTTGCCTCCAGGGCACGCAGCCGGACGGCCACGCGTGACTCGGTGTCGTCACCGGAAAGGTCGACGTCGCCAACGACCGAGATCATCCGGGGCCCCACGACCTCCAGTCGCAGGTAGGTCACCCGGGCGACCTCGGGCAGGTCCAGCAGCGCCTGCAGGACGGCGGCGCGTATCCGGGGGTCGGCCTCCTGCCCGACGAGGAACCGGCGGTTGCGGTTGATGAGAACGACCGCCACCACCACGAGCAGCAGGCCGATCAGGATCGACCCGATGGCGTCCGGGACGGCCGAGCCGGTCAGCTGATGGGCGGCCAGCCCGGCGATGGCCAGGACCAGGCCGATCAGCGCGGCGGCGTCCTCGGCGAATACCGCGCGCAGCGTGGGATCGGAGGTGGCCACGACGTGCTCGATGAGGTCGCGATGCAGCGTCTGGGCCTCAGGCATGGCCTGGCGGACCGACCGCAGGAACGACGTCCCCTCCAGCCCGAAGGAGACGGCCAGCACGACGTATCCCACGACGAAGTCATCCGCCGAGCAGGTGCTCGCAGCTCGTTGACGCCGTGGGTGATCGACACCGCGCCACCGGCCACGAACAGCCCCAGCGCGGCGAACAGCGACCACACGTAGGCCTCGCGTCCGTGTCCGAGCGGATGCGCGCGGTCGGGCGGGCGAGCCGACCGCCGGTTGGCGACGACCAGGAACAGTTCGTTGCCCGTGTCCGCCCAGGAATGCGCCGCCTCGGCCGTCAGCGACGCCGATCCGGTCACCACCGCGGCGACCGACTTGGCCACCGCCACCAGGAGGTTGGCCCCCAGTGCCACGAGCACGGTGACGACGCTGTCCGATCCGCCCGGACCGATCACCGACCGGAGCGCCTGGGGCGACAGTCCGTGGTCCTTGCCGCCGACTGCCATGGGCGCGCGCGCCCCAGGACTGGTCCGCATTGGGCCTCCCGCAGGACTGCTACGGCGCGTCAGCAGAAGGAAACGGAGTGGGCCGCGCCCGCGTGAGCCCATGACGATCAAGTCCCTGTCCGAGGCGGCCCGCCCCGAGGCGCCACCCTATGGCACCCAAAGCCCTCGACCGCCGGCTGCTCACCGCGTGCCGCCTGCGCGGGGCCCGCACCTCTCCCGCTGCTTGCATGTGTGAGCCCGTCCAGTATGGCGACCCGACGTGCCCGGTCGCATTCCTGCGACCCGGAAACCTGGCACTGCAGCTAGCCTCCACTCAACGCGTGCCGCCGATGCGGCCCGGAGGGCCGTCGACATCCGGATCCACGCGCGAGTGCGCAAGGGGCGAGCGGCTCAGCTCCGCCGGACACGGTTCGCGCCATGGCGCAGCGGTGGCACGGCGGGCAGCTGGATGGCGGTGGCCGAGGAGGTGCCGGTCTGCGCCAGCGCAGTGGCGGTGTCGGTGGGAACGCCAGTGGGTTGACCGCAGGCACGAGCGGCCAGCCGCAGGTGGCGACGCTGACACGGGTGCCGGCTCGACCGACAGCAGGGCGAGCAACAGCTGGCTGCGGCGACCGGTCGCCGGCAGCAGGCCCATGCCCTGCTCGCCAGCCTCGAGCGCGGTCCGGCCCGGTGGCTGCGCCGCGGCGACCTGGTCCGCGCGCGTGCGCAGGCCAAGCAGGCAGAGGAGACCTACCAGGTCGCCCGGCAGGCGGCCGAACGCGCCGCCGGCCAGGCCCAGCAGCAGCACCAGGCGCACCGCGAGGCCAACCCTCACCTGGTGGCCGAGTATCAGGCGATGGTGCACGAAGACAAGTGGCGCACCCGCCCCCAGACCCACGCGGTCCAGCTGCAGCGGCCCAGATGGTCGCGCGGCCTTCGGGAACGTCCTACCGCGGTCAAGGGTGGTCGTGCCTGGGACCGGGCGGTCGAGCAGACCATCGAGTGCCGCCAACGCCACAACCTCAGCGACGCGGGCCGGCCGCTCGGCCCCGAGCCGCATGGCCGCGAGGTGTCGCCTGCGCAGCGACGCGCCAGGCGGCATGCCGAGCGGGCGATCGGTCGCCTGCGCGATCTGGCCGGCGGCCACACCGAGCGACCCGACCGCCAGGGGGGACTGGTCGCCACTACGGCGACCATCTAGGGAACCTGGGGCTGACCCGACCACCGCGACCGAGACCAGAAGCGCGACCACCGCAACCACACCTCGGTTGGCGGGCGGTCAAGCAGCCCCCGCGGGGACGCCTGGAAGGCCCCATCGGGCTGTTTGTTGCTTGGCGTACAGGGAACCTGCTGCCGGGGCGGGCGGTCCGGTGCGCCGCCCGCACGACACCTCACAAGGGGGGAGCAACGATGAAGACCGACGCCGAGCTCCGCGACGACGTGGCCCAAGAGCTGCGGTGGGATCCCCAGGTCGCCGAGCCCGACCACATCGGCGTCGCCGTCGCCGACGGCGCGGTAACCCTGACCGGCCACACCACCACCTACGCCGAGAAGCTGGCCGCCGCCCGCGCGGCCGAACGGGTCTACGGCGTCAAGACCGTGGCCGACGACCTGCAGGTCCGCCTGGCCGGCTCGCCGCGCGACGACGCCGACATCGCCCAGGCGATCGCCCATGTCCTGGAGTGGAACGTGCAGATCCCCGCCGGCCGGGTGCAGGCCCGGGTGCAAGCCGGCTGGGTGAGCCTGGACGGCCAGGTCGACTATGACTTTCAGCGCCACGAGGTGGATCGCATGGTCCGCCACGTACGCGGCGTGGTGGGCGTCACCGACAACCTCAGCCTTACGCCGCCGGTGAGCCCGGTCCAGGTCAAGACCGAGATTGAAAGTGCCTTCGAGCGTGAGGCCGACGTGGACGCGCGCCAGGTGCGGGTGGAGGTGGCCGACCACACCGCCAGGCTGTACGGGCATGTGCACTCGCTGGGGGAGGCCGACGCGGCCAGGGCCGCCGCGGCGGCCGCTCCGGGGGTGGCTCGGGTGGAAAGTTACCTGACCGTTTTTCCCTGAGCGCTCTGCTTCCTCGTCCCCGTCAGAGGCCGGGCGGAAGCGAAGGCGGGCGCGGTCCCCGAGCAGGCGACCCGCTCGGGACCAACACTAGGGCCGATCGCCAGGTGGAAGCTCCCATGGCGGTCTAGCCGCGGTCGTGGGGCGGGTCCGGCTGCCTTGGCTCATCCTCCCCGCGGCTGGCCACTGACGGCCGCCCCGTGGCGGACGGCGCGGGCCCGGCGCAGCGGCAGCCCTCCAACGAGCGGCGCTCGCGCTTTCGAATATCGATCACTGTCCGGATGCCGGCGCTCGGCATCCCCCGGGGGAGGAGCCGGCAGGTAGCGCCGGGTGCGCACTGGTCGGCGTGGCGACGCTGGGGCCGGCTTGTAGCATGGCGGCGCTGATCCCGGTCATGCTGGTCGCGGTCGTGTTGGCCACATGGCGGCGCGGGCCAGGCTGGTGCCCGACGCTCCCTGCCCCGGCTCCTCTTGCGCAGCGGGTAGTCGAGGGGCGTGTCCGCTGACAACCCCGGCTCCCAGCTGGATGTGGAGGTCCTGGTCGCCGAAGTGGTCGCGTTCCTGGAGCAAATGCCGGCCGCTGGAGATCGCGGTCGAGCTTTCTGCTGTATCGAGATCGTTCAGCCTGGACGGCGCCCATAGTTGGGCTGGGCGAGGGCTAGGCGTGGTGGAAGGCGTCGCGGGCGGCGTGCAGGCTGTCGAAGTAGCGGTCGGGACCGATCTTGTCGGTGAGCCCGAAGCGATCGAGTTCGCGACGGATGTCGTCGTTGGCTTCGGCAACCGCGAAGACGACCCCCCGCTGGCTGAGCTGGTCGGCCAACTCCAGGAGGGTCTGCGCGCCGCTGTAGTCGACGTCGTCGATCGCGTCGGCGTCCAGCACCAACCAGCGCGGCGGATCGGGGACGTTCACCAGGCTCATGACCTCCTCGAGGAGGAGCTCCACATTGGCGTAGAAGATCCCAACGGCAAACCGGTAGACGACCAGGCCGGGCTCGCTGACCGCGCCAGGGGTGGGCTTGGCCAGCCTGAACTGTCCCTGCCGGTCCCAGCGCACGACCGCGTTGTGGGGGGTGATGTGCCGCTGGACGTGCACGATCAGCGACAGGACGATCGCCAGGATGATCCCCTGCTCGACGCCGACGGTGATGACGGCGATCGCCGTCACCAGCGCGACCCAGAACTCGTCGCGGCGCAGGCGGTAGATCCTGCGCATCGCCTTGACGGCGACCAGCCGGACGCCCAGCAGGAAGACGACCGACGAGAGCACCGCGTCGGGCAGGTACCGCAGCGGCCTGGTCGACAACAGCAGCACGATCGCGACCATGACCGCGGTCGTCAGCTGCGCGACCTGGGTGTGGCTGTTGGCCTGGTCGACCATCGCGGTCTTGGTCGGGCTGCCGTTGACGACGAAGCTGCCGCTCAACCCGGCCGTGAGGTTGGCCAGGCCGAGGCCGACCAGGTCGGTGTTCTCCTCGACGCGCTCGTTGTACTTGACGGCGTAGGCGCGTGAGGTCGCCGCGCTCTGGGCGAGGATCACCAGGAACAGCGAGGCCGCGGTCGGCACCAGCCTCGTGGCGTCACCCCAGCTCACCCCGCTGGGCAGCGCGATGCTGGGCAGGCCGCTGGGCACCGGCCCGAGCGTCGAGACGTGGTGGGCCTGCAGGTCCAGCGCCCAGCTGGCGACGATCGAGCCGACCACCGCGACCAGCCCGCCCGGGATCGCCTTGTCCCATCGTTCGAACCCGACCACCACCGCCAGCACCGACGCCGAGACCAGCGCCGCCGGCCACGACAGCTGGCCGATGTGGCCCACGGTCTTGAAGAACTCGACCAGGTTGTCGCTGAAGAAGGGAACCCCCGCGGGCTGCTTGGGGATCCCGAGCATGCCACCCAGCTGGCTGGTCGCCACCTGGACGCCGACGCCGCTCAAGAAGCCGACCAGGACCGTCCGCGAGAGGAAGTCAGCCAGAAAGCCGAGGCGGGCAAGCCGCGCCAGCCACAGCAGCCCGCCCGCAAGCAGCGCGCTCAGCCCGGCCAAAGCGACCCACCGCGGCGTCGCCGGCTGAAGCCCGGCAATCCCCAGACCTGCGGTCCCGGCAAACATGATCGTGGCGGTGGCCGAGTCCGCCCCGACGACCAGATGCCGCGACGACCCGAACAGAGCGAAGGCAACAATCGGGATCAGGATGGTGTACAGGCCAGTGAGCACAGGCATCCCGGCGATCTTGGCGTAGCCCATCACCTCGGGGATCGCCAGCGCCGCCAGGGTGATCCCGGCGACGATGTCCCGCTGCAACCAACCCTGCTGGTACGGCCGGACCCCATCCAATACCGAGACATAGCGCCTGAGGCCCGAGCGCTTGCCACCTCGCATCGTCACAGCTTGCACGCGGCCAACCTTTTCGGCCCGCCTCGTCCGGTCGTGTCGCTCGTAGAATACGGCCGGCATCCTACGTTGAAGCCCCAGTTCCACGGGGTTCGCCTCGACGCCGGCTGGCAGGGCCGCTACGACGAGGCGCTGGCTAACCTCGGAAGAGCCTGACCATCCGGCAGGAGCTGGGCGACCCCTTCGGCCAGGCTGAGAGCCTGCAAGAGTTTGGCGCGACGGTGACGATGCACCGGCTCGGCCGCCACGAGGACGCGCGGGCCCACTGGCGGCAGGCCCTGGCGATCCTGGAGCGGCTGTAGACCTTCGCCGCCGAGGAGGTCCGCCCTGCTCGCCGACCAGTCCGCGCCCTCGCAGCACTGAGCCTGGATCCACTGCGAGGATGTGGGTGAGATGCTCGCCCCGCCGGTCTGAC
>WNFY01014926.1_pt1 | contig 15804 bp, 14 predicted proteins | sample 5400091 | NCBI WGS metagenome assembly WNFY01 (sample SAMN13153364, study PRJNA577476) | soil metagenome | isolation source: 60 cm soil or saprolite under grassland replicate 1 | place: USA:California | collected 2016-06-15 | reverse complement strand
CAAGGATGAGAGTTCTTGAAGAGAAGGCATTCACGAAACGCTTGGAAGAAATGCGGATGGAGATGAAGGAGAAGGCTGGAGAGGAACGGCGGATTGAATATTGGAGCTTTGTCAGAACGAGTAATTTCCCTCAGACAGTTCTTCGCGCTCAAATGGTCAGCTTCCTCATCAGCTACGGAATGGCCGCGCTGGACAGGAAGAAGGAGAAGATGTTCCTGATCCCCCGAGACCCACCATTCGCCTCCCGACAGGGATCACCGCTCAGCTATCCCATACCGATTACCAAGGAGGTTGTTACGTCACGGACGAAGTAAGACAGGAGCAATCCTACTATCCGGAGCGGGTCAAACGAGCAGCGCACCTTCTTTTCTTCAAGAGAGGAAGAGTACCCGGTGCAAGATCGTGGGAGCTCAAAAGCGGTCTCGGCAAAGAGTACCTCAAGGTACTGACGCAACTCGACGAGAGCTTGAAGGATCTGGACCTCGAAGTAAAGAAGGTCGAGTCGCAGGTTCTCAGCGACTTCAAGCCAGGACCCGACGGAGAGGAGGAATCGAGATATTTTGTCAGGCTGAAGGGAACTCTGACTCCTAGAGAGGCGAGGATGACTGGCTGGAGAATCGATAACCTAGCGGCCTTGGCAGCATGCCTGTCACTGATCGTCTCCAAGCAAGGGAAGAGTGAGCGGAAGGAGCTTGAAGACGTCATTGGGCAGAAGGTAGGGCGCTGGCGAGCGCTCACGCTAACGGACGCTTTCCTACGATCAGGTTACCTAGAGGAGGACGAGGAAGGACTCGTCAAGCTGGGCTGGCGTACCCGAGCCGAGCTCGACCTTGAGAGCCTAATGATGTTAATCGCTGAAACAAAGCCCAAAGGGGTTATCGAACAAGAGTCCGAGGAAGCATCGGAAGCCTCCGGGCCGGACGACGTTGCAGGAGACATCGAAGCGGCGGACCTTGGAGAGAATCAAGCTTCGACGGACGCCTGAAGCCTTCCTAGATACTTGGCTCCTTGCGGAGCCGACTTGGTGCAGTACTGGTCGAAGGGTAGAATCTTCTCGTCCCACTCCGACACTTTCTCCGGCTCAAACGTTAGGGTCCCATGATGTTCGTGAGTGGTCCCCCAGACAAGCATGTATCTCCTGTCGCAGTATCCTCCTCCAGACAGACTTGCGATGTGATTGAACAGTACGTTCACCCTCTTGCCATCGAGCTTCGACGGCTGAGCTGGTTTCTGCAACACTATCTTCTTGTCAGGCATTATTTTGAAGTCGGTTGACACACTGAACGGAAAACCGTCGTCGCCAACCAGTGTTATGATCGCATATCGGAAGTTCCCGAGCCGATGGTAATCCAGACTTGTCATTATTCTAGGCTCCGAAAACTTCCGGCGATTTTGACGTATCGCCGTTCTTCCATGCGAGGATTTTCTTAGGCTCGACTTGAACGACGATCCGTTTCCAGAACCAGCCGAACTTTTCTCGCTCAGCGAGGTACGCATCGATGTAGGGCTCTTTCTTCCGCCAGTAGGAGAGGTACTTCTCCCAGCCATGGTCGAGGTCGGAGTCGTCAGCGTGTGCGATGCCTTGAACGAGTACGGCATGTTTTCCGGCTTTTGACCCTTCGGGATTTGAGAATAGAAGCGAGACCTTCGGATTCTGTTTCACATTCTCAGCCTTCTTCGAAAAGAGGATGCTGGAAGTCACCACAAATTTTCCTGACTCCGGAAGATAGAACGGCAACAATGGTAGGGTCACAGGCTTTCCAGACTTGACCGTTGTGAATTCGCAGATAAGGTAGCTGTCGAATGTTTCACGAACCCAGGGTGGAACTTGAATCAAATCGTGTCTAACTCGATACCGACTGGCTCAGCGATTTAACATTCATGTTTGGATACTTTCCGCAGTGCGAATAGCATTGACTATTCCCGATGGAATAAAAGTGAAACATAAATATGACGTATGGTATGTCCCACGAACGGATATAACGTATGTCATATGCACATCCCGAAGTACTAGTCAGCACCGAATGGGTGCAAGAACACCTCAACGACCCCAAAGTACGCATCGTTGAAGTAGACTACGACGACGCAAGAAATGGATCGACGAGGACAAACCCCTAACCAAAGACATTCCCAAACACGCCACAACCAATTTCCGCGCATCCAATCCCGACGAGAACATCAGAGTCTACCTGCGACAAGCACTCGACCTCCACAACAAGCCCAACGTCAAGTTCGTCGACGTCAGAAGCCCCAAGGAGTTCAGCGGCGAAGTACTAGCACCCCCAGAATACCCAACCGAACACGCGCAGCGTGGGGGCCACATACCCGGCGCAGTTAACATACCCTGGAGCCAAGCTGTCAGAGAAGACGGCACCTTCAAACCATACGAAGACATCAAGAAACTCTACGAAGCACAAGGAGTAACCGGCGACAAGGACATCGTAGCCTACTGCCGCATCGGAGAACGATCTAGCTTCAGCTGGTTTGTTCTAAAATATCTGCTAGGATACCCGAAGGTCCGGAACTATGATGGTTCATGGACAGAGTGGGGCAACCTGGTTCGAAACCCGATAGAGAAACCGGCACCCGCCATCGCACAGACTGTTACTGCATAGACGAAGAATCTTTCAATCCCGCCGCTCTTTTCCCGGCGGGCCTTCTTTCTAACGCACTTTCTTAACGACGAAATGGAACAGGTTTCCTTCCTGCCTCCAATCCAGGAGGTTCTGGCCGGTCCTTTCAGACCAAGCTACCATCTCGACGTAGGCCGTTTGATCATCTGATACCAAGTGGACTACTTCGCCCACTGGTATGGTTGCTAACAAGTCGTTCAGACGGATCAGGACTGCAGAGCACTCTGTGCCGATCTCAGACATTTCATGATCCGGAAACGCCTTGAAACAGCGCACGTGAAACTCCGCGATCTTCTTGACCAAGAGAATCTTTGACTCGGTACTCTTCGACAGTAGAATCCGCTCTAGCGCGAGATGGGATGGCTTGAGACTCGCAATCCAGCCCTCTTGGTAGGGCGAGTCGTTGATGATCCTCGGCCGATCGACGATCAAACCGTTCGTTTTTAGAAGAATGCCTGAAACGGGCGAAGGAATAGGACCGACAAACTTTAGACTCTCAAGAGTTCCTAGGCTCTGTCCCCGCTGAATTACGACTTCAGCTAACTTCAGCCTGGCTATGGTAAGCTTGCCAGCTATTGCTGGCAACACGCTAGTGACTCCTACCGTGACCTCTCCATTGTCTTCAATACGCAACCAAGTGTTGTTCTCCAAGTCGTAAAGGAGATCATCCGGGAAGACGCAGTGATCTATCTCCAATCAGTTTTCACCCCTCGAATTTCCAGTTCTGGCGACTCTCTACAAGGATCACCGTTGCCAGGTTAGTATTAGCTATTGGACTGATTCCGGGAAACGTATAATAGAGAATCCGGGAGTTCGAGCTATCTCTTCGAGAAGATAGGTAACACCGTTGCCCCGATTCAAGAGTTCAGCGGACATTCTCAAAATCGTCTCTAACAAGGACCAAGTCCGCAACATCGGTATCATCGCCCATGTCGACCACGGCAAGACAACGATGACAGACAGCTTGTTGGCCGGCGCAGGACTTCTCTCTCCATCGCTCGCAGGGACAGCGCTTGCGATGGACTTCATGGAAGAAGAACAGAAACGCCAGATGACGATCAAAGCGGCCAACGTAAGCCTCTACTATGAACATGGAGGAACACCCTATGTCATCAATCTGATCGATACCCCCGGGCACGTCGACTTTTCCGGAAAAGTCACAAGATCTCTTCGAGCCATCGACGGTGCAGTCGTAGTCGTCGACTCGGTCGAGGAAGTCATGGTCCAGACTGAGACAGTCACCCGTCAAGCCCTGGAAGAGCGGGTCCGCCCGGTTCTCTACATAAACAAGATCGACCGTTTGATCAAGGAGTTGAAGCTGACCTCCGATCAGATACAGGAGCGCATTGCGCGGATAATCAAAGACTTCAACGGATTATTGGACTTGTACGCTGAGCCCGAGTTCAAAGAGAAGTGGAAGGTCAACTTCGCAACCAACACGGTAGCAATGGGATCAGCGAAAGACCGCTGGGGCTTCAACTTTGAAGTTGCCCGGAAAAAGGGGATCAAGTTCACTGATGTCGTCGACGCGTATCACAACAACAAGGTTGAGGATCTAAAGACGAACGCTCCAATACACGAAGCCATTCTGGGCATGGCGATTGAAGTCATGCCTCCGCCCCACATAGCCCAAGTCTACCGGATTCCCAAGATATGGCACGGAGATCCCAACAGCGAGTACGGCCAGGCCATGATCAAGTGCGACGACAAGGGCCCTGTGCTAATGTCGGTCGTCAATATCGTGGTGGACCCCCAGGCCGGCGTCGTTGCTACCGGACGCTTGTTCTCTGGCACGGTGACTGACGGTGAGCCGGTCTACATGATCAACTCTCGCGCCCAGGGACGCGTCCAACAGGTGGCCATCTACATGGGCCCGCAGCGAGAAATTGTGGGAAAGCTTAGCGCCGGAAACATTCCAGCACTACTCGGTCTCGAAAACGTAAAGGCGGGAGAGACGATCTCTTCGGTCAAGCAAGTCATCCCGTTCGAGGCTGTCCACTACGTCACCGAGCCAGTCGTGACGATCGCAGTAGAACCGAAGTTCAACCGGGACTTGCCTAGACTTGTCGAACTTCTCCGGAAGCTGTCGTTAGAAGATCCGAATTTGGTCACAAGCATCAACGAGGAGACGGGCGAATATCTCATCTCGGGAATGGGAACTCTCCACCTTGAGATTGCAAACACCCTGATTACGAAGACCGGTCTAGAGATTGTTACCTCCAAGCCCATCGTGATTTACAGAGAAGCAATCCGGGGCGAAGCCGGGCCGATTGAAGGCAAGTCGCCTAATAGACACAACAAGATCTACATCGAGGTCGAGCCCCTAGGAGAACAGGTCATGGACCTGATCAAGACAGGCAAGATTAGCGAATACATGGACAAGGCCGACATGGCCAAGCAGTTGCGAGCGGTCGGTTGGGAGCCAGATGAGGCTAGAGGCGTCTGGAGCATTGACGAGCCCTTCAACATGATCCTCGACGTGACGAAAGGAGCCCAGTACATGCAGGAAGTCCGCGACATGATCCTAGCCGGCTATCGGTGGGGAATAAAGGAAGGCCCAATCGCATACGAACAGATTCGAGGCATGAAAGTCAAGATTACAGATGTAGCGCTGCACGAGGATCCTGTGCACCGGGGTCCCGCACAGATTATGCCCATGACACGCCGGGCCATGTTCACCGCATTCCTTGAAGCTCAGCCAACACTCTTGGAGCCAGTTCAGAAGATCACCACTAGAGTGCCCAACGACTTCTTAGGGGCTGTAACGAGCGTGATAACGCAGAAGCGCGGGAAAATAGTCTCTGTGGACCAGAAAGGCAACCTCGTATCGGTAGTAGGGGATATTCCTACGGCTGAGAGCTTCGACTTGTCGGAGGTTATGCGAAGCCAGACTCAAGGCCGGGCCTTCTGGGGCTTAGAGTTTGCCCGTTGGTCTCCAGTCCCTACCTCGCTCCTACAGAGCGTTGTTGAAGGTATACGAAAGCGAAAGGGACTCTCTCTAGAGCCACCTAAAGCCTCCGATTTTGCAGAATAATCCTGCGCCGGGCTCAGCTTAAACAAGAATCCATTCAGACGAAACCTAATTCTCTTCCAAACGGACTCTATTCCGTTCCCCAATAACCACAAGGATTACTCCGATAAGGAAGAACGGCGCGGTCGTACTATTATCGATGAAGTCATACATTCGAAGCACCAAAGGACTCACGATTAAGACGAGCCCAACGAACAGTGCAAGCTTCGTCCAGAACTCCATCAGAGCTCTTCCTCATAGGAGGCAATCAACAGTAATAGGCATTGCTGATTTCACGCGACTTCGACCGAGCGAAAATGCTTACAAGCTATGGTTCAATTGGACCGTCCGAGCGGCCGTGGTCCAGAGCCACCACTTGAATTCCCAAATTTAGGTGTTGGCGGGCAGCCTGGTCTATGACACCGGCTTCCCATTCCAGTCAGGAAACAGCCGGGAACCCGGGTTCGAATCCCGGCGGCCGCACCACGATTTCGTTTTCTGAATCCGCCGGGAAGGCGCATTGTCAAGGTCAAAGCATATAACTTACTACCGGAATAGCATCATCGACGAGCTGCCGTGCACTGCAAGAGTCTTCTTGGACCCATAGTGTGTACGATTCTACTTATTGGACTAACTCTATACCTTGCGCCCTCCATCTTTCCATCTATTATGCCCGTGAAAGCATCTTCCAGGACAATTTCTCTCGTCGGTACTATTAGCGGTTCATACTACTACTGGAACAGTTCTAATCCAACAATAACGGTCACTCAAGGCGATACTCTCACTATAGATGTCTCCAGTTCGAATAGTGTACTGCACCAATTGCTGATCGATTTGGACAAAGACGGTTACACTGACACTGCCGATTGTGGGACCGTTGATATATGCTCTAACATGGTTCCGCCCTCAACCTCAGTAGGACCCTTCACTGTCAATTCCAGTCCCGGCACGTACATGTATTACTGCACAGTCCATCCCACATCGATGGTGGGAAGTTTTGTCATCCAGAGTCAAACGTCATCGATGCCCGACTTCACTATCTCGCCTAGCGCGACATCTCTGACTACCATTCAGGGCTCGTCGGCCACATCGACCCTCACTTTGACTAGCGTGAGTGGTTTTTCAGGCTCGGTAAGTCTTGCCGCTGCAGTTTCACCGTCTGGTCCTCAACTATCTCTCAGCCCTGCTTCGGTCAGCCTGTCAGTTGGGGGCTCTGCCTCATCGACACTGACCGTGTCCACATCATCGTCGGGTTACTATTCGACTCCAGTTGCTCTAGGAAACTATACGATGAATGTAACAGCGTCAAGCGGATCCCTCTCTCATTCAACGACAGTAACTCTCAGTGTCAGCTCGACGAGCTCGCCGCCAGACTCCGGTAATTCAAGCCTACCAGTGCTGCCGATCATCGGAGGAATTATCGGAGCGATTGTTGTAGTTGGAGTCGCCGTCTTCCTAATAAGACGCAAACCATGACTTCTCCGACTTCTTCACGAGCCTATTGTCTTTGGAAAGACATGTTCAGATAGTCACCCTAGAGACCTAAACTGTTGATTACGTTTCCAGAATTTCCGTCGACTACCAGGACGATCTTGTTACCGCTATGATCATATCTTACAAACCAGATTGGAACATGCAAGAGCTCCGTATCCGAGACGTCCTCTTCGGAACTAATCTGCTGAATCATGTGATATTGAGCGTGCGCTTTCTGAGACTGGAGCTGATCTACTAGCGTCTTCGCCTGATACTTTGCAGCATCCTCGCTGATATCGCCGTTTAGGACATTGATTCCTTTAGGATACTGTGAGATATCGAACAGGGTCCTACCCTGGATTGCGAACTGGTAGTCGCGGGGTTGGTATTGTGTGAGAGCTTTCAGAGCGATGATGGGGAAGTTGTAGTTCTGGTCCATCTGAATCGCCCTCTTCTGTCCACCACCGCCTCCCATTCCGCCACCTATCATTGAACCCAGCATCGCGCCTCCGAGCAAGGGGGCTCCAAAACCACCTCGGCGTCCTCCACCCAATCCAGCCATAACTCCAATTAGTGCAGCCGTAGTGGCTACCGTCGCTCCCTCAGCCACCATATCAGTCGCCACTATTGATGTTCTGGCCGAGACATTTACTAGCCAGTAGGGCACCACTGACAGGGTCATCTCCTCGAGGGATGAACTTTCCTGTAGGTGTCTATGCAACATTCCTCGGTCCATCATTGACTTGACTCGACCAGAAATCTCATCGGTGCTCTGAATCGTCAGCGGAAGCATCGTCTGCTTCTGAATATTCGCCCAGCCAGCACTCCCTAGAGTTATGCTACTTCCACAATATTCGCATGTGATTATCATTTCTCCAAATTTGGGAGCGATGGGAGCCCCACAGCTGGGACACTTCAGCGACTGGGCGTTTGAAGGTGCTAGGATTTGACTAGACCCCGAGGTTCCAACGCTAGATTGAACCTGAGGAGTCTGGCCGGTTGAACTCGTCCTAGCACCACATTTGGAGCAAAACGCCGCATCATCTGGGAGTTGGCTTCCGCACTTTAGAATGAGGTCTTGAGTAGCTTCGATTCCTACCGAGAGCCGTATGAGTCCATCAGAGATTCCTAACCTTCGACGATCTTCGGCAGACAGTCCAGAATGTGATGTCGTTGAGGGTCGGGTCACCAACGTTTCGACTCCGCCTAGGCTCGGGGCGACAGCAGGCAATCGAGCCGTCTGCATGAATAATTCTGCAGCTTCGACACCGTCGTGCAGTTCGAAACTCATCATCCCACCGAATCCGTCGAAGAGCCTTTGAGCTCGTTCGTGATTTGGATGGTTCCCCAAGCCGGGATAGTTGACTTTCGCGACGGCGGGATGCTTTTCTAGAAACCGGGCTATTTGCACCGCGCTCTCGTTGTGGTGTTTCACACGGAGGGCGAGCGTTTTGATGCCGCGGTGTAGTAGAAAGGCGGCGTGTGGATCAAGGCTCCCTCCGAGATGGTTTAGTTTGTGAGTCACCTTCTGGATCAAAGCCGACTTTCCGATGACTGCTCCTGCTACGATGTCTGAGTGGCCGTTGAGATATTTGGTCGCGCTGTGGAGGGACAGGTCGAAGCCCAATTCTGACGGACGAAAGTTCACTGGGCTCGCAAAGGTGTTGTCAATCATGGAGACAAGCCCGTGGCTCTTTGCAAAGCTTACCACGGACTCAAGGTCTGGTACCTGCATTAGAGGATTTGAAATCGTTTCAACATAGATCGCTCTAGTGCTAGGTTTCAGCTTTCGCTTCCACGATTCTGGGTCGTTGCCGTCAATGAAATCGTAAGAGATTCCAAACTTTTCGATATCCCTCGTCACAAAGTCGTGGGTCCCACCGTAAAGACAGTCCTGAGCCAGAAGGTGGTCACCTTTGCCAAGAAATGTCAATAGAGATGTCGAGATCGCGGCCATCCCGCTTGCAGTTACAAGCGCATCTTCAGTGTTCTCAAGAGCCGAGAGTTTTTCCGCTAGGGCCAGGTGGTTCGGAGTGTTGTTGAGGCGAATGTACCTCACATCATCGTAGTTCTTTTCACCCGCGTATTGATACGTGGCGGACTGGAAAACGGGCATTACAACGGCGCCGGCGATGCGGGGACGAGGCTCTCCTGCATGGATCGCCTTGGTCTCGATGCTTCCAAGATTACCTTTCATTTCGGAGATATCCAAGGTCCATGACGGCTCATCCAGTATTCTAACATTGACCTAGCCTTCGACGTTGTCTAGGATTCGATCGCTTTCTCAGGGAATCCTATTGTTAAGCGGGCCAGTAACAATGAGACCTTATCGTTCCTCTTCTACAGAACCTCTCTCTGGAAGGACGCTCCTAAGATGGCACGCCTCCCGACCACCCGCATCGGGGTCAAACGCATCGTAATAGAAGTGAATAGAGACTTGACCGTCGAGCAGCTTGAAATCCTTGACGATGCGCTCAAGCGGGCGGGATTGGTCAAGGAGACGAAGGTTACTTTCCACAATCGTGAAGCTCACAAGCCTCGAACGCCGAGGCCTTCACATCCAACCTGGCGGATTGGCCACGACTCTCAATCTGGTTCGATGTCCGCCCACTAAAGCCGCCGTCAAGCAGAGTGTCGAGCCTAGGAATCCCGTTCTTAACTCGTGAGGTGGGAATCTGGGAGCCCACCTTGTCGGTCTTAGTCAACGTTTACTCCATCTCCTCGGGTCATGAATAGATAGCTAGAGACTGTCAGGATTACCGCAACTTGGAGGGCAGATCCTACGATGAATGTTAAGGATGCAGGACTGAGTCCAGCTTGAGCCATCGAATAGTGCTCAGGACGAGGCAGTGAGACGGCGAGCGTCAGAATCGCAAGTACGAGGCTCAACGGGTACGCCCCTTTCAAGCCTTTTGCAATGGCCATTGCAACGATCAGATATGCGATCCAGCCGGCCAAGACGGAAGAGAATAGCCAGACGGGAACGATTGCGAACAGTTGGATGAGTAGCGCTGCTCCGAGAAATATCGAGGCGTAGATCAACAAGTCAGCGGAAGACTTGAGAGTTTTGAGTCGTCCCGAACGGGGATCCAATCTTGGCAATCTTGGTCACCTAACGACCGTTACGACGATCGAGATCGGCCGTCAACGTAGTCTTTGGACCTCTACGATTTGTTCCTCAGACGAACCGATTCTTTTCAGGAAGGCTTGATTGATTCTCAGTTTCTCTATTCCTGCTTCTACACCCTTGGCGGTCTCAGGAGCCCTGTGCTGAGCGAAGAACTTCGTCACTTCCTCGGTTCTGTCAATTCCTAGGATCGGGAGCATGTATGTCAGGTATCTTGACACAACTCCGGTGCCTTCGTAGATGCCTCGCAGCCATTCGAATTTGGCGATGATCCAGTTCCAGGTCGCGGTTCTGGCGTCAGGATTCCGTGTGGCCGAGCCGAGTAAGGTTCCAACGTGTTGCTTCTTTATTTCTCCAGATGATGCGAGTTCCATTGCGCGGGCGTTGAGTGTAGGTTTGCCGAAGCTGGTTAGGCCGACGAGAAACCTGGATTTCTCTTCTTCTGAAGACTTGTTCCTGTAATTCTCGAATAGGCTTTCGAAATCCCCTGACACACGGGCGTGCGCAACGACCATGGCTTGTTTCATGTCAGGCTCAGCGCTCTCGTAGCCGCTGAACCTTGTCGCCAACTCTTTCGCGTATTCCATGTCAACGAGAGCAAGCCTGCTTGCCATGGACCCTCGCAACACTATGCTATTCTCATCTTTTCTAGTTGCGAGTATCTTTAGCTGGGTTCGGTGGAATCTCCTCGAGGTCTCTTCGATTCTGCGCGTTATTGCATAGAGCGAGGATAGCTGGTCTGAGACTTCGAATGCGGGAAGGTATTCTTGCTCGTTCATGTAACGATCCAGCAAGGCGAGATATTGAACGAAATCCATCTTGCCTTGAATAGTGAACGCGTGAGCGTCGGACACTATCCCGTATCGGTCAACGGGAGACATGTTTGATCTCCAAACTCTGTCGTAGAGTCCGTCATAGTGGACGCGGTAGAAGCCGGTCTCTTCCAGGTTGAGCTTCAGTGAGTCTACGCCATCTGGAACACGTATGGATTCCTCACTCCTCTCCATCAGAAGCTTCTGCTCTCTCCCGTTGATCTTCAGTGTGATCGGGATTGGCCATGTGGATTGCTCTGATGACCCGTCTAGCAGGAACCGCTCCTGTCTGATCATTAGTTTCTTTCCGTCAAGTTTCACGTTGACGATTGGATACCCTGGTTTCCGTATCCACTCGTTCATTATCGCCTTCACTCTGGTCTTAGAGGCACGCTCAATCTGATTCCAGAGGTCTTCGCCGGCAGCGTTCGAGAATTTGTACTTCTCTAGGTACGATCTCACGCCGCGCATGAACTGATCTTCACCTGCGTACGCTTCGAGCATACGAATGATGCTTGCTCCCTTTCCGTAGCTTATGTCGTCAAAAATTTCCTCGATCTCGCTCGGAGAATTCACCTTCACCTCAATCGGATGCGTGTTGACCAGAGAATCTCTTTCGAGGGCCCCAGCAGTCTCTCCGCGGACAAAGTCTTGCCAGACTGTCCACTGAGGAAACATCGAATCAGTGGCCTTGTAGGCCATGAAAGTCGCGAAGTTCGTGGGCGATGACTTCGGCGACCTGCTTCTTTATCCGAATGCTGCTATCCTTGTCTACAAGGAGCACGATCTCCCTAAACGTGATGGCTCCCCAGTTCTCCATCGCTCCAGCGGCAAACTCCGGGACCGCGATAAGATGCAGCTTGGGAAGGTTGTACTTCGAACCAAAATAGGACTCGAAGAATTTGACCGAATCTCTGGCGACGCCCAGAGGATACTTCGCGCCAGAACTCTTGCCTGGTACGGTAGCTACTATGTAGTCGACTCCGTTGAACCTGTCTTTCACTTCTTCAAACTTGCCGATTCCCAAGTACAGGAGGTACGTGGACATTCGAGGAGTCTTTGGAAACTCGACAGTCTTCTTTGGACCCTCCACCCTCACCGACGTGGGCGGCATGTTCGAAATTACAGAGTTGTCACTGTCTGTCTTGACAGTGAGCTTGAAGTCAGCCTTGTAAGCGGGATGATCCAGGCATGGCAATAGGCGCCTGGCCGAGACCGCCTCGAACTGTGTCGAGGCCACGTAGCCTCCGTCATAGGCTGCCTTGTACAGACCTACGAGCTTGTCAGAGATAGAGCCCCGGTATTTGATGCCGAGTTCTCCCGCGAACTTCCCGGTCCTAACCGTGAAGTCTTCTCCTTCTAGCTTGTACTCGACGGGCCTCCCGTTCGCATCAACTTCGAGGATTTCGAGCTCGACAGAATTCAGCTTGACATCAGTTTCAGATTCGAGTTTAATCTTGACCTTCCCATCAAAACGCAGGTTCCGAAAGTCTACATCGAGGAACAGGTCGTAGGATTCGATCTGCAAATCGGTCTCTCCCATCTGGAGTCGGGTAAAAGAGTTGCTTCCTATACTACTTGCGGAATCTCTTGCAATCGCAGCGATAGCCGAAGCTGGAATAGGAACATTTTGGAGAATGAATACTCTTAGCATGTCCGCAATTTGTGCAGTATTCTTGACCTCCAACCTGGCTCAGAACCGGCTGACCTGTTGGGCAGACTTTGTGCACCATCCGGTCTTCGAACTTGTTTCGGGCTGCTCTTTTTCTGACGACAGTGACTTCATCTTGTGGCAATCTGATGGGCTTGCCGCATCTGGGACAGATGTTACTACTCATTCGAGACCTCACTCTTCCCCGTGAATGATAGCTCGTTCCCCCAATTTGTCAGGATCAGAACCAAACCTCTATCCCGTCTGATGCAAGAATCTTGGCGAGTACCGTAGCATAATCTTTTGTCAGTCGAATCTGGGGGGTTCTGCAGAAGAAACCGTTGCACAGGATCATTGTCGATGAGAGAGAGCGACCATCAGGAGTCCCGGATGAACTGCGATCTCTAGGCGCATTCATCGAGTTTCGAGTACTTGACATCGCCGACTACGTGGTTGGTTCTTATGCCGTCGAGCGAAAGTCGGTGAGAGACTTCGTCTCATCACTCTATAGTGGGAGACTATTCGATCAGGCTCACCGGATGGGAGAAGCATATGGGACCAGTATGCTCGTGATTGAAGGCGACCTCTGGGAAGAGTTGAGACGCGTTCGGAACTCACGCTCATTATGGGGAGCGCTCATATCATCGGTTCTCGACTTCGGCCTCAACATGTTCTTCACACCGGACGGAAAACAAACCGCCCAGTTCCTATTCACGCTTGGAAAAGGAGGACGACACACAAAGGGCTCGGGTGGACCTCCAATAGTCGTCCGAAAACCAAGAAGTCAAGATCTGAAGCGACTCCAACTATCGGTCCTCAGCTCACTTCCTGGGATAGGTCCACGGATGGCAGGACAATTACTCGGATATTTCGGCTCGCTGCGGAAAGTCTTCTCAGCATCAATGACCGAGATCGCTTTGGGCGCAGATTTGGGCAGAAGTCGAGCACTAGCCCTTACCAAGCTGCTTGACTCTCGTTACAAGGCTTCAAGAACAGTAACCTCCCAAGCAAGTCTCAGCCAAGAGTGACACCCATGGGTCTTGTCTTGAAAGACTGTGATTGGATAGTCACCCAGGACCCGCAACGACGCATCTTGGCAAACGCATCGGTCCGAATAACTGACGGAAGAATTGAACAGGTTGGCAGAGTCAACCCAGCTTCCAAGGATGAGGTGATTGATTGCAGACGGAAGGTGCTCATCCCCGGTCTCATCAACACCCATACGCATCTCTCGATGACTCTCTTTCGCGGCTATGCAGATGATCTAGAGCTGCGAGACTGGCTGGAGAAGAAGATCTGGCCCCTAGAAAGTCGTCTTACTGGAGACATGTGCTATCAGGGAGCCCTCCTTGGCAGCCTAGAGATGACACGGACTGGGACGACATGTTTTGTTGACATGTATTTTCACATGGAAGACGTTGCAAGAGCCGTCGATGAGGCGGGCCTAAGAGCGATCCTCTCGCCGGGCATGATTGACAAGCCCGACAAGGCAGGCACCGAACACGAGCGAAAGACCACACTCAAGTTCCTAGAGTACATTCACCAACTAGACAACCCGCTGCTCGACTTCGCCGTTGGTCCTCACGCCCCATATACCTGTGGCCCAGAGACACTTCTGTGGGCGAGAGACCTCGCTGAGAAAGAAGACTCTCTAGTCAATATTCACATCGCAGAAACTCGAGGAGAGCAGGCTCAATTCGAGAAAGACGGAAAGGGCCGGGTTGCAGAATACCTGGACAAGATTGGCTTCCTTAACAATCGAGTCCTGGCCGCCCACGCCGTCTGGCTGACCAAGAGCGAAGTCAGATTGTTCGGCAAGAAAGGTGTCAGGGTATCTCACTCTCCAGTCTCGAACATGAAGCTAGCAAGTGGAGGCACGGCCCCCGTCCCGGAGATGTGGGACGCAGGCGTTCCCGTCGGGCTTGGCACAGATGGACCCGCCAGCAACAACAGCCTAGACATGTTTGATACCATGAAGACAACCGCTCTCGTCCACAAGAATGCCAGATGGGACCCCACAATCATGAACGCTCAGCGGGTCCTAGACATGGCGACCCTCGACGGCGCACGTTGTATCGGACTCGAGAAGGAGGTGGGAAGCGTTGAGATCGGGAAGCGTGCAGATATCGTCCTCGTCGATCTGCGAGATCCGAACCTGATCCCAATCCATCGAAAAGAGACAGTCGTCTCAGACCTAGTTTACTCAGCAAACGGTCAAAACGTCGACACCACGATCGTAGACGGGGAGCCATTGATGATCAACCGAAGATTTCAGAAACTGGATCAAGACAAGATCGGTTCGGAAGTGAGGTCCTCAATTGCACAACTTATCCCTCAGTGACGCCTCTTCGATGACCAGTCTACCCCTATCCCCCTGCCACTCCTTCGTACTCTTTTCGATCTCTATTCTCTTCGAGAAATGAGGCGCGTCAAGAACAAAGCTCTCGTACTCTCCACCCTCACCGGTCAGATGTATACCGTGGATCTTTGACAATCCTTCAAGCTTCGACCATTCTGTTTCTGTGAGTTCTCGACCCAGCCATGATTCGTCTAGGCCCTTGGCGGCGACGGCTGTGAGGATGATTCGGAAGCCGGACTTTTTGAAGTCCTCGACCAGCAATTTCAGACTTTTATGCCAGAGCGGGGCGTAGGATTTCAACCCGACTGCATCGCACATGTTGTCGAATCGAGTCTTCTGATAATCGCTCGCGACCGCACCAGTGACGAGTCCGAAAATCTCGCGTGTAGATTTCATCTTAGCCAAAGCTTGCTGAAGATCGGTCATCTCGTCCGTGCTTGTCATTTCAACACTTTCGTGAAACAATCCCATAGACTGGGCTTGAAGACGCGTCCACTCTACATTTGGGTGGTGAAACATGAGGGAGTCAGCCGAGCAGGGCTTCACTGTGACGAGGCTGACGTCCCAACTTTGATGCATAGAGATCCATGTCGCGTACGTGCTGTCTTTTCCACCGCTGAAGGAGACGGCGACTCGAAGCGTCATTTCGATTCTTGCATGATGAAGCGGTCCTTGTTTTCGAACTGTTTATCGTATAATTGCTGCAGTCGTTGCAGTGTGCCAGCATCTTCTGGACTTT
>WNFY01003016.1_pt1 | contig 15812 bp, 23 predicted proteins | sample 5400091 | NCBI WGS metagenome assembly WNFY01 (sample SAMN13153364, study PRJNA577476) | soil metagenome | isolation source: 60 cm soil or saprolite under grassland replicate 1 | place: USA:California | collected 2016-06-15 | reverse complement strand
TTCCGTGTAAAGCTCACCATTCCAACAACGCCATCGCGCTTAGGCTGGCCAGTTTCGCGGTCAAAGATTTGCACAATGTAGGCCGAATCTTTTACTTCGCCAGATGTTTCAGCAGGCTTAGGAAGGTGTTTTGCTACCTCTGCCGGCATTTCTGCAACGGGTGTTCCAAACGTGTTGCGGTCGCCGTAGTTCGTGCCCTTAATAGTGGTAAGCGTACCCACTTCACCTAGTAATGTTCCTGCTTGTTCAGGAGTTGCTAGTTGTTCCTGGGAGAATTCGGGTGTTGTCATGCGTACCACTATAACATAAGCGTGACTATTTTGCAATATTGTTTTCGGTTTCGCGTTGCCTTAGGAGATGAAAAGGCGTTTACTCTTGGCGGCTCCTTGCGTTATAAAATCGTACACATCTGTAATGCTGCCACTCGATACGCACCCGATCAGCAGCCAATGAGATCACGAGCCACCCCAAAAATACTTGGAGATATGAGTACCCCAACGGTCGCAGCGTCAGCCACGCCCATACCGTTATTATAGTTAGGGTAGCAACCGCTGTTGCCCGGCGCAGATGCTTGTTTTTAATCATATAAAGCGAATCTACCATTACTCTACAACCTCCGCTCCTTTTATTCTTCCGGCCTTGATAGCACCAGCCATCACATCAGTTAGGACACCACTGGCCCACTCAATATACTGGGTTGCCTCATCGAGCGTCAAAACCGTACCGGGGCAAGATAGCATTTGATCTGATCAAAAATATCTTTGCCAGGCCATCTTCCACATGACATGCCCTGATATGCGGCCGAGGGATGAGCCGTTGATGTTATACTCAACAGGTATGAACTTTGAGCAAACCAAGAAGGCATTAGCCAAAAAACGCACGGTCATCTCTGCTGGATTGGGGGTGCTGTTGCTTATCATTATTGTGGTATTTGCGATTGTCGCATTGTCTAGACCAACCCGTTCGGTAGCCGCCTTCTGCAGCACCTACAAGCAAGAGGACGCACGCCTTGCTAAGAGCCACGGCGATACCTATAGCCTCCACCCTTTTACGCACGACTCTAGCAACCCGCATGATTTTGTGGTTGCCCTCAGCAAATTAGATGCTGTCGCGCCGGAAGAAATTGAGCCTGATGTTAAAACCAACAAACAACTCTTTGAGAAGATCGAAAAAGATCCTTCACAGGCGCTGTCCGCAAGCCTAAGTGGGCTAGGTGCGGAGTCGAACGTTACAGATTGGACGACCCAGCACTGCCATTAAGGAACCCCGTCTGTGACACCTTTCATGGGCGGGTGCTAGTCGTTATCGTTCAGCTCGTCAAACTTAGCAGCCATAGTCGGATTCCCACGGGTAAGACGCTTGATACTTAAATCTTCGGCCTTGTTGTTAGCTAACCGGAGGTTGTTTTCCGAGGAGAGCAAGGCATCTTTCGTTTTTTGAAGGTGGTCGATGGTTTTATCAATTTCTTCGATGGCAGTCTTGAATCTGCGGCTGGCGAGTTCGTAGTTACGTGCAAAGCCTTCTTTGAAGGTGTTGATGTTATCTTCAAAGTTGGTGATATCTACGTTTTGAGCCTTGACCAAAGCAAGCTCGGACTTGTATTTGAGTGAGTTAAGGGCCGCGTTGCGGAGAACAGTTATCATGGGAATAAAGAATTGCGGGCGGATGACGTACATTTTAGGGTGTTTGTGCGACATGTCCACGATACCAGTATTGTAGAGTTCGCTATCAGCTTCAAGCAGTGTAACCATGACTGCATACTCGCACTTTTTCTCAGCGCGGTCTTTGTCGAGCTCGCGCAAGAAATCTTCATTTCGATGCTTGGTAGCTGTCTCGTCGCCCTCATTCTTCATCTCGAACATGATGGAGACGATTTCGTTTCCGGCCTCATCCAACTCACGGTAAATATAGTCGCCTTTGCTGCCGGTTTTTGTATCGTTATCTTTTTCGAAGTAGGCGTTTGGAAAAGCGGTGGCGCGGAGTTTATTGAATTCGATTTCACAGTGTTGCTCTAGCGTCTCTCCAACCATTTTGGTAGATAGCTTGGCCTTCATGTCCTTGTAGTAGGCAATCATCTCGTCTTTGGTTTTGAGTTCGGATTCGTATTTATCCTTGAGGGAGGACTCAAGTAGCTGCTTTTCGGTATCCTTGCTCTTAAGCTCACTCGCAAGCCCGTCACGCTCTTTTTCAACCTTGTTGACAGCTTCGGTAACTGCCAGTTTCTTTTCTGTTTCAGTGGATTGTAGTCTTGCTCTTAGCTCGGCTAGTTCCGCGTCCTTCATTGACGATAACTGGGCTAGGGCTAGGTCTTTTTCGGCCTTAAGCTCGGCGATTTCAGCATCCTTTTTGGCTGCGTCTGCTTGCAGCTCATTCTTAGTGTTGGCCTCAGCGAGCTTGACGGCATTCTCTTTATCCTTTTCTAGCATCTCAATACGGTCGAGTAGCTCTCGCTCGAACTCGTGATCGCGTACTTGCTTTAGGATATCGGCAAAACCGGCCTCATCGACTTTGAAGGCTTTTTTACAGTGCGGGCATACGATTTCGTTCATCTAATCTCCTCTCATCTTCAGGTGATGGTATTTATCGTGCAGTTCAATGGACCCAATTAAGAACTTGGCAGACTCATGAATTTCTGATGGGTTCTTAGGATGATTGGCTTTGTGGGACAATATGTTACATACGGCCAAGAGTTGGTTCAATTTTTGTTTCTTCGTGTTCGATAACCTTGATAGCTCTTCACTAAATAGTGCCTTGGATATGTCCCCGGTATGGCTTGCTGTGGCGAAGTCGATATTGACTCGAAACTTAACGTACTCTTCAAGCACACGGCGCATCGTATTTGGCATGTGTAGCGCTACGTCATCCGTTATGTCAGCTGCGTTCCTTTGCCTAAAACTATCAATTTCCCTATAAAGCATGATGTAGGGCTTCAGGAGCTTACCATTGCTAATCAGATAGATATTACTGATTCCGGACTCTTTTTTGATTTCAAATAACGACGTCTTTTCGTGGTTGTGACTATATGCCAGATTACAGAAATCATCCCAGGAGTGCGTTAGTACAAAAACCTGGATAGCTTCCTGAGCAAGGATGGAGCGCACCAGCTCCGTGATGTAGAATTTGTTATTATCGTCGAGGCTGGAAATGGGATCATCAATGACAATAAGTTGTACAGTGTCTTTAAACGTCCCAGAAGCATCACCCATCATTTCATAATAGAAGTAAATAAGCGACAGTAAATTCCGCTCGCCATCGCTAACGTCATCTAATTTCAACGAAGACCCGTCCGCATGTCGCAGAACGTATACCTTGCCACTGGGCGACAAAGTGAAGTTGAGATTTAGATCTTGTAAAATGGTATTGAGATAGGTGGCAAAATCAGCAAGATCCGACTTCTGCTCCAGCAGGCGCTCATTCTCATCCTGTAGTTTTTTCTGTTGGCTGGAGATATCTTTAAGCAGATTATCGCGGTCATCTACCTCTCCCAGATTTTCGGTAATAGAAACGGAACTTTTTACCTCTAAACCGATAGAACCCTTCACTAATGTTTCTAGGAGGTTGATTTTATCAAGAAGATTTTGCGAGCTTCGCTTCTTAGCGTTCTCTAGTGCGCTTATGACATCAGATATGCTTAAGATAGCAGCGGGCAGAGTATCGTCGATCATGACCAAACTGATTCCCATGTGCTCGATCTTTTCACTAATCGTGTTATTTATGATCGACGTTATTTGCGTGACGTTGGCAGAAAGTTTATCAAACTTAACCTCGTCATCAGCGAGCCCAAGTACCTGTTTGTAAATATCTTTGGATTCGGCAATGCCTTGAGCAAGATCGCAGAGTCCCTCCAAGCTCTTTTTATAACTCTCTAGAGAAACCGTCGCTTTGTGTTTTTCGTCACCAAGATAAGCGTCAACCTTTTTCTTGATGGCCTCGATATCAATAGTAGCGCCGCAGAACTCGCAACGTTCCTTATCTTCATGTATATGCAGACCACTCTGGAGCCAGTTGACAATTTCATGCCTCGGAACTTCAACACTATCGTATTCCGTAGCCAGTATAGTCGCCAAGCTATCTAGCATACCTCCATCAACCACTGGCATTGCAGGTATCACGAGCAGGCTGAGCCGTTCACTTTCAGCCGAGAAGTCCGCATTACCAGTAATGGTGTTATAGTCCTCATTAGGGAAGAGCTTGCGGGCATCTTCGTAGTCTTTAACCCACAATGCCACCTTCTCGTGGATGGTTTTATTGTCGGGCTTATTGTTAACCTTTTTGTTTTTATCTTTACGGCGTTTAACGATTTCCTTTATCTGCTTCTCGGTTTCGTCGACAAGCCGCTGCCGTTCCGTAGAGTATTTCTGAGCGTCCGTCTTCAGCTCATCGATCTTCTTCTTATTCGCGTCCACTTGCTTCTCGATGTTGACATCTTTCTCGCCGAAGTTCGACACAACACCACGTATGCCAGATTTGTCTTCTAGGAGTAACGTGCTATCGACATATTTGCCGCCAAAGAACCTTGCCGTTGATACCTGGTTATCTTTTACGTAGGCCTTTGCGATTTCGCTTGCCAGGGAACTTTTGCCAGAACCATTGTGTCCAAAGATGATATTGATTTGATTGAAATCCACGGCAGAAAGATTGGAGCCTTCCTTCCAGCATTTATTCCCAAAGTCAGTTACGTTTTTGATCATTCCGCGATTACCGCGTTTTTCATGAATCCTTCAATAGTCCTCAGCGAACCAGGCACCAGGTCAAGCGTTTTTAGTTCTTCAGGAGTGAACCACTTGCCACGCTGCGCTTCCCAGTTGAGCGTGAACTTGTTTGTTTTTACTTTAGCGAGTACCGGCACAATCAGCCAGGTTTTATTGTATTCTGGCGCTTCATCGATCCAGGGTTCGCCGCGAGTGAGGCTTTCTATATCATTGGTGCCGAGGCCTAGTTCTTCTTCAAGCTCTTCATATGCTTTTTCTTCAATAGATTTATTGTCATCTAAAAAGCCGCAGATCCAGTCCCAATAGTTCGGATATAAACGCATATCAGCCGAACGCTGCACACAGAAAATCTTGCCCTGATATGTGACAACAACATTTACCACAGGTGCGTAGCGGATGGTGGTGTAGTCGATCTGGCCGGGTTTGGGGATGAATTTGGGTTGGGTCATGGTTATAAATTCTTCACTGCCCAAGACAGGCTTTTGAGATACTTTTCAGGATGCTCGCGCAGCTCACGTTCGAGTTCGGCTCGTGTGAACCACTTAGCTTGCTCGACTTCTTCCTCTTGAATCAAAAAATCTTCGGCGGATTTGTCGAGGGTTAATGTGTACCACTGAGTGAAATGATTATGATCACCTGTGGCAAGGGTCACTCGAACCTTTTTACTTTTTTGCGGCTTAATGTTTCGGAGACCAACTTCTTCCTCGGCTTCTTTGATAATATTTTCCTCATAGCTTTCACTTTCATCGACCGTACCGGCTACGGCTGGGCCCCATTTGCCTGGGTGGTGCCGTTTACCGAGCTGACGTTGAGCTAAAAGAATATCGCCATTTGAATTTGTAATCCACAGAGCAGATACGCGGTAAATATCTTCTTGAGCGAGTGCGTCGCGTTCTTTGTGGCCGATGATTTCGTCTTGGTGATTGACGACGACGATGCGAAGTTTAGACATGCAAGATTTCCTCTAGCAACTCCGGAAACTCCGTAGTGCCCATACTCTTAAACGTAAAATGACCATAACCAGGAAACTCTTTATACATGCTATCCTTCAATTCGGTTCTGAACCTAGCCCTTGCCTCTATAAGCGCTGGACGATCATTGTCAGAACCAAAGATAATCAGCCCTTTTGTGCGCGAGGCGAGCGTAGGATCAATCTCGAAGTCGAAGAAGCTTCGGTTTTCTTTCCAGTCAAGGCCAAGAGATGGCGCGACAAGCACAACCTTACCAACTTTAATATCTGGGTGCTCACTCAACCATCGCACAATAAAACCACCGCCACAGCTATGACCGACTAGAATGGTTTCGGGTGTTATGTCGTAGCGCTCGAATTCTTTACGCCACGTCGCATAGTCTGGGCTCCAAGCGTTCGGGATTTCTGGGGTTTGTGCGGCAATGTCATGAATGAGTAGTTGTTTTTGGAGCCACGGGAACCAATGCGAATTACTGCACGAGGGATACTCGGCACTGTAGTATTCTTCTTTACCAGGTTTGCCGTGGAGGAGGATGGCGGTTTTCATAAATCCTCCTCATCAATCAGCGGAAAAATATCAATGAGTGGTTCTTCGTAAGGGTGAGCTGCCCGCAGTGCGGCAATGACTTGTTTGGCGTGGGTTAGGTCGCAATTTACTCCAATTTGTTCTTCTTCGACCACTTCTAGCTTGTTCGCTTCGCCAATATGCGGATTAGCGTTTTCGGAGGGCTTGAAGCGTCCTTTGCCGGTAATTGAAAAACTGCAAAAGCTGTAGTCACCTAATTTGCCAGCGCCAGCTTTGCCCAGTGCTTCGCGGATGGCGTCGGCGTTTTCTATTGGGATTGTGGTGGTGATTTTTACTCGTTTAAAGTTCATACATGCCTCATACCTATTTCAGGAACAAGCACCTCATCATCACAAGAAAGAACAAACTCAATAGCTTTTACTGCTTGCTCGGTTGTAATGGCTTTACCGTTCAATGGCAGGCCAGCCTTAGCGAATAAATTGGTGCGAATGGTGCCAGGGTAAAAACCAGTGACACGAACATTGTACTCGGCCGCTTCTTCTTGGATAGCTTTCGTGAAGCCAGTTATCGCCCATTTGGAAGCATTGTAGATTGAGCGGGTGGCTTTGGCGGTAATGCCAGCAGTAGATACAACATTGAGTATGAGTCCCTCTTTCTGCTCTTTCATACGGATGAGGGCAGCTTTGGTGGCGTAGATAGTGCCGAGGGTATTGGTAGTTATAACGTTTTCGATAGTTTCGTCTGGGATATCTACCAGTTCGGCGTTAACTATCACGCCAGCGCTGTTGATAAGTACGTCAATCTGGCCATGTTCTTTAGAAATTTTGTCGAATGTACTGGCGACCTGCTTTGCGTCGCGTACATCACAAACGTAGTAGCTGCAGCCAGTGCGCTCAGCAATTTTTTTCATTGCCTCTTCAGTGCGAGCAAGGATAATAACCTTATTGTTAGGTGCTAGATTCTCGGCCAGCGCTTGGCCGAGGCCGTCGCTGGCGCCGGTGATGAGGATTGTTTTCATTCTTTGATACCTTTTCCTTCAACGATACGCTGTTCTTCGCCGTCAAATACGACTGCCTGCGAATCTTTTAGCTCGATTACTTCATTTTTGCCTTGGTGTACGCTCTTAAAGATAGGCAGTACTTCAACAAATTCGGGATTATCCACGTGCGGCAAGATTGCAAATGGAACAAGCCCCAGGCCATCTTTAATAAGCTCCTCGGCAAATTCAGGTTCGTCAGCCGACTCCACACCAGCAATTGACGATCCGGCAACCAAGGCTCCGGCGCTATCGCCGCCGTACACTACACCAGTATCAAGCAATTCTCCGATAATTTTTTCGAAGCCACTGCGATGCATCTCATACCGCAGCATGTAGGTATTACCGCCCATGGCCCAGATGAGATCGTAGCCAGCCAGCTTTTTCTTAAGTGAAATGGCGTCGTTGTAATCGCGCAAATCAACAATCTCAACCTTCAGGCCAAGCAACTCCATGTAATTCACCAGATCGCCGACTTTGAACTCTCTAGCCCGGCCACTGTAATAATCCTTGGCGTTAGGAATAAGGGCAACCGAAGTGCTGCGCAGCGGCTTGCCGAGCAGTTTTGCAAGATCGTCGGGCGTGGGGATTCTGTAAGAGGAGAGGTATAGCTTCACGGCTGCGCCCAAATCTGATCACTATACTGTTTTATTGTGTCCTCGCCAGGCTGAAACGGCAATTTCAGAAACTCATCTTTTGTTACAAACTTTGTCTCAATAAGGTCATCGTCGCTCGGTGTGATTGGCGAATTGTCGAGGGTAACCTTCGCCGCTACACTTATTTTGGGATAACCCTTCATGGTCATTCCTTTGTAGCAGAAAGCTACGCTACCCATACTTATAACGCCGACTTTTATTTCTTCCCTCAGTTCGCGTGCAATACACTGCTTGAATGTCTCGTTATGTTCCCAGCCGCCCCCAGGAACCTCCCATTCGTGGTTCTTGTCCATGAACATGAGAAGCCGATTGTCGGCATCAAAAACTAGCGCCTTGGCGGAGACACGCCAAAAAGTGTCGGGCAATTGAAAGATGTCTGAAGATGGGTTTTCATTCATTTTCTAATAATACCGTATCGAGGGGCTGCAAATCACTTTTCCTATCAGAAAAGTGACAACTCGCGTTTGCCGTTGGCAAAAGCGAGTTACGGTTTTGATCTGTGTCACTTTTCAACCTCAACGAAGAATTTTCGGCCAATCTCAACGACACGGTGTGAAGACTTATTATAGACGTAGTATTTTATCCAGTGCTCGCCGTTATATTGTTCCGTCTCGTGATTTACGAATTTATTCGGACTTGATCCCTCCACGCCATCGGCTCCACGAGCCTTAAAGAGATTGCCTCTGCGTTTTCCAAGAGGTGCTTCTACAGAGTTCAATACCTGCCAGCGTATGCCGTACTGATGCTTATCATACTGGCTGGCTCTAAAAATAAGTCTATCTCCCGCTCCGAAGAATTTTCGCCTGATCCTACTTAGTCGCGAACCTTTGCCATTGTCCTCATTAATATCTTTAATATTTAAGGAACCGTCAAACTCTATTCCTAATTTACGACTACGGAGCGGTGTTAGCACTTCTGGATACTTTGTCATTTCTGAGGGAAACGAACCGCTTAAATACTGCCTGACAAGATCTATATTGCCCGCTTCAAAAGCTGTCTTCAAGTCTGCTTGGCAATGCCTAAAAAAGTCTAGTAATTTAACTTGGGTCTCAACAGTTATCTTAACGGCCAGGTCATCTTCAATGGGTTCGATTTGTATAGAGAGTTGGTCGTGCGGTACGGATAGCGTGACAACTATTTGATTAATGACCGACAGTAGGTCGTCTGCATATGAATCTTGATCTGAATAGTACTTGCATGCCAACGCCGTTATACAAATCGAAGGTAAATCGTCCGTCAATCCCGCATAGTCACGGATCCGCTTAAGGATTAGAATACTTGCTGGAAGAAACGTATATGCCTCCGATAGCTCACCAAACCATTCCACTAGTTTCTTAGTATCGCTAGGGAACCATGTGTTGGCGCTCCGCTCTGCGGCATTGCGGGCATTGATTAATTTGATCGGTACGTAATCAGCATGAAAACCAATCCCAGTCTGATCATCAATGTCATGATGAACACGTTCACAGCTTTCTCTAAGTTTTCGGTCAACCATATCGCCATATTCAGCCTCAAGAGTATTTCGGATTGACTGAAGTGCGTCTTGTGCATATCCCCACGCCGTCCTCTCAAGTGCAATATCGACGTCATATTCACCGGCACCATTAGCGCTTTGGTTCTCTGTGAGAGGTCTAACTGTAGTGCCCATTGCAAATGACCCCTGGGCATATATCTCTACATCTCCCTCGTATTCCGTTAAAAATAGCGAGAGTGTCTCTGATAGCTTTTGGTCAATGTTCTCCGCCTGCTGTTTAGTAAGCGCGATATTAACAAGATAGTCCTCAAATAGCGTGTCGTATCTACTGAATGATGTCATATGCCTGGATTCTCCAGATTTTCTTTATTAGCCACGAGTCTCGGAGTCGCATGACGATGCGCATCATGGGGTTCATGAGCCTGCGTGTGTCTTTTGCGAACTGCAAAGATAATCGATTTATACGTATGTGATTTGGCCTATGTTCGGGTCGTATCTCGGCATCGGGACCAAATGGGCGCTGCCTCCATGCCTTTCGAGTTTCTTCGGCAGTAAGTTCTTGTATTGCAGATATGTACAGTGCATATCGTTCGCCATGCCACTTCGATTCACTGATAAGCAGCGTCTTGTAGTACTCATTTTCTTCCTGTATTTGGTGAAAAAGATTGCGAATTGCGATTACGTCATCCTTGTCCTCTGTTCGTCGACGGATGCGGTAATACATCTCAACCCGTTTAAGCACGGATTTACTGGCATCGGCAACCAACTTTTTATGTTCAGCGCTCTTATTCTGTGCGTTCTTAACAAGCGCCACTAGCAAAGATGACCCTAAAATTAAGGACAATATATTGATAGCAATTGTAACTTCACCCTGCATATCTAAACAATTATATCGCGAAACTATCCAGTTCGGCGTTTTATGTAGTTAGACCTTCCCACTGCCTCTTCAGTATAAGGGGTAAATCGGCCACCTCAATGTCGTTCTTCCAATTGGGAGCTCCACATTGATGCGTCCAATTTACCCCTTGCCCTGGCCGTGAGCGGGAAGGTCGACTTGCTCGAAAGGTTTAGAAATACTTTATGAGGAGGTTTTATGTCTGAGAATGAGTGTTACAACGGGTGGGCAAACCGTGAAACGTGGTTAGTTGACTTATGGCTTACAAATGAGAAGTACAGTTACGATGTACTAGCGCACATCATACAAGCGTTCGACACGACCACTGAGCAAGCCGGTGAGCTTGAACATTGGGTACGAGCGAGCTTTGAGGCTTACGCGGGAGAAGCGTCGCTTTGGAAGGATTTGCTTGGTGCGGCGATTGACCGAGTTGATTGGCGGCAGATTGCGGAGAGTAATCAGGATTAGAGCTGAGCGTCCTGGGTATGACGGTAAACTACCCGAACAGTTGAACGAAAGACTTAGGATTAAACGCGTTCGACCAAACGCGGTCAGAATCCTCCTTAAATGCTTTCAGGTGACTTGCAAGTACGTAGATTTCGTCTTCGTCCATGCCCATAGCTTCAAGTTTCTTACGAGTTGTGTACAGAAAACTGCTTTTATCATTGCCGTGCCTAAGAATAAAGCAGATGCGCGGGTAGTCACCGTCTTCCCAGCCTTCATCTTCGCTATGCGTGATGATTTCATCTAAGCGCTTGCGGGCAATGTAGAGCGGCTGGCCGTCCATGATGGCAATAATGGCTTCACGGCCGTCTGGGGTGCGGATGTAGAGGTCTGGCCGGTTCTTGGGAAACCGTGTGAAGCGGTTGATCTCGGACTTGGTGAATATGTCGGTGTCGGCTGGCAAATAGCGGCTAATGGCGGCGTAGCAGTAGGCAGTGACAAGGCAGTGTTCAATAAACTCCGGCGTGGCAATGTCGTTTTTGTAGAGAGTATGAACGACCGACTCTTTGACGCCCATGAGCTTGCGGACGGCAGTAACTCCTTGTTTATTTAGAAAGTAGTAAGCAGGCTTTCGATCTATGCGAAACTCATTTTCATATACCTTGCTAACTAATTCTTTTTCGACTAATGACTCCAATGCTTGATAGACACCAGGACGACTAATACCCATGACTTGAGCTAATAACTGTGCAGAAATAAAACGAAATTTGAATAATAGCTTTAATATTCGTTGCTGCTGAGACGATAACTTTATTTCCTGTTCGCTTGCTTCCATAATACTTCACTCTCTTATACGTAAGTATATATAAAGAGAGAGTAAAAAGTGAATAGCCATCTCTGTTAGATTAGGTTGTTTTACTTACTATGCACTGTAAGTAAATAACACATCAGATTATGTTTAATTACCCTTGATAGTTAAATAAATACCCTGTATATTTATTTACAGGAACGGCACGTTAACAATTCGACTTAGCTAAGGCAAAAGGAGGGTTTAAATATGAGCAGTAAGGCACAAGAATTTCAGGATTTACTTAGCTCCTATATAGGCAAACTATTCTTAGAAGACCTTGCAAGTGACCGTGGCGCACTGGAGAAAGCGGCAATGGAGGCGGTGTGTGCTTGTCGACATTACGACTTGGCAGATACTCTGCACGAAGCATCAAACGAAGTTTTGCTGGCTATCGTAACCAAGGCCGACCACTGCGGAGTATGCGGCGAGTAATTAGCAAAGCTGCGCACTGTGTAATAAAATAGGACTGATGTCCAGAAAGCTCGTAACTATGCAGATATACATCACTGACGCCGTCAGGGATCGTGCTAAGGCCGTGGCAAAATCACAAGGCAAAACACTAAATGAATTCATCATGGGATTGTTCGCAGGCTCAGGTGACAAAGAATTGAAGAAACTCGTTGAACGGGAGCTCAAAGAGCGTCCCAAACCAGGCCGTCCGTGGAACAATAAATAATCCCCTAGCAAGTCGAGTTGTTAGCGTACCTACCACTAGGTACGTTTTTCATGGAGGGTATCATGGGCGAAACATCAGACTTCTACGCACCAAGCAAGGCAAATATCGAGCAGCTTCAGAGTATTCTGGCAAAGCAATCCGGTACGGACGTGACGTTTGAAGAAGCCGAAGAAGTCGGTATACAGCTCGTGTCCTTGTATGAGTGTCTAGCGCGAGAACATAACAGCACGGAGGAAAGCGGAGATGGCCGTACCGGCTAACATGATAGCGGTGCTTATTGCCCGTGTTTCCTCGAAAGGTCAGGAGGAAGAAGGCTTCTCGCTTGAGGCACAAGTTAAAATCCTCACGAATTATTGTGGTAGTGCTAACCTTCGGATCGGCCGCGTGTATAAGATTGCTGAGTCGGCATCAAAGAGCGAACAGCGCAAGATCTTCAAGAAAGCAATGGAATATGTGGCGCAACACGACGTCAAGCATCTTGTTGTCGAAAAGGTGGATCGCCACGTTCGTAACCTGCACGATGCCGTTGATACATACGACTGGCTTATGGCTGACGAGGAACGCTGCACCCACTTTGTTAAAGACTCTTTGGTCATGCACAAAAACTCCAGATCGCAAGAATGGCTTAACTGGGGCATTCGCGTGGTCATGGCGAAAAACTATATCGACAACCTCCGTGAGGAAACCACTAAAGGTACATACGAGAAGCTGGCTCAAGGTTGGCTGCCTGGCACGCCACCGCCCGGCTACATGAATGTGATACGCGACGGCAAGAAAATTCAAGACTTCGATCCGGACAAGTATAAGTCCATGCAGCGCATTTTTCAGCTATTTTTAGAGCCAGGGCAATCAGTAGAAACGATCAGGCATAAAATGTTTGAGTTTGGTCTTACAACGGCGTCAGGCAGAATGTTGGTCAAGAATCAGGCGCACAGAGTCCTAAAGAACCCATTTTATATAGGCATTATCCAGTGGGATGGTAAAGAATACGAGGGCAAGCAACCCCACCTTATCTCAGATGAGCTATTTTACGCAGTGCAAGCCAAACTCACTCGCAAGACGCCGGAAAAGCTCCGCAAACACAACCCTGTTCTTAAAGGCATTATGGTCTGTGAGCATTGTGGCAAGACGATTACATGGCAGAAACAGAAAGGCCGCCTGTACGGTGCGTGCCAGCGTAAGACACCCGGCTGCAAACAACAGAAGTTCGTGCGTGAGGATGCCGTCATGGGGCTTATCGAGCGCAAGCTAGACGATTTAATCTGCCCAGCCCCGCAAGTTGTAGATTGGCTGGTGACTTTACTCAAGCAAGACTTTCAACTATCGGTGAACAATGTAGAACAAGCTCAAAAGGCCCTAGACGACCGCATAGCACGCATTAAACGGATGGACGACATGCTTTATGACGATAAGCTCGCAGGCCTGATCTCTGCTGAGCGCTATCGGGAAAAGCATGAGTCATTCGTGAGTGAACTTAAAAGCCTGGAAAGGCAGAAAGGAGGCGTCAGCCAACAATATGAGGAAAAGTACATGAAAGGTATCTCAGAGATTGAGCTATCACAGGACGCAAAGCGACTATTCGCAGACAAAAAAGTAACTAACGACGAAAAACGGGTCATTTTAACCAAACTTTTCAAAAAAATCAGCCTGAAAGACAATGTCGTATCTGTTACGTACACCAAACTAGCACAGGCAATCGCATTAAATAGTGGTCAAACAAAGGAGATTCTAGGCTATGCAAGATAACCCCAACCAAACCAACGAAAAAGACTCCAATAACAGGGGTCTTAATGGACAAGATATTGTCACTGAACAACTTCGTACTCTATGGTGCGCGAGAGAGGACTTGAACCTCCACGGCCGAAGCCACATGCTCCTAAGGCATGCGTGTCTACCATTCCACCACTCGCGCGTATAGGGATTTACCTCTTAAAGTTTACCAAAGAACACGAGTACCTAAAAGACTGCCTTAATCTAGGCAGCCTTGCGGTAGTACGCCAGCGCCGCGTCTCCGTAACTTTTAGACTTGTCCACCACAACAACTCCATTAACGGTCGGCGCTGACTCCCTACCTGGATATGATAATACCATAAGCCCGTTGTCTTTTACATGCCGAGTTAGCAGCGAAACTGTGGATAACTGCAGGTCATCGTACGGGACGTCGCATATGACGATGTCGAATTGCTGCGTGGGATTGTTCTGGCTCCATGTGCGGCAGTTTGCTTTGACTAGTTTGACGGTAGCGGCGAGGCCAAGCTCCTCGATATTTTTGGCAATGACTTGTTGGGCCCTATGATCACGCTCGATGGCCAGCACACTGGCTGCGCCACGGCTGGCTGCCTCAAACGAGTATGCACCGGTGCCGGCAAAAGCGTCAAGTACCGTCCTGCCAGTTAGGTCGCCCAGTGAATTAAAGAGCGCTCCCCTCACTCGTTCAGCTGTGGGATGGGTACGAGCGCCAATGTCGGCCCGGAACCACCGCCCGCCCAGCTGGCCGGCAATGATTCGCATCCTCATTTCTTGCCACCAAAAGCCTTGTATGCGGCAGCGTACCAGGCAAGTATCACGATGCGCACGATCAATGGCGCCAGATCTTCACGAGTCTGCTTGGCGAGTTTGCGCGTCCAGCCGTGTTTCTGGAATCGTTCGTACATACGCAGGCCGTAAATGTGCTCCGCAGCTTCGCGAAAAAGCTGGATGAACCCCTCGTCCCTGACCCGTACCAGATCATTGCCAGATGGACGCCCCAGCTTTAATCGCAGTGGCGCAATGGTGACGGCCACACCCCACTCGAATAATCCGTGGGTGGTCATGACGCCTTTCGCACCCCAATAACGCCAGTTTTTGGAGAGCATTGCCCGATTAGTGTCACCCTCTTGGCGAATGATGAGCTTATCGCGCAGCGAGGTCCGGGTTTCCAGCCCTTCACCACGCATTTGTTCAAGGACATCGTGCAGCGGAAAATGATGCGCCGGTGTCAACCCATCGACCACGGCATGCGCCAGCCAGGCTGCTTCAAAGGCGGCTTTTTCGGTACTGCCCCGCCGGAGGGCTTTCACCAAATTGTCCTGGTGCGCTTGAATCATATCGATTAGCGCAGTGTCGTGCTCGTCCATTGGGTCAAAGTAGTGCCACGGTTCGTCCTTGGCGGGTGATTTGCGCTTGATGCCGTCGGGGCCGTTCTTGCCCTCGAAGTGCAAGATTTCTTTAATGGATGGAAACGTGGTGTCGGGCAATACACCCTCAAGCGCGACTCGCGCCACGCGGTCGATCTTCTGATGGGCGCCCAGCAAATTGCCGGAGCTGTTCCGAAATGTTGTTCCTGAGTACATGTTGGTGTGTCTAGTTTAGTGACGTCAGCCCGCGATAACGGGAGGCGCGCTTATAAAACTGTTTGTATTGTAGCAGATCCACATGACTATTCAGAAGCCAATTGGCTGCGGCTATGGCTCGCTTCAGCAGTCGTACATCGGTCAGATTGGCAATGCGCAGGTTGAGCTGACCATGTTGCACGCGGCCATAGATCTCGCCAGGACCACGCAGGCGAAGATCTACCTCGGCGAGGTAGAAGCC
>WNFY01003013.1_pt1 | contig 15822 bp, 10 predicted proteins | sample 5400091 | NCBI WGS metagenome assembly WNFY01 (sample SAMN13153364, study PRJNA577476) | soil metagenome | isolation source: 60 cm soil or saprolite under grassland replicate 1 | place: USA:California | collected 2016-06-15 | reverse complement strand
TGCACTTGATCGAATGGGCGCTGCCGGGATCGACATAATCGGTGCTGCTGGCGCAACTGCCGCCCCCGTACGCGTACACGTCCAACGGCCCCGTCGTCCCATCCGTGAAATTCGTCCGGTAGTACGTCACCTGGCCCGGCTGGCTCGTCGTCACGCTGACCGGCGCGCCGCCGCTATGCCCTTCGCTCGTCGCCGTGACCGTCGCGGAGCCCGCGGCGACACCGCTCACGAGCCCGCTATTGCTCACCGTGGCCATGCCCGTGTTGTCGCTCGCCCACGTGACGGTGCGGCCAGAGAGGACATTCCCGTTTGCGTCCTTGAGAGTCGCCGTCACTTGCAGCGTCCCGCCGACCCGAACGCTCGCCGGCGAGGGGCTCAGCATCACTGACGCCACCGGTGCCGTGGAGACCGCGGTCGTGCCCGTGGCGATGTTGGACAGCCCGCCAAATACGGCGTTCACACTCAACGTGCCGCGGAACGCCACGAGCTCGAAGCTGTAGGTCGTCGATCCAGCGAGACCCAGCACCGTGCAGGTCCGGCTCGCGCCAATAGCGATCCCCGCCACGGGCGTGGCACACGTTCCCCTGCTCACGCTGCTGGTATTCGGGCCCCAGGAGAGCGTGCTTCCCACGGCGTACCGGATATCGTAGCTCGCCGGCGCACCGGTGCCGCCGTCCACCTCGGTGAACCGCAACGTCACCGAGCTGTCGGTGGTCGAGGCGACGGCCAGATCGCCGACTGTCCCGGGGGCGGCAACTGGTGCCGTCACGGTGATCGTTGTCGAGCCGTTTTGCCCCTCGCTCGAGGCCGTGATGGTCGCGGAGCCGGTAGCCACGCCCGTCACCAGGCCGGCGCCGCTCACCGTCGCCACGCCCGCGTTGCTGCTCGCCCAAGTCACGGTGCGCCCACTCAACGCGTTGCCACTCGCGTCCTTGGGCGTCGCGGTGAGCTGGACGGTCTGCCCAGCCTGTACGCTCGCCGTCGCCGGACTCACGGTCACCGATGCGACGGGGACGCTCGTGACGGACACGGTGGCAGCGCCACTCTGCCCTTCGCTCGTCGCCGTGATCGTTACCGTACCGGCGGCGACGCCGCTCACCACGCCGCCACTGACGGTGGCGACACCCACGTTGCTGCTCGCCCATGTCACCGTCCGGCCGCTCAACGCGGTCCCGTTGGCGTCCTTGGGAGTGGCAGTGAGCTGGACGGTCTGCCCGGCCAGCACGCTCGCCGTCGCCGGGCTCACGGCGACTGATGCAACGGGGACCGTCGTCGCGGAAACTGTGGCCGAGCCGCTCTGCCCCTCGCTCGTCGCGGTGATCGTGGCCGAGCCGGCGGCGGCGGCGGTCACGAGTCCGCTGCCGCTCACGCTTGCCACTGACGTGTTGTTGCTCGCCCACGTGACGGCACGCCCGGCAAGCGCGTTGCCATTAGCGTCCTTGAGGGCGGCGACCAGCGAAACCGTGCCGCCGACCGTGACCGTGGTCGAGGCGGGCGCGACGCTGACGGAAGCCACCGGGAGGGGAGACGGATCGGCCACGGTAACGGCCGCTGAGTCCCGCTTGCTGCCGCTCGAGGCGCGAATGAAGACGCTGCCGGCGGCGCGACCACGGACCACGCCGGCTCCGCTAACGGTCGCGAGGCTGGTGTTCGCACTCGCCCACGTGACGGAGTTAGGCGGACGTTGGTTCGACATGATGACGCTGGCGGTCAGCTGCAGGCTGTCGCCCACGAGCACCGAAGCGATCTTTGGCAGAATGGCGACGGAAACGACGCCGAACTCCGGATTGCTGCTACCCGTATCGACGGGTATCTCGCAAGCCACACCGAGTAACACGGCGCCGAGCGCCAGGAAGCTCCGAACGTGCATAACCCTCTCCCAAATGAGGTTCGGCAGCCCGACTGGCCTGACACGCGCGTGGCGTGCGGTAGCCTCGTGGCTTTGCGTCCCCGGCTTTCGCCGGGTTTGCCTTTTCGCGCTCCCTCTGGAAGAGGGCGGCGCCCTGCCGAACTACGGTGTATCGACTGCTACCTGAACGAAATGGCCGCCAACAGCTCGATGACTTCTCGAGTCGCTGGCGGCCCGGCGGACGTAGCGACCTTGGTCGCCGTAGTCCCGTAGCTCTGCGTCACCGTCTTTCGACGGCTTTGCTCTGAGCAGCGTGAATCACGTTATCGGAGGGGGCCTGCAGCTGTGTGGCCCCCTCTCGGCGTGGCATGGTAGCAACGGGGGCAAAACGCCGCAAGTGGTGCAAGTTACCGGAGCAGCAGCGGCTGCACTTGGACCGTCGGAGCTGTCGCGGGTGCTGCGTTTTTGTGCAGGACCATCGTTTCGTCTTTGAACAAATATTGGGAATCGCTGCCCAAGCAACCTATGGGCTGGACGTGGCGCCGCCGATCGGATAGTTCGTTGCCTGGGCGAACAGGTTGTAGACGACAAACGGCGCCAGTCCGCGCTGCAAGTAGGTGGCGCCGTCCCAGAACAACAGGCCCTGCGCCGACCCGTTCGTGGTCCCCATGTAGCTCCAGCACGGGCTGTCCATCACCTTGGCACCGTTCACCCAGATCGCGATCGCCCCGCAGTTCTGCGCAGTATAGCGGTGATAGCGATACACCACATCGTAGACGCTTCCCTCGAGTAACGATGGGAACGTTCCCGGCCAGACGTACCGACTGCCGTTGATGTTCCACATCTCCGGCTCCGAGAACAGGCCGACGTTCCCATCCGAACAGGGTCCAACCTCGGACATCACCCAGCCATTCCACGCGCTCCCCGCCTGTCCGTAGACCGACTTGTGCACTTTGAATTGCGCACCTGGATTCGCCGACGTGCACGTCGTTCCACCGATCGCCGCGGCGGCGCCAGGCGCCAGCACGAATCGCACTTCTTCGAACAGGTCTTCATCCAAGCTGGGGTCTTTGGGCGTGCCGGTAAGGCTCCCGCGACCGAACCAGGCTTGCAGCGCTGCCGCGCCCCCCGCGCTCGGGGGAATGGTGCACTGGATGGAGTACGCGCTCCCGGGATCCCGATAATCCGTGCTCTTCGCGCAGCTACCGCCGCCGTAGGCGTACACGTCGAGCGGCCCGGTCGTCCCGTCATTGAAGTTGGTGCGGTAGTAGGTCACCGGGGGAGGGGCCGGCACCACACTGAGCTGTGTCGTATCGCTCTTTCCCTCACTGGCGGCGGTGATCGTCGTCATGCCCTCGGTCACTCCCGTCACCAGCCCGCTGCCGCCCACCGTGGCCACGGCCGGCGCGCTCGAGGTCCAGGTCACGGTCCGACCCGTGAGCAGGTTGCCTTTCGCATCTTTGAGAATTGCCACGAGCTGCAGCGTGCCGCCGACGAGCACCCAGCCATTGTGTGGGGCGATGCTGACCGATGCGACGGGCGCCGTGGACGCAGCGGTCACGCCGGTGGCGATGTTCGACAGCTCTCCGAACACGGCAATCCCGTTCAGCGTACCGCGGAAGGCGACGAGCTCGAAGCTGTAGGTCGTGCCCGCGGCGAGGCCCTGGACTGTGCAAGTCCGCTTGGCGCCGGTCGCGTGGCCCACGAGCGGCGTCGCGCAAGTTCCCTGGCTCACGCTCGTTGCGTTCGTGCCCCAGATGAGCGTGGTTCCCGGGGCGCCGCGAACATCGTAGCTGGCGGGCCGACCCATGCCGTCGCTGACCTCTGTGAACGCGAGCGTCCCAGAGCTGTCGGTCGTGGCCACGACGGAGAGATCTTCCACCGTGCCCGGAGGATGAGCTGAGACGATGATCTGAGCGCTACCGCTTTGGTCGCCGGTCGTCGCCGTGATGATCGCCGATCCGGGAGCCACACCGGTCACGAGGCCGGTGGCGTCCACCGTGGCCACGCTCGTATCACTACTCGTCCACGTCACGGCCGGCGCCCGCGCCGGAGCACTGCCATCGTCTTGGGGCATTGCCGTGAGTCGCACCGCGTCTCCAACGCCCACGCTCGCCGCCGGCGGCGTCACCAGGAGTGTGCCCATTCCGGTTGGAGACGCGAGACAGGCGATCGCGAGCGCGAGTGTGGCGACCAGTAGCGCCGCCCGCGGCGCCGCACACCGAAACCTCTTCGGACGGATCATAGCTGGCCTCGTACCGATCATCTCATCGTCTTAATGAACCATCAGGCGCCCTATGGGGGGCCGCCGCAATCCCCCTCAAGACAGGGCGACAAAGAAGCTCACAGGGCCGTCGCCGCGCTGTGATAGAAGTTGTCGCGTGGTTGCCACTCCGGCAACGGGCTCGCGCTCATCCTTCCAATCCCCCCAATGGAACGACGAGTCCTAGTGAAATGCAGATCGTTGTGGAACACCCGTACCTCGCGCCGAGGACGCAAACTGACCGTCGCGCCAATCCGATAGGAGACACACCACACAATGTCGGAGTTTCGCAACGACGGCGGGCGACGAGTGACCCCCAGCGTGCTTCACACCCTGGGGTGACGCGAAGGCAACGGCGAGCTACATCGCAGGATCGTCGCGTTGAGGCAACACACCGCCACGCCGGTGCGCAGATTGCAGCAAACATGGGGCGATGAAGGCGCTACGAATCGTCACGCTGATCGCGCTCGGCGTTAGTTGCCACCTCGACAAGCTCTTGAACGGTGGTGGGAGCGCGGCGTCGCCGGTTTCCAACGGCACTCCCGTTGCTCTCATGTTCTCCCGGCAGCCGAGCAGTCCGCGCGCCGGCCCGATCGGCCCTGTACAGGTGAGCGTCGTTGACTCGGCCGGCCAGCCGGTGGCGGGAGTCGAGAGTACGACCGTCGCGATCGCGCTCGGCTCGAACCCCGCAGGTGGGACGCTGCGGGGTACGACCACGGCGCACCCCTCGCGGGGCGTCGCGACGTTTTCGGACCTGTCGCTGGATCGGGCTGTTTCCGGCTACACGCTCACGGCCGTGGCTGCCGGCCTGCCGACGGTCACGAGCGACACGTTCACGGTGGTCCCCGGTCCCGCCGCACAGCTGACCTTCACCGCGGAGCCAAGCGACGTCAGCCAGGGGGGCGTCGTTTCTCCGCCGGTGGTGGTGACCGCTTTCGACTCGCTCGGCAACAAGGCGACCACCTTCACCGGCGTCGTCAGTCTCGCGCTGCGACAGAACGGGAACACCGTCAACGGCGCGCTGTCGGGGAACTCGACTGCCGCCGTCGCGGGCGTCGCGACGTTCCGAAACCTGCAGATCAACAACGCTGGCGCAGGGGGCTACACCCTCGCCGCCGCGTTCGGCACCGCGGCACCCGTGGCCGAGAGCGCGCCGTTCAACGTCAAGCCGCCCGGACCCCCTCCTCCCCAGCCCGGTGATCTCGCGATCACGACGGCGACGAGCGGCGTCGACCTGCCGAGCGGGTATACGCTCACCGTCGACGGCAACGCGGCCGGGTCCATCGGAACGAGCGTGAGCCTTACGATCACGGGAGTCGCCGCAGGCGACCATGTGGTTGGGCTGGGCGGTGTACCGGCCACCTGCACGGTGACGAGCGCGAATCCGCTCACGGTGAACGTGCCTGCGGCCGGCACCGGGCGCGGCGATTTTGTCGTCACGTGCGGGGCGCCACCTTCGCCCCCACCGCCCGCCCCGGGGCCTTACCTGCTGTTCACCGATGAACCCGTCATCACGCAAGCGGGGCAGCCGATGCAACAGGCGGTACGGGTAACGGTGTTCGACGCGTCCGGCAACCAGGACCGGACGTACACCGGCGAAGTTACGCTCTCGATTGGTTTCAACCCGAGCGGCGGGAGCCTCACGGGGGGAGGCACGATCACGATGGACCTGGGGCTCGGCGGCGTCGTCGAATGGGATCGGATCAGCATCGACAAGCCTGGCTTCGGCTACACGCTGCACGCCACGTCCCCGGGATTGCGCGAGGCTTTCAGCGATCCCCTCGACATCACGGCGGGGCCCCCACCATCACCCAACGGCGCCAGCGGTCTCGGCTTCTTCACACAACCGGGGACCCCCCGGGCGGGCGACCTGATTGCACCGGTGCGAATCGGTGCGGTCGGGTCAGGCGGCGTCGCCACGGCCTACAGCGGTCCGATCTGGATCAGCCTCGGCTCGAACCCGACCGGTGCCACGCTTTCGGGAACGCGCCACCTGTTCGCCGTGAATGGGTTTGTGACGTTTTCGGACTTGCGGATCGACAAACCGGGGACCGGCTACACGCTTCGCGCCACGGCTTGGCCCTTGAATTACAAGGCCAGCGTTCTCTTCAACGTCACGGCACCCTGACTCTAGGCGAGCTCTCGCTCTAGCGAGTCCTTGTAGCCGGCGTCCTGATTACAGGCCCCGAGAATCAGCAGCGAATACGCGCGGTCCGGCATCGCGTAGCGTGCGCTTCACGCTCTGCGGAACCATGCGCCACAGCGGTCGCAAGACCATGGGCCTCGGCTCCGAGATCCCGCTCACCCAGTTCATTGTGTCGAGATGGCTTTCGCTTGTGGGAAGTGACGGTTGTAGAAGGCAGTCCAGCAAGACTACCAGGGTCTCTTCTTACCGACCACTGCTCGCGGCGGTCCGGCTCGCCAGTCCACCCAGCGCCTGAGCCAGCTCTTCCACGCAGCGCTCGATGCGCGCGTACACCCGGACGCACACCTCGGGCCCCTGCTCCACCGGATCCTCGATGCCCCGAGACGCGACGGGCAGCGGATCGAAGTCCCCGAGCTGCAGCACGCCCCGCGGGCTGCGGCCGAACCGCTCGCAGATCATGCGGCGCTGCATCGCATCCATCACGACGATCAGATCGGCGGCGCGCACCACATCGGCCATGACCAGCTGCGAGCTGTGGCTCGTGAGATCGACGCCACGCCGCGCCGCGGCCGCGACTGCGTCAAGCGGCGTCGGCCGGCCCGGCCCGGCGAAGCCCGCCGAGTCGACACGCACCCGTCCCAGGCCGCGCAGCTCGAGCGCGCGACGCAGCACCGCGGCTGCAAACGGGCTCCGGAAAATGTTGCCGTTGCAGATCACCAGCACCGAGGCAGGGGCCCGCCCCGCCGTTGCCAGCGTCGCCAGGGCCGCACGCCGCCGGCCGTTATGCAGCAGCCGATCGGGCACGTGGCTGATGCGGCTCAGCAGCCCGGACACGAATCCCCGTTGCATCGGGACAGGAGGACCCCCCCGGCGCGCAGACGCCGTCGTTCTAGAAGAGGAAAGATGCATCAATGGAAAGATCCCGGCTTGGTCCGCACGTTTACCCCCCGTCGGTTGGGTGGACTACGCAGTGTTGCTCGTTGTACACCCGCCTAAGGCAACCGGTGTGCCGGAACAGCGTCGCTCCCCACAGGTAACGGTCGTGCTCACTCCCATCAGGCTGCGCCTGTCGCAGGCACGCGACAGCGTGGCCGCACGCCCGCAGGCATGGCGGCCGCGCGGCGTGGCGTCGCTACCGGTCGCAATCCAGGTCGGTGATCTCCCACTGTCGCACCGCGCCCAACACGGCGTCACCAGTCGCCGTCAGCGCGGCCGCGAGGAGCGGCGACGAATCCCGCCGCGCCACGAAACCGGCGCGCCGCAACTCGGCGGCGAACGCCGATTGCGCTATCGTGACGATGTACAATCGCGCGCAGCCGGCCGCGCGCAAGGCGCGGATCAGCCCGGGGATCACGTAACCAAGTGGCAGCTCGGGCGCGCGACGAATCGCGTGCAGTGTCGCGATTCTCGCTGCATCGGGGCCCCGCACCAGCAGTCCTGCCGCCTGCGCACTGCCAGCGCCGTTGTGCGAGAACGTGAACCACGTGTCGCGGGGACCGGGGTACCCCTCCAGCCGCGCCGCGTACAACCCGTTCCCGTAATGCGGCCGCAGCCGCGGCGAGTCGCCCCACGGCGCCGCGAACGCCGCCGCCGAGTCTTCGCCGGCACGCCACGGCGTCGCGTCGGGGCGCGGGCCGACACCGCGCGCCAGCCGGGCGCGGGCGTGCAGCAGCCGGATCACTCCGTCCACCAGCCAGCGGTGGTCGCCGACCGGGAGCACGAGGCGCTCGACTGTCCCGATCCGCCGGAACCCGGACGCCTCGAGCACGGCGCCCGCCTGGTCGTTGGGATCGGTGTAGAGAAAATCGATGTCGCCCCGGGCCTTGATGTCGTCCCGCGCGCGCCGCATCAGCGTGCGGGCGGGGAAGAACGATCGATAGGACTCCGCGGCCATGGCGTTCATGAGCAACGCGCCCGTCACATCGCGCGTCCCAAAGCGAAACCGTCGCGGGAAGCAGGCGACGTGCATCACGACCTGCCCCGCAGCGTCGCGCGCCAGCCAGCTCACGCCTCCGGCGCGCACCGCTGGCTCGTAGGCTCGGTCGAAGAACTCGGGGAATTCGGCGCGGCCATGCGTCACGAACAGCCGCTTGATCTCCTCAGCGTGATCGAGCGGGTTGACCTGCGTGATCGTGAACTCCATGGACCTCCACAGCCGCGAGACACCTGTGGCCCGAACGCCACAGCCTAGGCGGCGCCCCGCACAAGGACAGGGTGGCGGGATAGCTGTCCGGGCGCGCTGGCCGGATTCCTGCAAGGGGCAAGAACCAGGCCGATTCCCAAGGAAACTACGTGCGCTATCTGATCACTGGGGGTGCGGGCTTTATCGGTTCGCACCTAGTGGAGCACCTCGTCGCTGCGGGAGACGACGTCACGGTGCTGGACGACCTCTCGTCCGGTCGCCGGGCGAACCTCGCGGCGGTGCGACGTCAGATACGCTTCATCCGCGGCAGCGTCACCGACCTGAACACCTGCCGCCGCGCCGTCGAGCGCGTCGATTGCGTGCTGCATCACGCCGCAGTCACGTCGGTCCAGCGATCGGTGGACGAGCCGGTCGTGACACACCAGGTGAACGCGACCGGCACGTTGAACGTGTTGCTCGCGGCCCGGGATAGGGGCGTGCGCCGCGTGGTGTACGCCGGCTCCACCTCGGCGTACGGAAACCCCGACACACTGCCGAACTCGGAGGAGCACGTGACCCGGCCGCTGTCGCCGTACGCGGCTTCCAAGCTCGCGGGCGAGGAGTACTGCGTCGCGTTCCACGCGACCTACGGGTTGGAGACGGTGGCGCTGCGCTACTTCAACATCTTCGGGCCGCGCCAGGACCCGAACTCGCAGTACGCCGCGGTCGTGCCGCGCTTCATCACCACCGCCCTGGCGGGTGAGCGCCCCACGATCTTCGGCGACGGCAAGCAGACGCGCGATTTCGTCTACATCGCGAACGTCGTGCACGCCAACCTGCTCGCGGCGCGCGCGCCGGCCGCCGACGTGGCAGGGCAGGTGTTCAACATCGGATGCGGCAAGGGCGTGAGCGTGAACCAGCTGTGGGACCACATCCGCACCCTGGCGGGCGTTCCCCTCGCGCCGCTGCACGCGCAGGGACGGGCGGGGGAGGTCCGTGATTCGGTCGCGGAGCTCGCCAAGGCCCGGCGCCTGATGGGCTACGAGCCTGTCGTCGACTTCGAGGACGGGCTCCGCCAAACCATCGGATTCTACCGCGCGCGCCGCGACGCGCCGCGGCGTAAGCGCGCGCGCGCCGTCGTCGTCGCGGCGTAGCGGGCACCGGCCCGCCTCACGTCCCCGCCACACGTTCGAGGATCTCGCGCAGCTCGTCGAGGCTGAACGGCTTGCGCAGCACGGGCCGATCGGCCAGCTGCAGCGCGTCGCGCGTCTGCAGCGAGATCGAGTCGCCGGTGGTGAACACGATACGCCGCTCCCGACCCCGCCCTTCCTCCCGCAGCCGCTCGAACAGATCGAAGCCGGTGTGCTCATCGTCCAGATGCACGTCGACGAGTAGCGCGTCGTAGCGGACGTTAGGGGCGGCCAGGCGCTCCGTCGCGTCGGCGTACCGGCCCACGGTGGTCACCTCGTGCCCCAGCCGCTTGGCGAGCAGCGCCATGGCGCGGCGGACACTGTCCTCGTCTTCGATCACCAGCACCTTGAGACGCCGGCTGTCCGCCGTCGAGTCGGCCGCAGACCCCGCGCGCGCGTCGCCCGCGTCCACGGGCAGCTCGAACGAGAGCCGGGCCCCGCCGCCTTCCACGTTCTGCATCCACATCCGCCCGCCCATCCCGCGCACCAGCCCGAAGCTGATCGCCAGACCGAGGCCCGTGCCCTGTTCGGCCTTGGTCGTGAAGAAGGGCTCGAACACCCGATCGAGGATTTCGGGTGGCACGCCGGGCCCGGTGTCTTCTACGGTCACGACGACGTGGTTGCCCGTGGCCTGGGCGGTGATGACGATCTGACCCGGGCGACCGCCGGTCTCGATCGCCTGGCGCGCATTCACGACCGCGTTCAGGAGCACCTGCTGCAGCTCCTGCGGGTCGCCCGCCACGGCGGGGACATCCTTGGGGACGGACACGCTAGCCCGGATCCGTGCCTTCTTGAACCCGCTGCGCTGCAACGCCAGCACGCGGTCCGCGATCTCCCCCAGGTCCACGGCGGTCTGCACCCGCGGCCGCTGGCGCGCGAAGTCGAGCAGCGTCTGCACGATGCGGCCGGCGCGCATCGCTTCGCTGCGGATCACCTCCGCGCTCTCCTGCACGTCGCTCTGACTGGGATCGAGCACGAGGGCCTCCCCGAACGCCGCGATCGCGGCCAGGGGATTGTTCAGCTCGTGCGCCACTCCCGACACCAGGGCGCCGAGCTGGGAGAGCCGGTCCGCCTGCAGCAGGCGCTGCTGCAGCAGCGACTCGCGCGACACGTCGAGCGCCAGGAACAGGAGCTTGGGCGACTGGCGCATCGGATCGACGTTCACGATCACCGCGCGCACGTCCCGGGGCGGCTCGCCCGCGTACTCCACGGTGAGGCGCACCTCCTGGCGCTGTGTGACCGCGTCCCGGAGCGCGGCCGCGAGCGGAGCCCGATGGGCGGCGGGCGCCCAATCGGCCATGGGGCGCCCCCGCAACGCCACCGCATCGGGCGCGCCCAGCAGCTTGACCCCTTCGGGGTTCGCGTCGAGGATCTGGCCGTCCACGGTGAGCACCAGGGCGGGTGTGGGCAGCGAGCTGAACAGCTGCAGGTACAGACGGCGCTCGGTCTCGACTGCGCTCATCAGGTGGGCCGCGCGCGACTCGGGTCCGAGCTGCTCGCGCACTTGCCGGAACACCATGATGACATGGTTGTGCGGCCCGCGACTCACGTGGGTCTCGAACACCATCCCGGGGAAGTCGGCCGCGGCCGCGGGCGCGAGGTACGTCTGCGCCTTGCCGTCGTGCAGCACCTCCTGCAGCACCCGCTCGATGTGCGTGGCCTTGGCGCCGGGGAACGCCACCCAGAAGCTTTGCCCCAGCACGCGCTCGGCGGGCAGACCGGTGATGCGCGCGGCCGTCGCGGACCACGCGGCGATTGTCCAGTCGGGCGCGATCGCCACCACGCCCTGCTCAAGACTGTCCAACAGCAGTTTCGCGTCCATGCGTGGTCCCTCGCTTCAAGAACACGACGCCCCGTTGGCCGTATCGCGGGCGCAACGGGGCCGATGGCGCTGCTCAGGAGCACCTACGGTGGGGACGCAACGGTCTCTCTGTCAAGCGGCGAGGGGTGTAGCGACGACGCAACAGCGGTCGGGTCAGACGCGTCGCAGCTTCCAGCGCCCGCGCCGGAAGATCGCCGCGCTCACGACCGCGACCGTCGAGAACGCGATCATCACGGCCAGCGCCACGCCGCGCGGTCCCAGCGCCAGCTGGCGCGCGAGCCCGTACGCCAGCGGCACCTCCCACAGCCAAAAGCATCCCAGGTTGATCCACGTGGGTGTCCACGTGTCGCCCGCCCCGTTGAACGACTGCGTGATGACCATGCCGTAGGCATAGAACAGGAACCCATAGCTGATGGTCCGCAGCGTCACCACGGCCACCGGCGCGACCGCCGGATCGCGCGTGAACAGGGTGACGATGGGCCCGGCAAGCAGCACGAACACGGCGCCCACCGTCCCGAGGAACAGCATGTTATAGAACCCCGCGAGCCACACGGCCCGCTCGGCCCGGTCCGGTTTGCCGGCGCCGAGGCCCTGGCCCACGAGTGTGGCGGCGGCGTTGGCGAGTCCCCAGGACGGCAGCAGCGCGAACACGACGATGCGGATCGCGATGACGTACCCCGCCACGGCCTCGGACCCGAAGCTGGACACGATGCGAATCAGGATGATCCAGCTGGCGGTACCGATCAGGACCTGGATGGTGCCGGTGCCCGAGAGCCGCAGCATAGTGCGCATCACGGCCGGCTTGAGGGTGAGCTGGGCGCGGCGGATCGCCACGCGGGCGTCCCCCCGCCACAGCCGGTACAGCTGGTACAGCACGCCTGTGCCCCGCCCGAAGGTGGTGGCGATCGCGGCACCGGTGACGCCGAGCCGCGGGAACGGCCCGACGCCGAAGATCAAGCACGGCCCGAGCACGATGTTGATGCTGTTCGCAAGCCAGAGCACGCGCATGGCGATCGCCGCATCGCCGGCACCGCGGAAGACTGCGTTGATGAGAAACAGCAGCAGGATGACCACGTTGCCGCCGAGCATCACGCGGGCGTAGGACGAGCCCACCGCCTGGACGGCGGACGTGGCGCCCATCGCCGCCAGCAGGCGGGGCGCGAGCGACACACCCACCACCCCAATCGCGGCCGCCACGAGCAAGCCGAGGGCGATCCCCTGCACCGCGGCCTCGGCCGCGCCGTCAGCGTTGCCTTCGCCGATGCGCCGGGCCACCATCGCCGTGACGCCGATCGACAGTCCCATCGCGGCCGTGTAGATGAGCGTGAGCAGCGACTCGGTGAGGCCCACCGTCGCCAGCGCGTCGGCCCCGAGGTGCGCCACCCAGAACACGTCCGCCACGGCGAACAGCGACTCCATGAGCATCTCCATCACCATGGGAATGGCGAGGAGGATGACGGCCCGACCCAGGGGCCCGGAGGTGTAGTCGTGGCGCGAGCCGCGCAGCGCCTCGCGGACGGTGGCCCACCAGCCGGGCGTGTCAGCCGCCTGGGGCGGGGCTCGCGAGGAGAGATCCGTCAGCTGGGCGGCCCGGCGGGGACGGTCTCGACGAGTGGCATCACTTCCTGCGCGAAGCGCTCCATCTCCTCGTACTGCGGGCTGAACTGCAACAGCAACAGATCCACCCCTGCCCGCTCGAACTCGCGGATGCGCTCGGCGATCTGCGGCGCCGTGCCCACCAGGCCCGCCCGCAGCCCCCGGTTCGACACGGAGTAGTCCTCGAGGCTCACCTGCTGCTCGAGCTGCGTGTTCGCGAGCCAGTCCTGATAATTGGCGTAGCCGCCGGCGCTCTGGCGCACGTCCGTGATGCGCGCCACCTCGCGTCGCACGGCCGTCTCCGAGTGCGCGCACACGACGTACGCCGCAAGCCCGAACGTGAGCGGCGCCAGGCTCCCCGCCAGGCGCTCGCGCCGCGCCCGCATGTCCGCCACCTTGGCGGCGACGCGCTCCGGCGGATCGCCGTGCATCAAGTAGGCGTCACACGCGCGCGCGATGAGATCCTTCGCGGCCTCGGACTCGCCGCCCGCGTAGAGCGTCGGCCGGGGCCGCGCCAGCGGTTTGGGCTCGAGCGTCGCGTTCTCCACCCGGTAGTACTGACCCGCGTAGCTGAAATGCGGCTGCGACCACATCCCCGTCACGACCTCGAGCCACTCGGCCGTGCGTGCGTAGCGCGCGTCGTGCTGATCGAATGCGACGCCGTACTGCCGGGCCTCGCCCGACCACCAGGACGACACCACGTTGAGCGAGAGCCGGCCACCGCTGATGTGGTCGATGTTGGCGGCCTGCTTGGCGAGCGGCGCGGGCAGATGGAAGGTGGGACGGACGGCCACCATGAGCTCGAGCTGCTCGGTCACGGCCGCCAACGCCGCCGCCGTGCTCCAGGCATCGAGCGAGGGCGCGTCCGGCCCCTTGATGTCGTTCAAGTTCAGCTCGGCGATCAGGGTGAGGTCGAAGCCGAGGGCCTCGCTGCGCTGGGCCAGCCGGCGCACGTACGCCCAGCTCGCCTCCATCCCCTCGTCGGGAACGTTCCGCAGCCAGCCGCCGAACACCGGGAGCCAGTAGCCGAAGCGCATGGTCAGACGGCCTCCCGTTCCAGGTAATCGACCAGGCGGACGAAGGGATCGAACCCCACCACCCGGGGCGCATCGGCCACGAAGTTCGACAGGGCGTTGATGTCGTAGAAGTACAACCGTCCGTCGCGCGCGTCGATCATGTATTCCACGCCTCCCACGTCGATGTGCGCCGCCTGCATGATGCACTCCACCTGGGCCACGATCTCCGGGGGCGGCGTATAGCCCTCGACCCGGAGATTGTTCCTGGGCGCGTCTACGGGGCACGCCCCGCGCACCAGCTCGGCGCCGCCCACGGTCTGGCACACATCGGCCGGGCAGAGGTTGAAGCTCTCGCCCGAAGTGTAGATGCGGATCGCGTACAGATAACGCCCGCCCAACACTTCGACCCGCACGATGCGCTGCTCGGCCGCCGGAATGTATTCCTGCACCAGCGCCGTGTGATCGATACCCAAGTCGAGCGCTGCCGCCTGCGCCGCCTGCTCGAGCTGCTCGGGCGTCTCGAAGCGGCGCACCCCCGCGCCGGAGCCACCGATGTTGGGCTTCAATACAACCGGAAAGCGCAGGCCGCGCGCCGCCTCGGCCGCCTGGGCGGCGTGGTTGATGACCCGCGCCGCGGGGAACGGCAGCCCCAGCTGCTCGAGCAGCGACAGCTGCAGCGCCTTGGACGTCTCGGTGACCCAGGCGTCATGGCCGTTGATCACCCGCACGCCGTGGCGCTTGAGATGCGCCAGGTAATGCAGCGTGTAGAAGATCGCATTCCCCGCGCCCCGCAGGTACGCCGACGGGCTCATGCGGTTGAAGACGAGCGAGTAGGGCGGGCGCCCGTCGGCGGTGTCGAACCGGTGACTCGCCGCGCCAAGGCGCACGTACGGCACGCGCCGACGATCCAGCTCCTCGAACAGGGGCCGGAACCAGTCGGGGTGCTCGTAATAAATCGCCAGCGGACGCTGCGGCGTGGCGCTCATGTGCCGTCCAGTCTCCTCATGGGACCGCGGCGCCGGCGAGCGCCAGCGCCTCATCGACCGCACGGTCCACCGCCTGGAGCAGCTCGGGTGCGGTCTTGCCGTTCTGGAACTGGGCGCTCGTGCCGTACACGCCGCTCGCGACCACCGTGGCGCCCAGACTCGCGAACAGGGGCCGCAGCCCGTGATCCAGCGCGAGCGAGTGACCGCGATCGTGACCGGTCACGATCGGAACGCCGATCTTGCCGATCAGGCTGTCCTGCGGCAAGAGATCGAAGAATACCTTGAGCAGGCCGCTGTACGTGGCGCGGTACACCGGTGTACCCGCCACCACGATGCGCGCCCGGGTCGCCGATTCGATCGCCGCCACGACCGCGGGCGCCGAGCCGCGCCCCAGCAAGGCGTCGGCCGGGAGCGCCGCCAGGTCGACCAGCTCGGCTCGGGCCCCACGTGCCGCCGCCCGCCCGAGCGCGTACTCCACCAGCACGCGCGACTTGGAGGTGACGGACGGGCTGCCCGACAGGCCCACCACGGCGAGGTCCTTCCGTACGTTACTCACCCGGGCAAGATCCTCGGGCGCCGGCGGGCCGGCAAGTCCTTGGCGCCGGTGCTCCCCGCACGCATCGTTGAGGCGCCATGACAGAACGTGATCGTAGGGGGATTCAACGTCCTGCGCATGCTGTGGGCACAGCCGGACAATCCGCTGATGTGGGTGGCGAAGGCCGGTATGATCCCCTTCTTCGTCGTCCACTACGTCATCTTCACCACCGTCCACGGGGTGTTCGTGCTGACGCTGTTCAGCGGGGTGCATGGTGCTGCACGTCGTGATCCTGGG
>WNFY01007282.1_pt1 | contig 15826 bp, 16 predicted proteins | sample 5400091 | NCBI WGS metagenome assembly WNFY01 (sample SAMN13153364, study PRJNA577476) | soil metagenome | isolation source: 60 cm soil or saprolite under grassland replicate 1 | place: USA:California | collected 2016-06-15 | reverse complement strand
ATTCACTGCCGCCCCTGGCCGATCGTTCATCGACCCCCCAACCCATCCCTCCCCACGTAGGGGGGAGGGGACCGCTGCTGCACGTCCGGCGCCGCGTCGCTCACTGGGCATGGAACCTCAGCTCCGGGACCCGCGGGATGAGCCCGCGGGCGTGGGCCCGGCGGTAGAACTCCCGCAGGCCCGCCGCCTCGGCCTCCCCGAGGTCGTAGACGACGTTCTTCCGAAGATACGACGCGTTCTGCGCCTCATGGCCGGGGCCCCCGCCATTGTAGCCCCGGGCGATAGCCTCGACCGAGGCCAGGCCCTGACGAAGCGCCTCCTGGAGCCGCCGCACCGCGGCCGGCGCCACCGCGCCCCGCGGCCCCGCCCAGAAGGCGTACACGAAGGGCAGGCCGGTGACCCGCGCCCACTCCTCGCCCAGGTCCAGCCGCGGGATCTCGCCTTCGAAGTAGAAGGACGGGTCGCCGATGAGGAGCGCGGCGTCGGCCGCTTTCAGCATGTCCGGCAACGAGGGCGGCATGGGCAGGTACTCGGGATCGCGCCCCAGGCGCTGGTGCAGCAGGACCTTGACGAGGGCCAGGCTGGTCCGGCTGGAGGTGTCGAGGGCCACCCGGCGGATGGCCTCGACCGGTCCCGGGTGGAACAGGTTCACCGAGCGCACGGGCCCCCGGCTTCCGATGGCCACCCCGGGGACGATCGCGTAGTCGCCGAACGCGTACTCGATCGACGGGATCATCCCCAGGTCCACCTCACCCGCGTGCAGGCGCTCCGCCACCCGCGAGGGAACGTCCCGCTCGAGGAGGAACCCGGCCTCGTCCTCGAGGCCGTACACCAGCGGCTCCGCGTTCAGGTACGAAACCGCCCCCAGGCGCACGGTCTTGGAGGGCGCGGGTGCGCGTCCCGCGCCGCGGTCTTGGGCCGCCGGCGGTGCGCTCACCACTCCTTGACCACGTTGAAGACGGTGTCGCGCTCGATGGGCCGGCGTCCCGCCTCCCGGATCAGCCGGCAGAGCTCGTGGACGGTCATGGACTGGGCGGTCTGGGCACCGGCGTCATGCGCGATCTTCTCCTCGGTGACGGTGCCGTCCAGGTCGTCGGCCCCGAAGGAGAGGCCGACCTGGGCCAGGCGGGGGCCGATCATGATCCAGTACGACTTGATGTGCGGGAAGTTGTCGAGGAGAAGCCGGCCCACCGCGATGGCCTTCAAGTCCTCGAAGCCCGTGGTCTCCGGCAGCTTCATGGCCGGGGCCTCCCAGGGCTGGAAGGCCAGGGGGATGTAGGTCATGAAGCCGCCCGTCTCGTCCTGCAGCCCACGGAGCCGGAGCAGGTGGTCGACCCTGTCCTCCACCGACTCGATGTGGCCGTAGAGCATGGTGGCGTTGGTGGGGATCCCCTGCCGATGGGCCTCCCGCATCACCGCCAGCCACTGGTCGGCGTCGGCTTTCCCCCGGATGATCTTGTCCCGGGTCTCCTTGGCGAAGATCTCCGCCCCGCCCCCCGGCATCGAGTCGAGCCCCGCCTCCTTGAGCTCGGCCAGGACCTTCTCCACGCTCATCCGGTAGAGCCGGTGGAAGAAGAAGATCTCCACCGCGGTGAAGGCCTTGATGTGGATGTCCGGCCGGACCCGCTTGATCCCCCGCATCATCTCCAGGAAGTAGGACCAGGGCAGGTCGGGGTCGAGGCCGCCCACGATGTGGACCTCGCGCACCGGCTTCGGCAGCCCGGCCACGTTCTTGAAGACCTCGTCCAGGCCCATCGTGTAGGCCCGCTCCTCCCCCTTCTTCGCCGCGAAGGCGCAGAAGTCGCAGGTGGCCACGCACACGTTGGTGTGATTGAGGTGGGTGTTCCAGACGAAGTAGCCCGCGTCCCCGTGGCGCTGCTCGCGGACGTGGTTCGCCAGGGCGCCGACGCCCAGGAGGTCGTGGGTCTTGTAGAGGGCAACCCCTTCCTCGAAGCCGAGGCGCCGGCCGCGGAGGACCTTTTCCCGCACATTCTCCAGGGCGGTGTCGTGGAATCGGGCCTGCTCGAGGGCAATCGCCATGGGCTCTCCGGTGGGCCGCACGCCTCACCGTGCTCGGGGGACGTGCGTGCGTACGGTGGGACGGCCGCGCCCAAGATTAGCACCGGCGCCCGAGGGCGGGCAAACCCGGAAAAGCCTTGACCCTCGCCGCTCGATCCGTATACTGCCCATAGACTTGAAGAGGCTCTGGCTGAAGGCCCTCAGCACCCTCGGCGCATTCGCCCTGGTGCTCCTTCCAACCCACCTGCCCCGGTGGCTCGACGCGGAGAGCCCGATGACCGAGCCCCTCACCGTCGTGCGGGGCACCATCGCCCGCCACTCGACCCTGGCATCAGCCCTCGAAGGACTGCTCTCCCCCGCCGGGGTCCACCGGCTGGTCGAGGCGGCCCGGCCCGTCTACGATCTGGCCCGCCTGTCGGTCGGCCGCCCGTTCGGCCTGGCCCTCGGACCGGACGGCCTTCTGCGGGCCTTCACCTACAGGATCGACGAGGCGCGGACGCTCCGCGTGCTCCGGCGCGGCGAGGCTCTCGAGGTCGAAGTGATCACCCGCTCCTTCGAGACCCGACTGGCCCACGTGACGGGGGTGATCGAGTCCAGCTTGTTTGCCACCGTGACCACGGCGGGCGAGGACGACCAGCTCGCCCTGGACCTGGCCGACATCTTCGCCTGGGACGTGGACTTCAACACCGAGATTCGGAGAGGCGACTCGTTCCGGGTCGCGGTGGAGAAGCTCCACGTGGACGGCCGGTTCTGTCGCTACGGGCGGATCCTGGCCGCGGAGTTCACGCGGGGGAAGCGCGTCCTCCAGGCGATCCGCTTCGAGGGCGAGAGCTCCTCCGGCTACTACGATCCCGCGGGGACGCCGCTACGCAAGGCCTTCCTCCGCTCGCCCCTCAAGTTCTCCCGGATCAGCTCCCGTTTCTCGGGGGCCCGGCTCCATCCGATCCTGAACGTGGCCCGCCCCCATTACGGAGTCGACTACGCGGCGCCCGTCGGCACCCCCGTCCTGGCCACCGCGAACGGGGTGGTGACCCTCTCGGGCTGGAAGGACGACTACGGCAAGACCGTCCGCCTGCGCCACCCCAACGGCTTCGAGACCCTTTACGGACACTTGTCGCGCATCGACGTCACGCCCGGGCAGCGCGTGACCCAGGGGATGCGCCTGGGCGCGGTCGGCATGACGGGCCTCGCCACCGGCCCTCACCTCGACTACCGCATGGTCAGGAGGGACGCCTTCGTGGACCCGCTGAAGGTCCAGTCGCCCCCGGCGGAGCCGCTCCCGCCCGGGGAGCGGCCGGCCTTCGAGCGCGCGTGCGCGGAGCGTCTCGCGCTCCTCCCCGCGGACCCCATCCGTACCTCGGGGGCGGCGCCCTAGAGCCAGTCCTGCGCCTCCTGCTCGTCTTCGTGCCGGTCAGCCTCATCCTCGGGCTCGTCCACGCCTCGCCCACCTGGGTCTTCCTCGCCTCGTGCCTCGCCATCCTGCCCCTGGCCGGGCTCATGGGCGAGGCTACCGAGCACCTCACCCACCACGTGGGGCCGGGCGTGGGCGGGCTGGTCAACGCCTCCTTCGGCAACGCGGCCGAGCTGATCATCGCCTTCATCGCGCTCCGCGCCGGCGAGACCGAGATCGTGAAGGCATCGCTCACCGGCTCCATCATCGGGAACATCCTGATGGTCCTGGGCCTCGCCATGCTGCTCGGGGGCTGGAAGCGCAAGGAGCTCGTGTTCAACCGGTTGGCCGCGGAGAGCGGGAGCAGCATGATGGTGCTGGCGGTGGTCTCCCTGATCATCCCGGCCATCTATGCTCAGGTGACCGGACACGAGCGCCCGGAAAGCGTGGAGAGCATCAGCCTCGACATCTCGTTCATCCTCATCCTGACCTACGCGGCGAGCCTCTTCTTCTCCCTCAAGACCCACAAGCGCCTCTTCGCCGGCGAGGGCGAGGACGCGGCCGAGGAGCTGCCCGGCCGGCCCTGGTCGGTGCGAGCGAGCCTGGGCGTGCTCGTCGCCGCCGCCGTGCTCGTCGGTTTCGTGAGCGAGCTCCTGGTTCACGCGGTGGACGCGGCGGGCCGCGCCCTGGGCCTGGGCAAGGTCTTCATGGGGGTGGTGGTGGTGGCGCTGGTGGGCAACGCGGCCGAGCACTCCACCGCGATCCTGGTGGCCATGAAAGGCAAGATGGACCTGGCCCTCGGCATCGCCATGGGCTCGTCCATGCAGATCGCCCTCTTCGTGGCCCCCGCCCTGGTGATCGCCGGCCACGTGATGGGGACGCCGCTCGGCCTCGAGTTCACGGTGCTCGAGGTGGTGGCGGTGATGCTTTCCGTGGGGGCGGTGACCCTGCTGATCCACGACGGCAAGACCAACTGGTTCGAGGGGCTCCAGCTCCTGGCCATCTACGCGATCCTGGCCGTCGCGTTCTACTTCGTCTAGGCGTAGACTCGATTCATGCGAGGACGGTATGGCGTTCTCGCCGCGACCCTCCTCGCCGGGTCCGCGGCAGGGGCGGAGATCAACATCCGCGTGGCGGAAGGCCGCGTCGACCTGAGCACGAACGCGGCGCCGGTGGCCGACGTCCTGGAACGGCTCTCCAAGCAGACGGGCATGAAGGTCGTCTACGAGGGCTCACCCCCGCGCCAACTGGTCAGCGTGAGCCTGGCGGGCCGCACGCCGGCGGAGGCCGTGGTCGGCCTGCTCGAGGGCCTGGGCCTCAACTACATGCTGCTCGGCGACCCATCCGGCGCCCGAGTGCAGACGCTGATGATGGGGGGCGCGGCGCCCGCGACCCCCTCCGCCCGCCCGGTCAGCGCGAGCCCGTCGTCCCGACCCGCGCCCGGCTCCAGCCCGGACGCCGACGAGGCCGAAGAGCCCGAAGAGGAGCCCGAGCCCGCCGCGCCGAACCCGGCGCCCACGCGGACCCTGCCCTCGGGCCTGCCGGGAACGCCCCCTGCGCTTCCCACCCCCACCCTCCCGGGGGCGACGTTCCCGGGCGTGACGCCGTCGAGCGTGCCGCCGGGCTCCACCATGTCGCCATTCCCGGCGGGGCCGTTCGTGCCACGGCCGGTCGTCCTGCCCACCCCTCAGCCCGCCAACATCCAGCCGACGGCCCCCGCGCCGGGCGCGGACCAAAGGCCCGAGACGCCACCACCCTGAGGCGAGTCGGACGGATCGCTGCCTGAATCGCTGCGTCAGCGAGGGGTCCGCGAGCCGGCCGGGGGCGGCTTCTGGCCCGGCCCGATCACGGTCGGGAGCCCGCCCTGGCGGCCGATGATTCGCGGCTGCCCCGCCACGAACAGCCACTCGTTGTACTTCGTGCGGCCGTTGAAGATGCGCAGGCTCTTCTCCGTGCTCGTGCTGGCGACGCCCATGATCACGCCGAGCTGGCCGCCGATCGTGCCCGCCATTTGCGACGGGCGCGTGGTGGTGGTGGTCGTGGGAGCGTTGGCCGCGCCGGGAGCACCGAGGGCCTGGCCCGGCGCCAACATCTCCCCCTGCCGGATGAACCGCCACTTGCCGTCCTTGGTCATGGGGTCCTTGTAGGCCTTCCGCAGGAACTTCCCCTTGACCAGCACCTCGAGGGACGGCGGGAGCGTGTTCGCGTTCTTCTTCTGGTAGCGGGCGATTCCGTCCGCGATCTCGCCGCCGCGAAAGAGCAGCTCCTCCTCGTGGTCGTTCTTCATCAGGTATCGCCAGGAGGGAACGGCCGCTCCCATCATCACCATCATGACGGTGACGGTGACCATGAGGGCCACCAGGGCATACCCGGCCTCGCTCGGGGATCCCGGGCCGCCCACCGTCCTCATTTCGCGGCCTCGTAGCGCTCGAGAACCTTCTTCACGTAGGCGCGCGTCTCGCGGTAGGGAGGCACGCCGCGGTGGCGGGCGACCGCCCCCGCTCCCGCGTTGTAGGCGGCGAGGGCATTCACGAGGTCGCCCCCGTAGAGGGTCAGGAGCGAGCCCAGATGTCGCGATCCGCCGTCCAGGTTCTCGACCGGGTCGAAGGCGTCCTTGACTCCGAGGGAGGCCGCGGTGGTGGGCATCAGTTGCATGAGGCCCCTCGATCACCTCGTCGGGCACGACGCCGCGCAGCGAGGCCGCGGGCAGGCCGATCTCCCCCCCGTCCTTGAGCGACAGGTACACCAGCCCCTCCTCGACACGCTGGGTCGTGACCTTGAAGGTCTGCCCGTTCGTGAGCACGGCGATGTCCGCGCGCACCGGCACCGCCAGTATCACGAAGATCGGGACCACGAGCAGTGCGCGACGCATGGCTCAGTTGATGAACACCTCGACGTTATCACTCGTTCCGTTGGAAGTCGTGGCCGTGACAGTCACCGTCTTTTGCGGGCCGCCCGGCAGGGAGCGGGTCCGAAGCCAGTCGAAGGCCTGGCCGTTGGTGTCCGTGTACTGGGGCGCCCCGCCGCTCTCGAGCGTTTCCTCGACAACCGGCGCTGCGATGAGCGTAGTCGTGGTAGTGGGCGCAGGGGGCGGGGCCACGCTGACCTGCTCTATCCTGAAGAAGACGGGCACGTTGGCCACAGGGTTGCCGTCGGCGTCGAAGACGTTTGCGGTGATGAGAGCGGAACGGGGACTGGTGATGCGAGTCGGGTTCGCGGTGACGATGACCTTGGCGGGCAGCACGCTGCCGATCTTCACCTCGACGGTAGCGGAGTTCTTGTCAGCGGACGCCGTCGCCATCCCGAAAGAGAGCCGGACGGTGGGGCTCGGAGTGCTCGTGGGAGACGCGGATGGGCCCGGGGCCGCAGCCCCTCCGGAGAACCCCGTCACGGTCGCCGTGCCCGACCGGCTATCCGACACGAAGTTGGCCCGAGCGATGCCGTCCTTCGTCTTCGCCTCGCTGTCCACCCGTCCCAAATTGGTCGTGAAGAACACGACCGTGCCGTTGGGCACCGGCGTCCCCGCGGGCTCGATCACGATCGCGGTGATGACGGACACCCCGCCATTGGCGGGAATGGACCTGGGATTCGCGCTTAGCGTCATATCGGCGTTCGGAGGTGCTGTCAGGGGTACGCCGGTGCACATGGGAAGAGTAAGGGCCAAGACCGCGAGTCCCGTCCCGAGCAGCCAGAGCTTACGCATCGTCGTCCTCCGTCTCACGGACTCACCACCACCCGAGCGGGGGCGGGCGGGGCGGGCCGCTCGGTCCCGCCGGTCCTTACTATCACTAGCGAATCCAGGCCGAGCGAGCCGCTGCCCGCCTTCAGGCCCTTGAGCATGATCACCACCACCGCCCCCGACCCCGTGGTGCCGGTCGGGCGCGTGAACCGGGCGCGTGCGCGGCCGGCCTCTATCGACTTCTCGGCGCCCGCCGGCTGGCCGTCGAGGGTCAGCAGCGAGCCCGGGCCCAGGTCCGCCACCTCCACGAGGGTGGGGTCGTAGGTCAGCACCACCTCGACGCTCAGCAGGTCGCGAGCGCCGACCGCGATCAGGCCCAGGCTGCCCGTCTCACCCAGCTTGAGAACCGCCTCCGGAGGGCTGAAGAGGGCGGTGACGGGCCGGGCCTCGGAAGCGGCGGCGACCGCAGAAGGAGGTGCGGCGGGCTCCTCCGTCGCGGGTGGCGCAGTCGGCGGAGCGGCGGGGGGCGCGGCCCCGGGGGCGGTCGGAGTCGCGGGCTTGGGCGAGGGCGCCGGGGACGGGGGCGGCTCGGGCCCGAAGAGCGACGGCCGCGCACCCTCGACCTTCGGGACCTCCTGGGTTCCCACCCCCAGCGGAGTCATGTCCTCCTCGGTCAGCTTGGGCCCACGCACGATGTGGGGGGTGAGCGAGATCAGGATCTCGGTCTCGTCGCTCTTCCGGTCGCGGTTGGTAAAAACCTTGTTCAATACGGGGACGCTCTGCAGGCCAAAGATGCCGGTGAACGTGTCCGTCTCGTTCTGCTGAAGGAGGCCGCCGATGAGGCTGGTCTCGCCGTCACGCAGGCGGACGGTCCCGGTGACGTTACGGGTCAGGAACGTGGGCAGCTTCCCGCTGCTCCCCACCTCGGCGGAGTCCCCCAGCAGGCTGAACTCTGCGGTCAACTCGAGCGTGATGTCCCCGGCCGCGCTCACCCTGGGTGTGATCTTCAGGGTCACTCCCACGTTTCGGTACTGGAACGAGGTGGCGGGGGCGAATGTGGACCCCCCGGTGTTCACGGTGCTGAAGGTGGTGACCGGCACCGGCACTTCCTGGCCGATCTTGAGCTCGGTCGGCTTGCCCTCGGCGGCGCGCAGCTTGGGGGCGGCCAGGATCCTCGTCGTGGCCTCGGACTGCAGGAACTTCGCGAAGATCGTCGAAGGGATGCTCACCAGGAAGTCGGCCAGGTTGATCGAGGAGAGCATGTGCGCCCGGACGGTCGTGATGTCCCCGGGATCGTTGGTCTGGGGCGCGAACCTCGCCGACGCCTCATAGTTCGACAGGCGCAGGCCGTACTGCCTGGCCTTCGTCCGGTTCACGTTCAGGATCTGGACCTCGATCATCACTTCGCCCCGGGCCTTGTCGTTGGCCTCGATGATCCGCTGGGCCCAGGCGAGCTGATCGGGGGTGCCCACCAGGGTGATCGCGCCCAGGTTCTTGTTGGGCATGGCCTTGGTGATCCCGGCGATGCTCTTGATGAGGTTCGCGGTCTCGTCCGCCTCCGCGTTCTGGAGGTAGAACGTCTGCAGCATCAGCTCGTCGTAGGAGTTCCGTTTCTGGCGCCCCTCGGTAACGATGATCAGGGTGTTCTGGTCGAGGACCTTGTAGAAGAGGCGGTTCACGAACGTGATCTGGTCGAGGGCCTCCTGAAAGGTGACTCCGGAGAGGTTCACCGAGTACTTCTTGTCCTTGTAGCCGTCGTCGAACAGGATGTTGACCCCCGCGAGCTTGCCCAGGCTCTCCAGGATCTTCTCCAGGCTGGCGTCCGTGTACCTGATGACGACGGGCACCGGGCTGCGGGGCGAGAGCACGGGCAGGGGTGGTTTCCTCTCCTGGGCGCGGGCCTTCATGGTCTCGAACTCGGCGCGGTTAGCCCGCTCCTCGTCCCGCTTGCGGATCCTGCCGCGGACGATCTGCAGGTCGTCGGAGGCGGAGCGGTTCGCGGGGTCGTACTTGACCGCGATCTCCAGGGCCTCCGCCGCCGCCTCGAGGTCGTTGGCGGCGAGGTGCTTCTTGGCCTCCGCGTAGTGAAAGCGGCTGGCCCCCATCCGGGCGTTCTCGAGGGCGAGCTTGTAGCGGATGTTGTTCCGGTCGCCCTCCAGGGCCTTCGTGAAGCGCGCCACCGCGACGTCCCAGTTGCCCTTCTCCGCCTCCGTGCGGCCCTGCCGGTAGGCGCTCGCGCACCCGAGGCCGAGGCCGAGCAGGAGCAGGACGGTCAGCAGACGGCGGGGGCACCTCACCATTCGCCGTAGGACGTCCCCGAGAGGGACGTCTCCGTGGAGGCGCTCTTGACGTCGTAGATGCCCGGCTCCTCCCCGGGCCGGTCGACCTCTTGCTCCGCGGGCACCGTCACCCAGTCTGCGGCGTGCGTGATCGGATCCTCGGGGAGCCGTCTCAGGTAGCCCTCCTCCACGAGCGCCTCGAGCGACGCCGGGTACTTCCCCTTGTCCACGTAGTACTGGTCGATGACGTCGCGCATTCGGAAGAGGTTCTCCTTGAGAACCGCCTCCCGCGACTGGATGATCGCCACCTTGTACTGGGGCAGCGCCATCGCGGCCAGGATGGCGATGATGGCCACCACCGTGATCAGCTCGATCAGGGTGAAGCCGGCGCCGCCCCTCCCGGGACCAGGGGCCTCACCAGGTGTCGTAGATCGTCCCATCCAGCGCCTTGCCCTTGCTCTTCGAGTAGACGTCGTAGACGTTGTCACCGCACCACGAGGTGTCGTCGGGCGCGTCCTGGTAGCATCTCATACCCCATTCCGTGCCGCCCGTCATGGGATCGCGGGGGATCCGCCGGAGGAACTTGAGCTTGCGGTCGAGGGCGCCCACCCGGTTCACCCCTTTCACCAGGGTCTCCAGCTCCGGGGGATAGCCCTCGCTGCCCAGCTTCACGTCCGTCCCCCCGATCTGCCCCTGCTCTACCGCGAGCTTGTAGCGGTCGATGCCGAGCCGCATCTCGCGGAGGGCCCGCCGCAGCTCCAGCTCCCGCTGGCGGACGACCGCCACCCGCCCGAGAGGCAGGATGGCCGAAGCCAGGATGATCAGGATGGTCGCGGTGGCGATCAGCTCGAGGTAGGTCACGCCACGGCTCCCCCGGTCAGCCACGGCGCCCCTCCCGAGAGTCCTTGGCCGGCTGCTTGCCCCGGAGGTAGGTCGACAGCTCGACCCGCAGGCTGGGGGAGCTCGCGCCGGTCCCGCCCGTGAGGCCGATGCGGTCGATGGTCAGGAAGCGCGGCGAGCGCTCGACCCGGTCCAGGAACCCGACGAGCTGGGCGTAGGACCCCTCGACCGAGACCCCGATCCCGACCCGCGTGAGGTCCGCCCCCTTGACCTCCTTGTACTGGTAGGCGCGCGTGCTGGGCTTGAAGCCCGGCGCGGTGGCGATCTTGTCGACTTCCTCGAGCAGCGGAATGAGCTCGGCCCGGCTGCCCACCACGACCTCCTTGTAGAAGCGCTCGGTGTCGGCCGCGTTCGCCCGGATGGTCTCCGCCTGGCGACGGAGGGCGGCGGTGGCCGCCCTCTCCCGATCGAGGTCCCTCCGCACGTCGGCGGCCCGAGCCTTGGCGTTGCGCACCTGCAGGGCGCGGGGCACCGTGTAGGCCGCGAAGACGAGGCCGTTGAGAGCGAGCAGGACGAGGACCGGTGGCACGAGCCGCCGCCAGAGCGCCTTGGTCATGGCGCGGCCCCCGCCGAGGGAGTGGCCGCCTCTTCCGCGGGCTCCGCGGCGGGCGACGGGTCGGCCGCGGGCTTCGGCGACGCCTCCGGCGACGGAGTGTATTTCATCGAGTAGCGGATCTCGCCGTCGCCGGTCGGCCCTTCCCCCACGCTCGAAGGGACCACCTCGTCGAACTCCCCGGCCTTCTGCAGCACCCTCAAGAGGTCGAAGCCCTCGGTGATGGTGCGCCCGACCGCGTTCACCTCGATCCAGGTCTCCCCGTCCTTCACTAGGGGAGCGATCGCGGAGAGCTTGACCCCGGGGGGGAGGATCTCCTCGAGCCGGGCGAGCAGCCGGGCCCAGGAGAAGGTCCGTCGGTCCACCAGGCCGCGGATCACCTGCCACTCGGCCTGCACCCGCGGGTCTGGCCGCGGGCGGGGAAGCGACCGCGCCTCGGACCGGAGCGCGAGAAGCTCCTGCTCCAGGCCCCGAACCTCGCCCTCCACGGCCGCCGTCCGGGCGGGGAGCAGCTCGCGCAGGACGAGCAGATGCTTGACGCTCACGGCCAGGAGCGCGGCCATGGCCAGGCCGAGGAGGACCGCCGGCAGGCGCTCGTTGCGCAGGGGCCGGCTCGCGAGGTTCGGGGTGCGGATCACGCGGCCCTCCGCAGGAGACAGGCCAGGGCGCCCGCCATCGCCTGGGCGCCCACGCTGCGGTCGCCGCCGCCCAGGGGCGCCCAGGGGTCCACGACCTCGGGCTCGAGGCCCAGGGGCTCGCGCAGCAGGGTCACCGCCTCCTCGGGGGGCAGGAAGGCCGAGCGGAGGGCGGCCCCGGCGAGCCCCTGCCCGCCCAGCCGCTCCCGATAGTAGAGCACCGTGTTCGCGGCCTCGCGCAGCACCGCCTCGGGGCCGAGGGCGCCCACCAGGGTGCGGATCAGGATCGGCCAGCCGCGGCGCGTCAGGACCAGGGAGACATAACCCACGTCCCAGTTCACGAGCAACCGGTCCCCGGGGGTTCCCGCGCGCTCGAGGGTCCCGACCAGGGCGAGGCTCGCGGGCTCCACGACGCCGGGGTCGAAGCCGAGGTCGCGGAGCGCGGCTTCGTAACCTTCGAGCACCGGCCGGAACACCGCCGCCACCAGCATCTGGCCCCCTTCCGGCCCGGCCCACGCCACCCGGGCCTCCTGCACGTCGAAGGGAACCGTCTTGTTGAGGCGGAACCGGATCATCTGCTCGACCTCGGCGCGCCGGCGGGCCTTCAGCTCCGACGCCGGCAGGAGGGCCACCCGGACCGCGGGATCGGACAGGACGAGGGCCGCGGGCCCACCGGACAACGCGCCCGCCCGCTCGCAGGCGCCCTGCAGGGCCTGTCGGAAAGCGGCGCCGTCCAGGACGTTCGGGCGAGCGAGGGAGACCTCGAGCGCCCCTTCGGGCAGGTCCAGGGAGGCGGCGGCGCCGAGGCCGAGGCGATTGCCGCTTCCCACGAGTCGCACCACCGAGAGCCCCCGCGGCCGGACCTCCACCGCCACCGTGGGCCATTCCGGCTCCAGCAGCTGCTCCCGGAGCCAGAGCTCGCCGTGGCGGAGCGAAGCGCCGAGGCCGGCCAGCGCGTCCCTCACGTCACCTCCACGAAGGTGACCTTGTTGATCTCCTGGAGGGTCGTCTTGCCCCCCAGGGCCTTGTTCACCGCGGACTCCCGCAGGAAGACCATCCCCTCCTCGCGCGCCGCGCGCTTGATGTCGGCGCTCGAGCGCCGGGAGAGGATCAGCTCGCGGATGTTGTCGGTCAGGTCGAGCAGCTCGCAGATCGCGGTCCGGCCCTTGTAGCCCGCCCCTCCGCACTCCATGCAGCCCGCCCCCTCGTAGAACGCGGTCTCGGCGTAGGCCGCCACGTCCAGCCCCGACTCGAGGAGCAGCTCCTTCGACGCCTTCACCTGCCGCTTGCAGTGGGCACAGATCGTCCGTACCAGGCGCTGGGCCTGCACGCAGTTCAGGGCGGAGACGAAGTTGTAGGGCTCGATCTTCATGTTGAGGAAGCGGCCCAGGACGTCGATCACGTTGTTGGCGTGAACGGTGGTGAACACGAGGTGGCCGGTGAGGGCGGACTGGATCGCGATGTCGGCGGTCTCCGCGTCGCGGATCTCCCCCACCATGATCTTGTCGGGGTCGTGGCGGAGGATGGAGCGCAGCCCGCGCGCGAAGGTCAGCCCCTTCTTCTCGTTGACCGGGATCTGGGTGATGCCCTTGAGCTGGTACTCGACCGGGTCCTCGATGGTGATGATCTTGTCCTCCTCGGTCTTGATCTCGGAGAGGGCGGCGTAGAGGGTGGTGGTCTTGCCGGAGCCGGTGGGTCCGGTCACCAGCACCATGCCGTAGGGCTCGCGGATGAACCGCCGGAAGCGGCGCAGCTCCTCCTCGTCGAAGCCCAGGACGTCCAGGCGCAGGGAGGCGAACTGCTTGGACAGGCTCTCCTTGTCGAGGATGCGGATCACCGCGTCCTCCCCGTGGACGGAGGGCATCACGGAGACACGGAAGTCGATGGAGCGGCCGCGGATCTTCACCCGGAAGCGCCCGTCCTGGGGGACCCTCTTCTCCGCGATGTCCAGCTCGGCCATGACCTTGATGCGGCTGATGATGGTCGAGTGGTGCTCCTTGGCGATGGGCTTCATGGCCGGCTGGAGCACCCCGTCGATGCGGTACTTGATCACGACCTCGGAGTCGCGGGTCTCGATGTGGATGTCCGAGGCGCGGCGGTTGAGGGCATCGAAGACCGTCGAGTCCACGAGGCGGATGATCGGGGACTGGTCCGCCTGGATCTTGTCGATCGAGAGGACCTCGTCGCCGTTGTCGTCGTCGCGCAGGATCTGGATCTTGAAGGACTCCGAGGCCTGCTCGAGCACGCGGGTCGTCCCCTGGCCGCGCTTCAGCGCCTCCTGGATGGCCGAGGGCGTCCCCACCGCCGGCTGCACCGGGGTCTGCAGGAGGTGCGAGAGCTCGTCCACCACCGGGATGTCGGTGGGATCGGCCATGACCAGGATCAGCCGTCCTTCCTCCCGCCGGTAGGGGAGAAAGTTGTAGCGGAACATGAGGTCCACCGGCACCGACTTCAGGATCTCGGGGTCGGGGGCGAAGGACGCGACGTCCACGTACTCGAGCCGATAGCGCTCGGCCAAAGCGCGGGCCGCCTCCTCCTCGGACGAAGAGGCGAGCGCTCCCGTGGGGTCGTCGACGAGCGGAGGCGTGGATTCGTTCATCGACCCCCCCTCCTATCCCTCCGATACATCGGAATGCGTCGGAGTTGGCCTTGGCTCGACCGGCACTGCTGCATTCCGATGTATCGCCCCACGTAGAGGGAGGGAACCGTCGTTGCACGTCGCGCTCCGCACTTCAGTGAATCCTCGACTGGATGGTCGAGATCGCCTCGAACATCGGCAGGTAGAAAGCCAGCAGCATCCCCGCCACCACGACCGCCATCATGACCAATAAGACGGGTTCGACGAGGGAAAGGACGGTCGCGATGCGGATGTCGAGATCCTCGTCGTAGAACTCGGCCACCGCGTTCAGCATGTCGGCCAGGGCGCCCGTCTGCTCCCCCACCTTCACCATCTCCAGGGGCAGGGCCTCCAGCATCCCGGTGGACTCCAGGGCGATGGTGAGGCTCGCTCCTTCCTTGATCCGGTGCGTGCAGCCGGAGACCGCCGTCCCCATCGCGCGGTTGCCGATCGAGGCGGCCGCGGTCTCGAGCGAGGTGAGGAGGGGCAGGCCGCCCGCCAGCAGGGTAGAGAGCGTCCGCATCAGCTGGCTGGTCGCGTACATCCGGATCAGCCCCCCGAAATAGGGGATGCGGAGCAGGCCGCGATGGATGATGAGCACCGAGGACGCCCGCTGGCGCCAGAGGAGGAAGGCCACCAGGAGGGCGGCGAGGAGGAGCACGATCCAGACGATGTTGCCGCGCACGGAGAGGGCGATGCCCATCAGGATCCGCGTGGGCAGGGGCAGCTCGGCGCCGAGGCCTTCGTAGAAGCTCTTGAACTGGGGGATCACGAAGACGAGGAGGACCGCGACCATGGCCAGCATGGTCGAGAGGAGGACGATCGGATAGACGGCGGCGGAGACGGCCTTCTTCTTGAGGGACTGGTTCAGGCGCAGGTGCTGGGCGAAGCGCCGGAGGACGCCCTCCAGGGCGCCGCTACGCTCGCCGGCGGTCAGGCTGGCGGAGAAGATCGGCGGGTAGAGGGTGCCCTCGGCCTTGAAGGCTTCGGAGAGCGCCGTCCCTCCCTTCACCTTGTCGCGCACGTTCCCCAGGGAGCGCCGGAACACGGGGTCCCTCTGGCGCTCGAGCATGATGTCCAGGGACTGCAGGAGCGGCAGCCCGGCCTTCAGGAGGGCGGCCAGCTCCTGGGCGAAGATCAGCAGGAGGCCGGGGGCGACCCGGATCCTCCGGAGGATCAGGCCACCAAGCCCTGGCCCCCGTTTGATGGTGAAGAGGTAATAGCCCTGCTGGGTCAGCTCCGCCCGGAGCACGGCCTCGTCCGGGGCGCTGAACGTGCGCTCCACGACCTCCCCCCCCGGCGTCCCGACCCTGCACAGATAGTCCATGAGCCCGTGCTCGAAAGGTCAATGTACCAGCCGCGCCCTTAAGGTTCAAGTCCTGAAGGACTTAAGCGGCGGGCCTCCCTCGCCGTGGCGGGGAGGGGAAAAAAGCCGGTCCGACCCTGCGCCTCAGCACTCGAGCCACTATCAGTGTGACGTCGTCCTCGGCGGGAAGGCCGACGCACCTCCCAGGCGTGCGGCTCGCGGGCGAAAAGGGCCAGCGTGCCGTTGTTTGGGGGATGGCGGACCGATCAAGTGAGGGGATTACTCCACCGCAGTCCGGGGAAACGCCTGAAGTCCGCGTCGGTGGAGTGCAGTTCAGCCTGATGCTCGATAGCCAGAGCCGCGAGGTGGGCGTCCGTCGTGAGGTTGCCGGCCGTCCCCAGGGAGCCCAGCAGCCCGAAGAGGATCTCCCCGTGGCGGTCGCCGGGGT
>WNFY01020744.1_pt1 | contig 15832 bp, 15 predicted proteins | sample 5400091 | NCBI WGS metagenome assembly WNFY01 (sample SAMN13153364, study PRJNA577476) | soil metagenome | isolation source: 60 cm soil or saprolite under grassland replicate 1 | place: USA:California | collected 2016-06-15 | reverse complement strand
TTGAAGAATTCAATTTGGTTAGCCGTTAACCGGTACTGGTTCCATTCGCCAGGAGTAATAGGGTGCTGGTAAAGCCCGGTGATTGGCGAGTGATACTTTGAGAGATCCGAGATCATGCCGCTAGCTTGAAAACGCAAAGGCGCGCAAAGGAATTCGCAAAGGTCTCAAAGTCTTTGCGTACCTTTGCGGAAACCTCTGCGTTCTCTGCGTTAAAATTCTTCTGAATCCTCACTTTATCGAGGCAATTCCGTCAATCACCACTCGCGCTACAGTCGGAATTATTTCACGCTCATTCGCATGATCGACGGTAAAAGTCACCAGCACGAATTTAGCGCTATTCGGCAACTCGATGTAAGCCGCATCATGCCTGGTCGTACTGGTCCAGCCGGCTTTCGACCAAAGCTTCACTCCGGTCATTCCCTGCAAAGCGATTCCCGTAAAGCCATGCGCTTGATCATCCGGATCTTTCGATGTACCCGCGAAATCACGTTTCAAAAGCTCCATCATTTGTGCGCTGCGTGCGGCAGTTACGCCGCGGCCTGTGACAATCTCAGTCAGCAAACGCGCGGTTGCATCCGTGGTCAGTTTATTCCGATTCTCGCCATTGGGTCCGCGCGAAACCTTTTCGCGACCATACGCGTCTTCGCAGAATGTTTTTTGATTTACGTTAATATTCGTGAAGCCCAGTGACGAGAAATAGCGGTTTATGGCGTTGCGCTTGTTCTGCCACTCTTCCATCTCCTTCGGGGGCAGTTCGTAACCGCCAGTCGTGTGCGTGAGCACGTCAACGATATATTGCGTCGCTTCATTGGATGAATCCACAATCATGTCGCGCACGGCGCGCTTAAGCTCATCTGTCCCTTCGATCTTCTTGTCTTCCAGCCAGCGGTGGACAGCGACCAGATAAAAGAGTTTCACCACGCTCGCCGGATAGATCCGCTCGTTACCGTGAAAACTCGCCGTCGAGGGATGCTGCGGGTCTCGCAAGTCGACCAGCGTTATCGCCAGTTGATTTTCAGTGAGCTTCTTATCCGCGAATTTTGTAAGCGCGTTATGCGCGGCTTCGTTTACCAGGTCCTGCAGAGTTAGTGCGTTCGCCACATTCACGGGCAAAGTTTTAGCAAGCTGCAATTGTTGGGCTGACGTAGAAGCAGAAAGCACTAGCAGCATTAAAAGAAGCTCTAAGATTCTGATTGGATTCATGGCTGTTCCTGCCTATTGAAAATGGTTTTCTTGAGAATATCTCAGATGAAGTCCGCCTCGCGGACGGTTGAAAATAGCCCAGCACCTCGGAGCTGGGTAAGCCAGAAACGAAGTGAATTCTCAGCCCGTGAAACGGGCGACAGAAGGTACGGAACCTGGAGTAGCGACTGGGTTGACACGTCGGTTTAAGCTTTGCGCCGCGACCCGCTCGCTACCGCGAGCGGTTCCGTACCGAAATTTTCGCCCATTAGCTTCGCGGACTACGCCAAGGCCTTCCTGTCCTGCCTCTATCTATTCAGCGCGCTGCCGATCACGATACTGTTTGCGGCTCGACCAAATCCAATAAACCGGCAGACCTATTAGGATCAATCCCAATCCAATTAACGACTGACGACGCGCAGTCATAATAGTGTTAATGACCAGTGCTGCGATAACCAGGAGAAACAGAATCGGAACTACGGGATAACCCCAGGTGCGATAAGCGCGTGGCGCGTCGGGCATGCGGCGGCGGAAGATGAACACTGAGCCTGCAACTAAGGCATAGAACAGCGTCAGCGCGAAAATCGCATAGTCGGTGAGCGTGTCATAGGAACCGGACAATGCCACTACTCCCGCCCAGACACCCTGTACGATCAGTGAGCGTACCGGCACATGCGTCCGTGGCGATACGCGCGCGAGACTTTCGAAAAATAAACGGTCCCGTGACATCGCATAGGGCACGCGCGCGGTGGCCAGCATTGAAGCCTGAAGCGCGCCGAACGAAGAGATCATCAATCCTATCGCCATCAAACCTACAGCCGCGGGTCCAAGAAACTTCTTTACGACTTCTGCGGCCACCGAAGAAGAAGCAGGCACACTGGCAATCTGAGTCGGGGTGAGCGCGTGGTAGTAGCCAAAATTAACGAAGATATAGAGCGTCATTACGATCAAGATGCTGCCAATTAAACCCAGAGGCAGATTGCGTTCGGGCCGTTGCACCTCTCCGGCCATGAACGTGATGTTGTTCCATCCGTCGTAAGCCCACAAGGCGCCGAGCATCGCCGCGCCGAATCCTGCCAGCCCACCGCCTGTGACCACGACGCTTTCGCAAGCGCCACCGACGTTTGCCAGACCCAGATTTGCCCAATGGCCGCCGGCGTAAATGAAGGCGCCGACGCCCACGCCGAGGACCAGCAAGACTTTCAAAGAAGTTAGAAACGTTGCGAAGTATCCGCTGACCTTGACGGCCGCACAGTTGATCAAGGTCGTTATCGCGATCGCGGAAAGCGCAACGAGTTGCAACCCTCCAAAGGGAATATCAAAGTCTCCCGGCACATGGAGAGTGAAATACGGATGCTTCAAGGAACCACCGAGAAAATCGTTAAGGAAGATTGCGAACCCGACGGCCGGAGACCTGCAACGACCCAAACAGAAATTGCGGTCAGTGGCTTGCCGACATTGCATGTCATCACGCGTGCCTTGATGAATACGCCGGTGCCGATAATGTTGGCGACGTTTACGGAGATGGCGGCGGTCAGGCCGAGACCGCGAACCAAAGAAGTTTCAGGTTTCAAGTTTCAAGTTTCAGGTTCAACCACGTCTTCAGGTCAATTCTTTCAATCCGTTAGCCTTCTTGAACCTCGTTCCTTTCACTCCAGATTTTCTTAGATAGTTCATCAGGCCGCTGATCATTCGACTGATCTGCGATGCGCCGGTGCTTAAAGTTTCAAAAACGGCGGGAGTTATGTAGCCTTGATCAAGCGCGACATACAACTGCGATCTCACTTCTCCAGCCGAGCCCTTGGCAGTTGCCAGGAAATAGGCGAATTCTCTGGTCCCGCTTCGTTCAAATCCTTCTGCGATGTTCGACATGACGGAGACGCTAGCTCTACGAATCTGATCCTTCAGAGCATAATCTTTCGAGAACGGTCCCAGGCCGGTGATCCTATAGATTCTATTTGTGAGCTCCCTGGATTTCTGCCATGCATCAATCTCTTCGAATGTCGTGAAAGTCGCCATGAGGTACCTCGGTGAGAAACAGGATGAAAAAGCCTCGATTACTATAAAAACCTGAAACCTGAAACTTGAAACCTGAAACTCTTGTCGCGCCTTCTTATTAGATCCGCTTTACCGCCTTCCCGAACCATCAATGCCGCTGGAAGCGGCCGTCCGTTATACGGAAACATTTGTGCGAGAGAATAAGCGCCGGCATTGAGTAGCGCGAGCACTTCGCCCGGCTTCACGTCGCGTGGCAGCAAACGATAGTCGGGCAACCGTCCATGTCTCTCGATGTCGAAGTAGACATCGCCGGAATCACATAATGGGCCCGCCACTTTGTATTTGGCCGCCGGCGGCTCGCATGCGCGCGAGGCAGAAATCAGATGGTAGTACCACTTGTAATTGTTCATCGACAGCAGAATGTTGTAGCCGGCATCTGTGAGCAACCAGATATCTTCAGTTTCGGGGCGGCGTTTGATATTACGGACCGTCGTCAACACAACGCCGGCATCGGCAATGATGCTGCGACCGGGCTCAAGCAGAATCCTCAAACCATCGAGCAAATGTTCGGCTTCCGCATCGCGCGCCGATTCGCGCGCCACCCGCAACGCCTCGGAAAGCACAGCGGAAGGCTCAAGATCAGCGCCGAGCATGTCGCGCTCATGCTCCGGCAGTTGGTCCGCTTGCGAACGATCGCGCAGATAATTTACCGGAATGCCGCCACCAAGGTTGATGTGTTCAAGGGTCAGACCAGTCTCTCGATGAATGGTCCTGAGATGGTTCCACATGCTCTTGAATGCTTCGGCGAAGGGCTCGACGTCTGGTGTTTGCGAGCCGACGTGAATGTGAATTCCGCAAACATGAATCAGTTCCGGGTTTTGAAGGCCACGCCGAAAAGCATCGAGAACTTCTGACGACGAAATGCCAAACTTTGAAGTTAACAGCGCGGTTTGCAAACCGAGATGCGAGCGCGTGCCAATCTCTGGAACCAGACGCAAAGCAATTCGTGCTGGTGGCAGACCGGAGTTGAGTTCCGCCCGCGCACGACGTACCGCATCCTCGACTAATTCAATCTCATAAATTGAATCGACGTTAATCGAATAGATTCCCGCACGCACCGCTTCATCAAGCTCTTCGTTCGTCTTGCTGGTACCGTTGAAAATAATTTGATCGGGCCGGAAGCCGACGCGCAGAGCCTTGTACAGTTCACCGCCGCTGTTGACCTCGACATCAATGCCTGCATCGCGCACAACGTTAAGTATCGCCATGTTTGAATTGGCCTTCGACGCGTAGCAAAACTTGACTGGCCGATTGACTTTCCTGGCGGCGGCTTGCAACCGGGCTATGTTCGCGCGAATGCGCGGCTCAGAGAAAACAAAGAGCGGGGTTCCGTACCGGTACGACAGCGCAGTCGATTCCTCGCCGCTGATAAATAGATGATTGTTCTCGCGGGCTTCAAGGAATCCCGGAATCGCCCAGGCCGGGGCAGTGCTTGCTACTTGAGACATTCGGAAAGAACCTTCGTCAATCGTTAGACGGCGAATTTGTCCACGCGACATCTTCGCGGACAAAGGCCGCAGCTAAATAGAAGTTTGGCTAAATACTCACAACTGCGTAAGCATCTCCGCCGGATTCCAGTAGGCGCGCACGGTTTGGATTTTGCCGTCTTCATTAATGTCGAAAACGTCGATCCCTTCAAACTTAACCTCGCGATCGTTTGTGCTCATGCCACGACCGGTCCATTTCACTGCGGCGCCATTGCCGGCAACAAAAATGAAATCCTCGTCCAGGGCGATACTCTTAAAGTTGTCGCAAATTGATTGGAAGAACTCGCGCACCGCATTACGACCAGTGATGGCTGGTGATCCAACGGGATCGAATGTCACCCCGTCCTCGGCGAAGGCGTTAGCGAAGGCATCCGCATCCATTGCCCGAATGGCCAGGAAGTAAGTTCGCACGGCGCGAGATATTTTGTCGGCTGAAACTTGTATGCTCATATTGTCCGATTAAGCTCTCCCTAACGGTCCGGCTACTATCCCGTGCTTAATCTTTGCCCGCTCTTTTTCCACCAAAAGACGACGCAAAATTTTTCCCGATGCGGACTTGGGGATCTGATCGATGAACTCAAGGGCGCGAATTTTCTTGTGCGGGGCCACGCGGCCGGCGACGAAATCCATTATCGCGTCAGCGCTCGCGTCGCCTTTCAGAACGACAAAAGCTTTGGGAATCTCGCCGACTTCGTCGTCTCGACAAGGAATTACCGCCGCGTCGGCGACGGCCGGATGTGTCAGAAGCACCGCCTCGAGTTCGGCCGGAGGAACCTGAAACCCTTTGTACTTAATCAGTTCTTTCACGCGATCGACGATATAAAAATGGCCCTCCTGATCGGCATAGCCCACATCACCCGTATGTAACCACTTTTCTTTGTCGATGGTGCGCGCGGTAGCTTCCGGATTATTCAGGTAGCCTTTCATTACCTGTGGCCCGCGCACGCAAATCTCGCCCTCCTGATTGGGGCCAAGCTCCGCGCCGGTTACCGGATCTATAAGCTTGCATTCTGTATTAGGCGCCGGTGTACCAACCGAACCAAGTTTCAGCTTTGCTGGATCAGCGGGACTGCTATGTGTGACCGGGCTGGTTTCAGTCAGGCCGTAACCCTGACGAATTCCGCAGCCGATTCGTTGCATGCACTCGCGCGAAAGGTCCGGGCCCAGCGGCGCCGCGCCGGAAAAGATCATCGTTAAGCTCGACAGATCATATTTCTCGACGATTGGATTCCTGGCGAGCTGCAGCACGATTGGCGGCACTATGTGTGACAGGGTGACGCGATACTTTTCAATCAAGCCGAGGAACTGTTCCAGATCGAATCGTGGCATCGTTACGATCGTCGCGCCAAGATGCAACCCCATATTCAGCACCACGACTAATCCGTAAATATGAAAGAGCGGCAAGACACAAAGCAAGGTATCGTCATGATGAAAGTATTCCAGGCCGTCCATCTGGCGCATGTTTGCCACGAGGTTGTAGTGCGTGAGCATCACGCCCTTCGGCAGGCCGGTTGTGCCGCTGGAATAAGGGAGAGCTACCAGATCTTCGCGCGGATTAATCTCAACTCGTGGCACTTCACCATGGCCTTGCATGAGCGATTCGAACGGCGTGGCGCCTTCAGCTTTGCCGAACACGAAGATTTCCGTAACCTTTGAGTGCTTTGCCGCGGTACGGGCTTTATCGATGAAGTGAGGCGCAGTGATCAGAAGGTTTGCGCCTGAGTCGTTGAGTTGGCATGCCGCTTCTTCGGCCGTATAGAGCGGGTTCAGAGTCGTATTCACCCCACCCAACATTGCTACAGCATGAAAGGCGATCGCGTACTGGGGACAGTTGCCGCTAAAGATTCCGCAGACATCGCCTTTGCCAAAGCCGCGCTGATGCAAACTCGCAGCCACGCGTCGTACTGAATCTTCAAACCCGGAATAAGTAAGGCTGCGGCCTGTCAGTCCATCGATGAGTGCGGGCTTGTCTTTGAAGTCACACGTCGATCCGAAAATGAAATCCGTGACTGAGACTTCAGGAACCGTGACGTCTGGGTATGGACCGCGAAAAATCATCGATTATTAGAGTACGCTTCGTAAGAGCGCTATATTTATAGTCTCCGATACATTCTCCGGCAAGAAAGCTCGGGCAGAAAAGGGCAACCTGCTTCTGCCGGAGCGAGCATCAATTTTGCTTAGGCAGTCTATAAATATTCCGCTCGTAACGGAGCTTCTCAAGAGTGAATACCAGACGTGCGCGATAGGATATAGCACAACATACTAGTCGTGCAGCATAAAAATTTCGATTTCATGACCTGGAATAACAAGCTGACCAAATGGACGCGACATTGTATATTGTCGCAACCTTAGGCATGGCGAAAGCACAATCTAAAGCGCTCAATGTCATTTGCTTTGCTACTTTTTTCAAAGGCGCGGACTTCATGCGCGAGTGCAAAGCGCAAGGCTGCAACGTCATCCTGATTACCAGGGAGAAGATGCGGCATGAAGACTGGCCGCGCGATGCTCTGGCTGACTTGTTTGCAGTTCTCAACGACGCGCCGGTTGAATTGTACCTCGACCTCGTTAGTCATATTGCGCACCAGGCAAAGCCCGACCGCATCGTTGCGTTGGAAGAGTTTGATGTGGTCGTGGCCGCTCTGGCGCGCGAGCATCTCTGCCTGCCGGGCCTCAGTAGCTCGCGCGCCAAGACCTTCCGTGACAAGTTGGCGATGAGTGTCAAAGCGCGTGATCGCGGGATTACGGTGCCGGAATTTGTGCCGGCGATCAACGATGAAGAAATCCGCGAATATTTGAATCGAGTGCCTCCGCCCTGGGTGATGAAACCGCGGTCCGATGTTTCAGCGATCGGTATTAGAAAGCTGGAACGGGCAGAGGAGGTCTGGCCTCTCATCGAAGAGATGAATAAGCGGGAGAATCTGCGCGAGCGCGCCTCATATTATCTGCTCTCGCGTTTCATTGGCGGTGATGTCTTTCATGTAGATTCGCTGGTCCATAACGGTAAAGTAGTTTTCGCGGGCGTCAATCGCTATGGCCGGCCGCCGATGGAAGTGGCACATGCCGGCGGTGTGTACATCTCGCAAACGATTGCCCACAACTCAGACGATCGTCGTAAGCTGCTGCAAATCAATCGTCGTTTGATCAAAGCAATGAGTTTGGAAACCGGCGCAACGCATGCAGAGTTCATTAAGGGTGAAACCGACGGGGCGTTCTATTTTTTGGAGATCGCCTCGCGTGTCGGCGGCGCTTACATCGCGGACGTTCTGGAAGCTGCGTCTGGGATCAATCTTTGGCGTGAGTGGGCGCGTTTGGAAACTGCGGCCGAGAGCAACGTCGCGCGGACGCGTTTGAACCCACGTAAAGAGCACGCGGGAATTATTCTTTCCCTCGCGCGTCAGGAACACCCGGACACTTCAGCGTACGATGACCCGGAGATCGTCTACCGTGTGAAGAAGCGTCACCACGCCGGATTGATCCTGCGCTCGCCGAAGGTCGAGCGAGTGACTGCCTTGCTTGATTATTACGCGCGCCGCTTCGCAGATGATTTCGTGGCCGTGGAGCCGCCGCTGGAGCGGCCGGAGTGAAAACACCAGCCTGCGCAGCAGGCGGTAGAATGTTAGCCCCTGGCGAGGCGCAGCCGAGCCTGGGGGACGGATGTAACGTAAAACGAATAGCCTGCGCAGCAGGCGACAGAGGCTCCCAATGTCATACACAAGTTTACGCAACCAAGGAGCGCTCACCATTGATCACGAGTGAGTTTCGCCCTCGCCTCCATGAATACCTTGGAGGCACCGTCAGAGCCTTAGGCGGCATCGCTCTGGAAATCAACGGAACGACCGATCACGTTCACGTCCGCACAAAATCGATTTTGAGGACGCTCATTTGTGGAGCTGAACTTCTGTCGCCAGCTTCGCAGGCTCGGCAGTCTTTATTTTACGGTTTCCCCAGGCTCGGCTGCGCCTCGCCAGGGGCTAACATTCTGATCGCCTGCTGGCGCAGGCTGGTTGGCTATTTGATATCGAAGTGAGATTCAGGTAATGAAGTAGAATGACGAAATGAATGGCTGGCTTTCAATCGTGATCTCTCTTGTCGCGCTTGGTGTCTCAATCACGTCCGCGTGGTTGACTTGGTTTAGAAAAGGCGAACTCCAAATGACGCAGCCAACCGTGATATTTTTCGGTCCCGATGGTGGTAGCCGTTCTAGTCGGCGCACCCATCTCAAAGTCTTTTTGCGCACTTTGCTTTACAGCACTTCTCATCGCGGTCAAACAATTGAAAGTCTCTACGTTAATTTGCAACGGGGAGAATCGCGCCAGAACTTTTCGATCTGGGTCCATGGAGACAAGCAGCTTGCCAGAGGAAGTGGTCTGTTCGTTCCAGCCGAAGGAATCGCATGTAACCATCACTTTCTCTTGCCCGAAGACGGATCCAATTTCAAACTTGTGGCGGGAGACTATGTTCTCCGTCTTTATGCGAAAAAGGCAGATAAGACAACGGCAAGAGAGCTGACGTCAGTAGGACTTCGAATCTCTGAGGAACACGCACGCGAACTTCAAGAGGATGATACGGGCATCTATTTTGATTGGGAGCCCGACCAGCAAGCATACCTACCTCTCATTGATCGAAGACCTCCAAAGCCGCTTCCTCAATTTCTTTTTGACTTACATGAACAATAGCTCATGCCTGTTCCATCCAACTGGTACGAAAACTTCTTTCACGGCGTGTCGCTCGATCTGTGGCGAAAGGCAATCTCACCGGAGCAGACGAAAACGGAAGGTGAATTTCTCGTCAAAGCACTCGATCGTACTCCGGGTTCGCATCTGCTTGATGTGCCGTGTGGAAACGGGAGGCTGTCGTTTGAGCTGTCACGTCGAGGATATCGAGTAACGGGAGTGGACATCTCGGAAGAATTCATTGAAGAGGCGCGTGAATCGATCCCAGTTCGCTCGCTGGACGCACCCGTTTATCCAAGTAGTACTTACGAGGTGCGCGCGGGCCTGAACCCAGGCCCTGACGCGGGCGGTAATGATTCAGTTCTGCCGGTAGAATTCATACTCGGCGACATGCGAACCGTTGAAGGCGAGGCAACCTACGATGGCGCGTTCTGTTTTGGAAACAGCTTCGGGTTTCTTGAATACCGTGACATGGAGGATTTTCTCAGGGCTGTATCACGAGCGTTGAAGCCGCGGGCGCGCTTCATCGTCGAGACCGGCATGGCGGCTGAGTCGATCTTGCCCAAATTCGAAGAAGAGGCGTCGCATCAGATCGAAGATATTCTCTTGACGATAAAAGAACGATATATAGCGGAAGAGAGCTGCATCGACACTGAATATGTCTTTGAGCGGAATGGAAAAGTTGAGACCCGCAAGGCAAAACACTGGATCTACACTGTCGCAGAGATACGCAGAATGCTGGAACGCGCAGGGTTTGGTGTGACGGAGTTATTCAGCTCGCTGGATCGCTCGCCTTACACGTTAGGTTCGGATGAGCTCTTTGTTATCGCGGAAGGTCGCTGAATTGCGTGCTCTCTCTGTGTTCTCCGTGTCTCCGTGGTTGAATCAAATCAAAGATAAGATTCACCACGGAGGCACAGAGCACCCGGAGAAAATCAAAGCTTCTTCAATCGCCAGATCTCCACCGCGATCGAGTCGGCGTAATGCAACACGGGCTGGCTCGCGGGCTCCGGTACTCCCAATGACCCAATCATGGTTGAACGATATTCGTCGGCTGGGAGTGTCGCGTTGCGCAACGGCCATGGCTCATGGAAAATCCGCGAACGGTAAAGGCAGCGGTTATGATAAGAGTAAAGACAATACCGCTCAGTTAGAAAGAATGCGAGCGACTCGGACGCGGATTGCGGCAGACACTCGCCGATAGTCCACTTCACACTTAGCTCTGCGTGGGGAAGACTGCGAAAACGATCTGCATTGAAGTCAGCAGGAAATCCGTGCCTTTCGCGGCCAAAGAATTGAGCATAAGTGAGCGAATCAGTCCTCGTGGATGAATAATCAACCACGGGCCCGCTTTGTTTCAGGTTCATGTCCGCGTTGAAGTAAGGCAAGTGATAGAAGGTTCGCGCGCCCCATACCGCCAGGCTATTCGCCGCATCGAGAGAAAAGAACCAAACGCCCGGCGTGCCGTTGAAATGCACGTAAGTGCGGACGTTGAGTTCATGAAAGGCGCTCGTGCCTGGAATCGGCGGCAGGAACGAGGCGCGAACTCCCCACATCGTGAAGGGAATGGCGCCAATCCACGCCGCGCCGTCGAAAGTATCGATCGAAAGTTGTGAAGGAATCAGCGGGCGAAGAACTTCGGAATCGATGGGCCAATGCATGAACAGCAGCTTGCCCCAGTGCTGATGCATCAAGCTTGGGCCGCCGGGCCTTGTACGTTGGCCGAGCCGATCTTCGATGGTTATTTCCGCGCTCAATAACTGTTTGTGTTGCTGCCGTCGTTCGATTTTCGGCCGCGCTCATCACAGAACTGTTGCACGGGTTGGAAGAGATTTTGACAGTTGTTGTCGGACGCAAGGTCGACGCGACGGCATTGCGAGATGCGCCATTGAGCGCTTTTTATAAACTCAGTTTGCTTAGGGACGTCGTCACAAAAACCGGGTGTCGGGCGGCTGCTGTCCAGGCATGCACGCATGAAAATCGTGGTAGAGATCGTGCTGGTGAAACCGGGCTCCTGTTTGTAACGGGAAATCGATTCATCGACGCAACCTTGATTGTCACTGTTGCGGCCAAAGTCCCGACCTTCGGTTACGACGGCCTTGCCTTTCGCGATCAGTGCGTCCTTGTTGCGCGATAGCCAGTAAACTCCGGCCACAATGACTCCAACGACGAGTACTACGATGACTACCAGGACAATCAGGTACTGGTTCAATTTAGTATTCAGGCTACTTACTACTGGGAACGCGGGCGCCCTCGCCCGCTGCGCGACAATCAGTAACGCTTTTAGCCAACCGGGCATACTGATAGTCTTCACTTCAAATGTTTATCCAGCCATCCAATTACTGTGTTGTACCAGAAGGTCGAATTTCCCGGCTTGAGAACCCAGTGGCCTTCGTCGGGAAAGTCCACGAGCTTTGATTCGACGCCCATGCGTTGGACGGCGGTGAACAGCTGCAGGCCTTCGCCTTCGGGCACGCGATAGTCGAGCGAATTCGTAATGATAAGAATGGGGGTCTTGAAGTTCTGCACGAACTTGTGGGGCGACCAGCGATCGTACATGGCAGGATTAGTCCAGGGCGTTCCCTTCAATTCCCATTCGGGAAACCACAATTCTTCGGTGGCACCGTACATGCTGGTGAGGTTGTAAACTCCGTCGTGCGAGACGAGGACTTTGTAATGAAATCGTGGATCGTTGTTGTGGCCCTCGATCCAATCAACCATGTAGCCGCCGTAACTCGCGCCGGCAGCAGCGATGCGGTTCTTATCAATATAGGGAAGCCCAGCAACCTGGGCGACGCCGTTACTGATATCGGTGAAGACCTTTCCACCCCAATCGCCGGAAATCTCGTTGACAAATCTTTGACCGTAGCCGGTCGAGCCCCGCGGGTTCGGCATGAACGCGATATAGCCGGCGTTGGCGAAGATTTGCGGATTCCAACGATAACCCCAGTTGTCGTTCCACGCGCCTTGTGGCCCGCCATGAATCAGGACGACCAGCGGGTACTTCCTCTTCGCATTAAAGTTCGCCGGTTTGACGACCCAACCCGCGACTTTCGTTCCCATCGCGCCGGTCCAGGTTACGTCTTCAGCCGGCTTCAGACTAAACGGGGCAAGGAAGGCTTCATTCGTCGTCGTCAACGCCGTGATGACACTGCCGTCAGCATTCGCGCGATAAATTTCACCGGGCCGCGTCATGCTGCTGCGCGAGAAGACCAAAGTACTGCCATTCCGGGTCAAGTTAATGTCGCCATTGAAACCTTCAGCGATGACTTTTCTTACCGGACCACCGTTGACTGAAACTGAATAGATCGGTTCTTTGCCACGTTCCTCGGCGGCCAGATAGATTGTTTGACTATCAGGAGAAAAGGCGAATTCATCGACCCACGAATCCAGGGTGTCTGTTAATGACCGTGCTTTGCCAGTCTTTCGATCGTAGACCATCACACGAAAGCGGTCGCTTTCAAAGCCAGGAATAGTCTGCGAACGATAGGCAATGTATCGTCCATCGGGCGAGAACCGCGGCGACCCATCGTAGGCATGATTCGCTGCCGTGATGTTTTTGGCTGTGCCGCCTCGCACGGAAACCAACCAGATATCTCCATTGGTGGACGTCGCTTCTATCTTGTCGTGATTGCTCGCGAAAGCAAGCTCTTTCGAATCGGGAGAGAAAGCATAATCGGTTGGCCCGCCGAGACTGAACGGCGGCGCATCGTAATTACCCGGCGTGACATCGCGGACTTCCCCACCCTGCGACGAAACGACAAACACATGACTTCGCGTATCGTCTTTCCACGATTTCCAATGCCGAAACAGCAGCCGATCAGCAACATGTGGCTTCACTTTGCTCTGTGCTTTCTCGTCAGCCCGTCTCTTGTTGCAGGCATCATTATCGCATTCGGGATAAACGTCGGACATGAATGCCAGCCATTTGCCATCAGGCGACCAGACCGGGTCCGCTGCGCCGGTTGAGATGGTCGTGATTTTCTTCAGGGCGCCACTGGAGACATCGATCGTCCAAATCTGATCTTCGCCATCGCGCGCTGAAATAAATGCGAGCTTCTCGCCGTCCGGCGACCATCGCGGCGACCCAGAAGAATGTTCGTCGTTCGTTAACTGGCGCATCTCACCGCCACTGAGCGGCACGAGATAAATCTGAGTTGTGCCCCTGTTTGCGGCCTTATCCATATCGGTAATCGTAAAGGCAACCAGATCTCCCTTTGGCGACACCTGCGGATCGCCTACGCGACGGACCTTCAAAAGATCATCTATAGTGAATTTGCGTTCTTGCGCAACGACGAGGGAGGCGAGGGCAAGCAAACTAATACAGACGGCCAGAAAGCGCTTCATTGAAACTTCTCCTGATTTCAGCGATTTGTTTGGGAAAGCGCGCCCATTATCGCACTTTTGAATCGGAATGGCGATGAGAAGAGCCGGGCCAATTCATTATGGCTTGCCGTATCCAAACTGGATCTTCTTCGACTAAAATCATGCCCATGAGCCAAGCGAACACGCTAAACGCGATTCGACTTCGACCGGCCACTTTCGACGACGAAGACTTTCTGCTTGAGGTGTACAAGAGCAGCCGCGGAGACGATCTGCGCGAGCTCGGCTGGAGTGAAGATCGCATCAGAGAATTTCTCCGTATGCAATACGAAGCGCAGCAGCGCTTTTTTGACAGCGAATACAGCCAAGCTAACAATCAAATAATACTTCTTGAAGATAGGCCGGTAGGCCGGATGTTTGTAGATCGCCGCGAACATGAAATTCGCTGTCTTGATGTCGCGCTGCTGCCTGAGTATCGCAACGCCGGTATGGGCACGTTTTTACTGCGTCAATTACAAGATGAAGCCAGGCGTGCGAGCAAGCCTCTGCGTTTGCAAATCATCAGATTCAATCGCGCCGTCAATCTTTTCGAGCGCCTGGGATTCATGCGCACCAGCGAGACGGGAATGCATTTTCAAATGGAGTGGCTGGCGCTCTAACTAGGTTTCGGAAGCCCGACCGTGAGGGAGGGCTGAGTTTACGTTTACGGCCCTCCCTTGCGGTCGGCTGCTGACAAGAAATGTTCAGGCGAATTGTTTGCGCAGTTCTCAGACTTGCTCTGCGAGTCTACTTCCGACGCATCGAAGTCGCCGGTCTACGCACTCGTAGATCCGGCATTTCTGTTGTGTCTTGCGCCACGCCGCGTTTCTTTCGTCGCCAAAGCTCCGCTATTTCGCATGCCGGTCATTGGCTACTTCGTGAGAGCGCTGGACTCGCTGCCCGCATATCGCCGACAAGACGCAGGCCAGGATGTTTCGCGGAACCTGGAAACCTTCACAGCCGCGCGCAAGCTTCTGGCACGCGGCGGAACCATTGGTATCTGTCCTGAGGGCGTTTCACATAACGAACCGCGGCTGAGACCTCTGAAATCCGGCACGGCGCGGATTGCCCTGGCCACGGTTTCCTCGGGCGAAGTCAACGATCTCAAGATTGTTCCAGTGGGGCTTTACTATACTGAAAAAACGACGTTTCGAAGTTCCGCACTGCTGTATTTCGGCGAGCCTTTGCCGGTTGGACCGGTCGCGCTGGATGCCGATGGTACCCCTCCGCGAGACTCAGTGCGTGAGCTGTCCAGTCGAATCGAAGAGGCCATGCGCGAAGTGATCTTACATGCTGAACATGAAGAAGCGTTGGCGCTAATCGCAAGAGCTGAGAAAATTCTGTCTGCTGAAGAGATAAATGGCCCAACGGGGCGACAGACCATAACGCGCTCGCTCGAGTTGCGTCAGCGTTTGCTCGATGGCTACACGTTCCATAGAACTCGGTCGCCACAACGAATCGAAGCAGTCGCCACCAGGATCGCGCGGTTGGAATATGAACTGGAACAGGCGGGACTCGATCCGTCTGATCTATCTTTACCACCATCTCGCGCCACAGTAATACTCGGCTTACTCGCGCGCGTTTTGGTATTTGCGCTGTTGGCCCCGATCGCGTTCTTCGGTGCGCTGGGTCACTTTCCTGCCTATCGGCTTGCTGGTTATCTCTCGCTGCGTTTGTCGCGCGACGAACAGGACGTGATCTCGACTTTCAAGATCATTTCCGCCATGCTTTTTTTTCCGTTGACATGGCTGTTTCCAGCCTTAATCGCCTCGCAGCTCCTCGGATGGCCGTCCGGCCTGGCCACGTTAGTCATTACCCCGCTGGCCGGATACGTTGCCATCCGCTTCTTCGAAGAGCTGGACCGCTTTGCCGGTAGTCTCTCGGCGCTTATGCTATTCCTAATGCAACGCCGATCGTTTGTGCGATTGCTCGCTGAACGAGCTGCAATTCGGCAAGAGATTCTGGCCCTGGGCGAGGAAACTCCGCTCTCGAGTTAGATAAAAGCAACACCGTGGATGTGGTGGTCAGAGAGGACGTATTGGGGAATATCTGACAGCTCGAAGATATGGT
>WNFY01004005.1_pt1 | contig 15836 bp, 14 predicted proteins | sample 5400091 | NCBI WGS metagenome assembly WNFY01 (sample SAMN13153364, study PRJNA577476) | soil metagenome | isolation source: 60 cm soil or saprolite under grassland replicate 1 | place: USA:California | collected 2016-06-15 | reverse complement strand
ATTATATATTATACAAGCCGTTGGAAAGTGGCTATGATACTGTTTTGATAGATGCTGAAACAGGAAAGGAAGAACATTACGCTGTGCTAAATAAAGCAACAGTGTATGTACGAAACAATGATGTAATATATAAATCTGCAGACGGAACGGAGAAACAACTCACACATGATAAAGAAGAAGAAAAAAATCCAACGCTTTCACCCGATGGATTGAAAGTTGCTTTCACACGGAACAATGATTTATTTGTTATAGATATTGCCTCAGGTAAAGAAGACCAGTTAACAAATGATGGAAATGAGGTAATCTACAATGGCTGGGCATCCTGGGTGTACTATGAAGAAATCCTCGGAAGACCCAGTAAATACAGGGCTTTCTGGTGGAACCCGGACAGCAAGACCATTGCGTATATGCATTTTAATGACAGTAAAGTGCCTGAGTTTCCTTTGTTTGGTTCAGACGGTCAGCATGGATGTGTTGAACATACAAGATATCCTGAAGCTGGCGATACTAATCCTGAAGTAAAAGTGGGTATTGTAAATATTGAGACAAAACAAACTGCATGGAGCGATTTTAATGAACATGATGATCAGTATTTCGGCACGCCGTTCTGGACGCCTGATGGTTCATCACTTTGGCTGCAGTGGATGAATCGTCATCAAAATCATTTGATCGTTTATGCTGTCAATCCTGCAAATGGCAGCAAGAAATCCGTTTACGGTGAACAGCAAAAAACATGGGTTGATTGGCTGGATACTATCCGCTTTCTTTCAAAGAATAAAGGATATATTATTCAAAGCGATAAAAGTGGATGGATGCATATTTATCAATATGACATGAATGGCAATCTTGTAAAACAAATCACCTATGGTAAATATACTGTAAAAGATATTGTGAGAGTTAATGAGAAGAAAAACATGATATGGTTTACTGCCCGTAAAGAAAATTCAACTCGTTTTGATTTATATAGTAAAAAGATGAATGGAGCAGGTTTACAACGCTTAACCTTTGGTGATTATACACATACTGTAAATGCATCTCCAGACGGTTCTTATTTTATCACCTCTTATTCAAATGTAAGTACACCAACTAAAATGGCTTTGGTAAACAGTAAAGGAAAAATAATAAGAACAATTGCAGACGGCAAAGGAAATGAATTCAATAATTATGAATTTGCAAAAACAGAATTACTGCGTGTTTCAACACCCGATAGTTTTGAATTGCCTGTATTAATTACATGGCCTCTTCATATGGACAGCAGTAAAAAATATCCTGTTCTTATCAGTATTTATGGCGGCCCGAATGCTGGCACTGTATATGATGGATGGAAAGGCATTGGTCAAAATGAATGGTGGGCCAAAGAAGGTTTGATACAGGTGGCTATTGATCATCGCGGCTCAGGACATTTTGGAAAGAAAGGACAAAATTATATGTATAAAGACCTTGGTAACTGGGAGATAAAAGATTACAGTGAAGTGGTAAAATGGCTGATAGCAAAACCTTTTATAGATAAAAATAAAATTTGCATTACAGGATTCAGCTATGGCGGATACACGACCTGCATGGCTTTAACACTCGGTTCAGATTATTTTACGCACGGCTTTGCAGGCGGCAGCGTTACAGACTGGCATTTATATGATACACATTATACAGAACGCTTCATGGGTTTGCCATCAGAAAATCCTGAAGGTTATAAAAATAGTTCAGTAACAAACTATATAAAAAATTATAAAGGCAACTTGTACATTGTTCACGGCACTATGGATGATAATGTACACATGCAAAATAGCATTCAGTTGATAGCAGCATTAGAAGATGCTAAAAAAGATTTTGAATTTATGCTTTACCCCCGGTGGAAGACATGGATGGTCGAATCTTAAAGAAAGATGGGCACATTATAACAATGAAAGAGTAAGATACTTTTATAAATATTTATTGGAAAAACCAGTGCCTGATGAGATTTTGCAATAATTATATTTTTTATATTAGTTCATTTTCTAAATATGCTCTCTCTGTTACTGAATAGCGATATAAATGTATAAGTGCCGGCTGAAGCGGAACGGAAGTTTGATAGTATCAGCAGAGGCGGGTACATAAAAATAATCCATTTATCAATGACACAAATAAAGAATGACCTGCTTGATAACTATTCAGCCTGTTGATATAATTGGTGTGGATGCAGCGATTTTATTTTCAGATATTTTAGTTGTGCCACAGGCAATGGGTTTGGAAGTTCAACTAATAGAAAGCAAAGGGCCGGTATTGCCCGATCCAATTAAAACAGTAAATGATTTAAAACGCATTTGTGTTCCCGATGTAAACGAAACCCTGCATTATGTTTTCGAGGCAATTAAATTGATAAAGCAAGAGCTGAATAACCGTGTTCCGCTAATTGGTTTTGCAGGTGCACCATGGACAATACTTTGTTATATGGTACAAGGCAAAGGCTCTAAAACATTTGATGAAACAAAAATATTTTGCTACACACAACCTGAATTAGCACACCAGTTATTGCAGATGATAACAGATACAACGATTGCTTATTTAAAAGGACAAGTAAAAGCAGGTGTTGATGTGATACAAATTTTTGATAGCTGGGGAGGTTTACTATCTCCTGATGATTTTGAAAATATTTCTTTAAAATATTCAAGGCAAATTGTTAAAGCATTAAAAGATGATGTGCTTACCATCATCTTTGCAAAAGGTGCATGGCATTCACTGCAAAGTATGGCCGAAACAGGTGCGCATGGGTTGGGAATTGACTGGTGCATAACGCCGAAATTGGCAAGACAGTTTGCAGGAGCGAATGTAACATTGCAGGGCAATTTTGATCCTGCAAAATTGTTATCACCTATTCCTGTTATTGAAAAAGAAGTGAGGGCAATGTTGAAGGCATTTGGTAAAGGAAAACATATTGCAAATCTAGGGCATGGTATTTTACCAAATGTACCCGTTGAACATGCCAGAACGTTTGTGGATATTGTGAAGAATTATGAGTGGAAATAACTTTTGGAAAGTTTAAGAACTCTCCAAAAGTTTTGATGTTTGACAAATAAACTACTCAACCATGAAAACACAATTTATCAAACTCATTCTTATAAGTTCTTTGTTTATTACTGCAGTTTCAAAAGCACGACAACAATCCATAAAGCCAATGGATATTGATCTTGAAAATTATCAGTATCCTTATCCTGTTCAATACATCACATTGAGTATGCAAGGTGAGGCTTTGAAGATGGCTTATATGGATGTAAAGCCTGGGAATGCAAACGGACATACAGTAATGTTGTTGCATGGGAAAAATTTTAATGGCGCTTACTGGAGACAAACAGCAAAAGTTTTATCTGATAATGGTTATCGTGTTATTATTCCTGACCAGATTGGTTTTGGTAAATCATCAAAGCCGCAGCATATTCAGTATTCGTTTCAATTGCTGGCGCAGAATACAAAAGCAATATTAGATACACTGGGCATTCAGAAAGTTTGTGTGTTAGGTCATTCAATGGGTGGAATGCTTGCAACAAGATTTACATTAATGTATTCTGAAAGAGTAGAGAAATTTATTTTGGAAGATCCTATTGGTTTGGAAGACTGGAAAGTAAAAGTGCCGTACCAATTAATTGATAAATGGTATCAGCGGGAATTGAAACAGAATTATGATTCATTAAAAAAATACCAGCAGGAAAATTATTACCATGGCACATGGAAACCAGAATATGGTGAATGGCTTGCAATTCTTGCAGGATGGACATTGAGTAAAGATTATAATTGCATTGCATGGAATTCAGCACTTACTTATGATATGATTTTTACACAGCCTGTATGTTATGAATTTGAAAATATAAAAACACCAACATTACTAATTATTGGTAAGGCAGACAGAACAGCAATAGGTAAAAATTTAGTGAGTGAAGATGTAAAGAAGACTTTAGGGAATTATCCTGCATTAGGTAAGTTAACGCGGGAAAAAATAAAAGGCTCGAAGCTGGTTGAATTGGAAGGGGTTGGTCATGTACCACACATCGAAGCGTTTAGTAAATTTATTCAGCCCTTGTTGGAGTTTTTAAAGTGAGTGATGAATTGTGAATGGTGAGTATTGAATAGTTTCTACAATGCCTGTAACAAAAAAAAATATTCATCAATACATGAACATTAAAGAAGAATGGATACAATTTATTCATGACTTGCAAAATGATATTTGTGGTGCATTAGAAAATTGTGATGGGAAAGCAAAATTTATAGAAGATGAATGGGAACGACCAGAGGGCGGTGGCGGCAAAACAAGAGTGATTGCTAACGGCGATGTGGTTGAGAAAGGCGGGGTGAACACATCAGTTGTATTTGGGGATGTAACGAATGAGATGCGAAGACAATTAAAAATTGATGGTGCAAAATGGTTTGCCTGTGGTTTAAGTTTGGTGATACACCCTTTGAATCCTTTTGTGCCCACAGTACATTGCAATTATCGCATGTTGGAATTGTATAATGAAAATGACGAAGTGATTGACAGATGGTTTGGTGGCGGCACAGATTTAACGCCTTATTATTTATTTGAAGAAGATGCAAAGCATTTTCATCAGACATATAAAAATGTGTGCGATGATTTTGATGAGCATTTTTATCCGTCATTTAAAAAACATTGCGATGATTATTTTGTAAATCATCATCGTAACGATGAACGCAGAGGGATTGGGGGAATATTTTATGATTATCAAAGAGCGTCAGCAGAACATGATGTAAAGTTTTGGATGAACTTTGCGCGTGTCTGCGGTTATGCATTTATAGATGCGTATATTCCTATTGTCGAAAAAAGAAAACACATGCAATACAATGATGCACATAAACATTGGCAGGAAATACGTAGAGGAAGATATGTTGAGTTTAATTTAGTACACGACAGAGGAACTTTGTTTGGACTAAAAACAAACGGAAGAACAGAAAGTATTCTAATGAGCCTGCCACCCACGGTAAGGTTTGAATATAATTATCAGCCAAAGTTCAACACACCGGAAGCAGATTTATTGAACCTATGCTTACATCCAAAAGATTGGGTTTAAAAAATATAAATTATGTATTTACAAAGAAGAAATAGAATACTAAGAAAAAATCCGGCAATAAGAAGTCTTGTTGCTGAAACAATTTTAACACCAAATGATTTTATTGTTCCTTTATTCATTGATGAAGGTGAAAATATAAAAACAGAAATTGCTTCTATGCCCGGCTATTATCGCAATAGTCTTGATATAACCGTGAAGGAAGTAAAAGATTTATGGAACATGGGTTTGAAGAGTGTGTTGTTGTTCATTAAAGCGAAAGATGAATTAAAAGATAACACCGGCAAAGAAGCATGGAATCCTGATGGCCTGATGCAGCGCAGTATAAAAGCAATTAAAGATGCAGTGCCTGAAATAGTTGTTACGACTGATGTTGCGCTTGATCCCTATTCATCTTATGGTCATGATGGCATTGTAAAAGATGGAGAGATTGTAAATGATGAAACGGTTGACGCATTGGTAAAAATGAGTTTAAGTCATGCACAGGCAGGTGCAGATTTTGTTGCGCCTAGTGATATGATGGATGGGCGCATTGGCGCCATTCGCGAAGCATTCGAAGAAAGTGGATTTACCAAAATGGGCATCATGGCATATAGTGCAAAATATGCTTCATGTTTTTACGGTCCGTTCAGAGATGCACTGGATAGTGCGCCTGGTTTTGGCGATAAGAAAACATATCAAATGAATTATGCGAATCGCATCGAAGCTATTAAAGAAACATTGATGGATGTTGAAGAAGGCGCAGATATTGTAATGGTAAAACCGGCACTTGCCTATCTCGATATTATTCGTGAAGTAAAAAATGCAGTGAACGTTCCGGTAAGCGCTTATAATATAAGTGGCGAATATGCCATGATAAAAGCTGCTGCAAAAATGGGCTGGCTCGATGAAGACAAGGCGATTCTTGAAACGCTTACTGCAATTAAAAGAGCAGGCACTGATTTGATTGCGACATATTTTGCAAAGGATGCGGTGAAGATGTTGTCGTGAGTGGTGTCCGATAGTTATCGTGAGTAAGTTGTTAGTTTATGAACCCAACGCATTACTGCTATTATGCTTTACTTGCGTCGCACTCTTCAACTGCAACAAGCTATTGAACATTAAAAATCGAACATTGATCATTGAATATTTATGAACATCAGCAAAAGTATCTCTCTTTTTGAACGTGCCCAACAATCAATTCCCGGTGGAGTAAATTCTCCTGTTCGTGCATTTAAAAGTGTTGGAGGTACTCCATTGTTTATCGGTAAAGCAAAAGGCGCTTATTTATACGATGCAGATAACAATAAATACATTGACTATATAGCTTCATGGGGACCAATGATTCTTGGTCATGCTTATGAGCCTGTTGTAAAAGCCATACAGGAACAGGTAATTTATTCAACTTCTTACGGCGCACCAACAGGGTTGGAAGTTAAGATGGCAGAGCTTATCAAAAGCATGGTACCGAATGTTGATTTAATAAGAATGGTAAGCAGTGGCACAGAAGCATGTATGAGTGCTATTCGTGTTGCACGTGGTTACACAGGCAAAAATAAAATTATCAAATTTGAAGGTTGTTATCATGGTCATGCAGATTCGTTTCTTGTAAAAGCAGGAAGTGGTGTTGCTACTTTTAATATCCAAACAGTTCCTGGTGTAACAGCAGGTGTAAGTAATGATACGCTGACTTGTGCATACAATGATTTAACAGCAGTTGAAAAATTAGTGGAAGAAAATAAAAATGAAATAGCTGCAATTATTGTTGAACCTGTTGCAGGTAATATGGGTTGCATATTACCACAACCAGGATTTCTTGAAGGTCTGAGAAAAATTTGTGACACAGAAAATATCATTTTCATTTTTGATGAAGTAATGACAGGCTTTCGTTTGGCGAAAGGTGGTGCACAGGAAAAATTAAATATTAATGCTGATCTTATAACGTATGGGAAGGTAATCGGTGCTGGTATGCCTGTCGGTGCATTTGGCGGAAAGAAACATATTATGGAAGTAGTTGCACCTCTTGGTAATGTTTACCAGGCCGGCACATTAAGTGGCAATCCTATTGCAATGATAGCAGGCTGTACTTTATTAAATGAATTAAATAATAATCCCTCCATTTATAATGAACTCGAAGAGAAAACAATTTATCTAAAAAACGGATTAGAAAATGTGCTGCATGCTTCAGAAATTGATTTTGTTATTAACCAGTTTGGTTCTATGATTAGTGTGCATTTTAGTGCTCACCCTGTAACAAATTTTGTAAGTGCTGCCTCATCAAATATTGAATTATTCAAAAAATATTTTCATGCTTTGTTAAAACGTGGCGTGTATTTACCACCTTCTGCTTTTGAAAGCTGGTTCCTAAATAACGCCCTGACAAAAGAAGATTTAGATTATACAATTAAAGCAACAGAAGAAAGCTTAAAAGAAATTATCTGACCTGCTCACTTCCTTCCGTATAAGAGTGCGACGCAAGAGAAGCTTCATATCTGCAACACAGATGGGTCCATAGAAATTTCTCTCAAAACTTTAACTTTGTAAATTAGATGTATATACATACATTTGTATTGTGAAATTAGAAGAAGCTATAAAAAGCAATAAGTTTAAAAATGAAGTGCATAAAGCGGGTTTGAATATTTTGTACACAGCATGGTGGTTGAAAACAATGATAAGCAAAGAGTTAAAAAAATATGGTTTAACTCATGAGCAATACAATGTTTTGAGAATATTAAAAGGGAAGTATCCTGAACAGATGTGTGTAAGAGATATTGCCCGCCGCATGATAGAGAAGAACTCAAACGTACCAAGGATTGTAGACAAGCTGGCGCTTAAGAAATTGGTAAAGAGAAATGCATCCCTAAATGATAAAAGAGAAACCGCAATTGCGCTTACAACAGTTGGTATTAATATACTTGATATTGCAACTTCAAAAGTGAATAAATTGTTTGCTGACACAATTGTAATGAGCGAATCTTCAGCAAATACTTTAAATTACTTGCTTGAAGAAATACGAAAAAGACGAAAATAAATTTTTTTGAGTTGATGCATGTATATACATGTAGTTGAATTAAAAGATGGGACCAAAATTGCACAAAGTGTGGTCAAACAAAAACAGTGAAGAACTATTGAGGTTTACAAATAAAATAAAATGAAAGGAATAATATGAGTAACAGAACAATTAAGATAATATTATATGGACAATTATTTGACATGGGAGGCTTGCCTGTAAGACAGCCCATTCCATCAGGAACCCTTTGAATGAATCTGTTGCTTCTAATGGTCCCTTTGTTATGAATAATGAAACGCAGATACTGCAAGCATTCCGTGATTATAAAATGGGCAAAATGGGCGTGCTCATTGAAGATGAATCTTAAAAGCAAATCAATATAAAATTTAAAACACTTAACTATGGCAACCTACAAAATTGATCCGGCACACTCAGAAATTACTTTCAAAGTAAGACATCTCATGATAACAAATGTTACAGGAAAATTCACAAAATTTGATGCAACGATGCAATCAGATCGTGATGATTTCACTGATGCTGTTGTAGCGTTTGAAGCAGATGTCAATAGTATTACAACGCATACTGAACAAAGAGATGCGCACCTGAAGAGTGATGACTTTTTTAATGCAGAAAAGTATCCAAAGATCACTTTCAGGTCTACAGCTTTAAAAAAAGAATCTAAGGATGAGTACAAACTTTATGGTGATCTTACCATTCGTGATACAACAAAGCCAATAATGTTGAATGTAACCTATAACGGTCTTATAAATGACCCATGGGGAAATGAAAGAGCAGGCTTTGAAATAGAAGGCAGAATTGATCGTTTGGAATATGGTTTAAAATGGAATGTACTCACAGACACTGGTGGAATGGTTGCAGGAAAAGACGTAAAACTGCTGATAAATGTTGAAATGGTAAAGCAGGCAGTAATGGCTGAGCAGCAGGCATAATTGATAATAAAGAAAATTATTATGTACTAAGCAAAAGTTTATCTATTAAGCCTTTCTTGCGTCGCACTTTTATACATTCTGCTCTTTAATGAACACGCAATTACAATCTTCAGTAAAATGTGAAGTATTGAATAAGATGATTGATTAAAAATCGTAAATCGTAAATCATAAATTTATATGTCTTATATCATTCATCGTGCTGAAGAAAGAGGAACAAAGAATATTGGGTGGCTGATAAGTAAGTTTTCATTCAGCTTTTCTTCTTATTACAATCCGGTAAAAAATAGTTTTGGTTTACTTATCACGTTGAATGATGATATCGTAAAACCAGATGGCGGCTTTGGTTTGCATCCACATGTAAATATGGAAATCATTAGTGTGATGCTTAAAGGAAAAATGAATCATAAAGACACGATGGGTTACAGTGAAGTGGTTGAAAAAGATTGGGTACAAATAATGAGTGCAGGTTCTGGTTTAAAACATGAGGAGCATAATATTGGTGATGAAGATGTAAATTTTTTACAGATATGGATTGAGCCGAAATTGCAAAATATTAATCCCCGTTATCAAAAAAGATATTTTCCAAAAGACAAGCGAAAGAATAAACTACAGACAATTATAAGTAATGAAGAAGGACAAGAACATTGCTGGATAAATCAAAATGCAAAATTGAGTTTAGGATGGTTTGATGCAAACAAAACAATTGAATACAAATTGAATCCTCTTAATAAAGCAGTTTATGTTTTTGTAATGGAGGGATTAATTAAGGCGGGGAATGAAACAATTGACAAAAGAGATGCAATTGGTTTTTGGGAAACAGACATTGTAACTTTGCAAACAGAACAGGAAAGTGAATTTATTATAATAGAAGTACCAATAAATCATTAGAGTGAGTGATGAGTAGTGAGTAATTGTAATGAAACGAGAGCTTTGAGTTGTTAACGTGAAAAGTTCATAGCACGCCGATTAGTGCTCATGGCTTATCGGCAGTCCAAGAGTCCGGCCAGAGGCGGAACGGAAGTATTATAGCAATTCTGTCGTCCGGTACATAAATAAAAAGAAAAATTTATAATGAACATTGAAATAATATCTGGAAGCCCGAGAAAAGAAAGTACCACGCACAGGTTGGCCTTATTCCTTAAAAAATACATGAGCGAAAAAACGGAACACAGCATTAATATTATTGATGTACGTGACTGGGAGGTCCCTTTATTGCAGCAAGAGGTTTTTACCAGTGTTGACAGAACGCCGGAAGCACTAAAGCCACTTGCTAAACGCATGTTTGAAGCAAATGGCTTTATTATGGTTTCACCCGAGTATAATGGCAGTTATACTTCTGCATTAAAAAATCTGTTTGATCATTTTCCAAAGCAGATGCATAAAACATTTGGGATCGTCACCGCATCGCCCGGGGCAATGGGTGGCATGCGCGCAAGCCAGCAAATGCAATTACTCATAAATGCCTTGTTTGGTATTGGTTCGCCGCATATGCTTGTTACACCATTTGTTGATAAAAAATTTGATGAAAAAGGAAATTTGCGTGATGCTGGATTCCAAAAAAATATTGACATTTTTGTGAGCGAATTTTTATGGCTTGCAGAAAGCCTTGCACCGGAAATGCAGCCAATTGTATAAAAAATGCCCGCTCTGAAAGCGGGCTTTTTATTTATTAACAATATGAGACTATAAATATCTATTAAAGCCAATCTGTTCATTATATATTATTGTAGCTTTGCGCCTTCTCCGGCAAAACCATCATGAGTGACGAAATAAAACATGAATGCGGGCTCGCTTTCATTCGATTGAGAAAGCCTTTTTCCTATTACCTTCAAAAATATGGTACAGTGATGTATGGCCTTAATAAACTGTACCTGCTGATGGAGAAGCAACATAACCGCGGGCAGGATGGTGCCGGTATAGCAGCAGTAAAACTGAACGTAGAACCCGGCTATCCTTATTTGCACAGAACTCGAAGCAATGCACAGCAACCCATAGCAGATATCTTTTTTAAGATCGGGCAGGAAATACAGGAGCTGGAAAAATACCAGCACGATATAAAACAATATCCCGGCCTTATGAAAGGTCATGTTCCCTTTTTAGGTGAATTATTACTTGGTCATTTGCGTTATGGCACGCAGGGAAAAAATAATGTAGAATTCTGCCATCCCTTTATCAAACGAGACCTTATACCAGGAAGAAATTTAGCAATGGCCGGCAATTTCAACCTTGTAAATACAGAGGAACTGTTTGCATTAATTAATATTGATCCCGGAGAATTTCAACGACAAAGTGATTTGGCTGCCATGATGGAAGTAGTGCATCATTTTTTATCTAAAGAAGATGAAAAAAATCCCAATGCTGCTGATGTAGCAACTGTACTTAAAAAAGCAACTCCTTTATTTGATGGCGGTTATACTGTTGGTGGTTTAATTGGTAATGGCTGCAGTTTTGTAATGCGTGATGCACATGGTATTCGTCCGGCCTACTATTATATCAGTAATGATGTTATTGTAGCGGGGAGTGAACGGGCTTCAATAAGAACATCATTTAATGTGGGTGAAAACGAAGTGCTAGAACTTATGCCCGGCAATGCCCTGATTGTTGATGATATGGGTAATTATAAAGTAGAGCAGATACTTGAACCCAAAGAAAGACGGGCTTGTAGTTTCGAGCGCATTTATTTCAGCCGCGGCAGTGATGAAAAAATTTACAGGGAACGGATTGCGCTGGGTCATCACTTAAGCAAGGCAGTGCTTGAATGTGTGGAATATGATTTAAAGAACACCATTTTTTCTTATATTCCTAATACAGCGGAAGTAGCATTTTATGGTTTGGTAAAAGGAATGGAAGATTATCTTAATCAAATAAAAATTCAACGCATTTTAAGCTGGGGACCGGATATTAATGAAGAGAAGCTGCAGCAGATGATCAACCGTAAAATACGACAGGAAAAAATTGCGATAAAAGACGTAAAGCTTAGGACTTTTATTACAGAGGATACAGGCCGCAATGAGATGGTGCAGCATGTGTATGATATCACTTATGGTACCGTGCGGAAGGATGAAGATACATTGGTAGTAATTGATGACAGTATTGTTCGCGGTACTACTTTAAAAGAAAGTATTGTACGCATGCTGGCACGCCTGCATCCAAAAAAAATTATTATTGTTTCGTCTGCGCCGCAAATACGTTATCCTGACTGTTATGGAATTGATATGAGCAAGCTGGGAGATTTTATTGCATTTCGTGCTGCTATTGAATTACTCAAAGAAAGAGAAATGGAAGATGTGCTAAGATGTGTGTATGAAAAAATAAAAGACTTGCAACGCAATAACCAGTTGCATACAGAAAATATTGTAAGGCAAATCTATAAGCCATTTACTACTGAGGAAATATCAGACAAGATTGCACAATTAATCACGCCAAAAGATCTAAACATTCCTGTGCAGGTAATTTATCAAACCATTGAAGACCTGCATGATAGTTGTCCCACCAATACCGGCGACTGGTATTTTACCGGTAATTACCCAACGCCGGGCGGCAATAAAGTGGTAAATAAAGCCTTTATTAATTATTATGAAGGAAAGAATGTGAGAGGATATTAGAGATGTCAGATGTCTGATTTTTCGATTTCACTGATAGCAATGTTTAATTACATGCTGACTTTTATTCAGCTTTTGCCGTATATACTCAAACTTATCAGCTTGGTTTGCGGTGTGCACTAAATGATATTGAAAATGCAGTTCTTTATCAAAGAGCGTTAGAACACAACCTTGGTTATTTTGTTACGTCAGACAGATGTCAAAGATTATAAAAGAATAGCTTTGCCTTCATTGCCGGTAATTACTTCAACTGAATTAATCAGATTAATAAACAATTTATGAAACAGCTTCTTCTTATTCGTCACGCAAAAAGCAGTTGGAATGACCCTTCCCAAAACGATGTTGACAGACCATTAAACAAACGCGGTAAGAAAGAGGCCCCCAAAATGGCGGAGCGGTTATTGGATAAAAAAATAAAAATAGATGCCTTTCTTTCAAGTCCTGCTGAAAGGGCGCTTGACACGTGTATTTATTTTGCTAAAGCTTATGATGTCAAGAAAAAAGAAATTATACAAATCCCCGAATTATATAATGCGCAGGTAGAAAATTTTTATAAGGTAGTCAGTGAGGTTGATAATTCTTTTGATGCTATTGCCCTCTTCTCTCATAATCCCGGTATTACTGAATTTGTAAATGAATTAACTGATGTTCATATAGATGATATGCCTACTTGCAGCATTTTTGCCGTTAAAGCAGATATTAAAAAATGGGAGGAGTTTACTGAAGGAGAAAAATTATTCTGGTTTTTCGATTATCCCAAATTAACAGAATAATTTTTTATGCATAAGCAGCAGTCTCATTGCTCATCTTCGGCTGTGTCACTCCCTTGTACGCTTTGTTCTTTGTTCAGCAATACCGAACCTATTGAAAAATTCTTCAACAACTATAGGCAAAGAGGATTCGTTTAACGGAGGAAAAATAAATTGAAATGTTTCTGCTTTATGAATGTGGGACAATAAATCATCATCCTGCTTACAAGAATAGCACCAGTGCTGTTGCATTAAATGCTCTGCTAAATATTCCTGTTCTGTTTGACCGGGAGTAGGAATAAGAATTGATTTTTTTTGCAGTGATAAAACTTCCATTATTGTTGTATAACCTGAACGGCCGATTATAAATTCACCTGATAAAAATGCCTGTTGTAATTCTTCTGTAGTGAGATGGTTTACTATTGTACAATTATCCGGAGCTCTCGGAATATCACCTTGTTCATTTGGTCTGCCGCGAACAATCATTATTGTTCCCTTTAATTGGGTAACAATTTTTAAAATCTTTTTTTCAAAAATTGTTCTTTGAGGTTCCGGCCCAGAAATTATAAAGAGGTAATCATATTTCTTCTCTACTTTTTTTTGTGGTGCAAAACGCGATAACGGGCCTGTATACTTAACTGGCACTGCCGGCATCTTTGCTGGATGAGAAAGTGAACCTGCTAAATTTAAATCTGCATCAAAATCTGGCACCCAACATTCATCATAATGATTAATATACCTGTAATTAATTTTTTGTATAAGAATTTCCAACCATGCATGGCGTGCCTTAATGCGCAATTGATGTGTTATAAAAACGCAGGGTATTTGCTTTGTATAGAGACCATAACGGTTATCAGATATCACCATATCAACTTTAAAATCCCTTATTATCTTTTGTAGCCACTTATGTTCTCTTACTATGGTTAACAGAATTTTGGGGCCTTGCAACAAAATTTTTACGGGCAGCCATCGTTTAAGTTTAGAATAACGCACATTGTATCCTTTTAACAGGGTGGTATTTATTTCCGGGAATTCTTGTTTTAATAAATTCAATTGTTCTCCATAGGAAGCGACAATTACTTCACAGCCAATTTGCTGCAAAAGCCTAATTAATGGTATACAGCGAGTTGCGTGGCCCAAACCCCAATCGAGAGGGGCTATGAGAATCTTTTTGTGGATAAATAATTTTGCCAAAATCCTCTAAAAGATGATTAATGTGTAAAAAATACCTAATTTTAAATTTATGTTATGATGCGAAAGATAAACCAAACAGTTATTTTATTGGTACTAATATTGATGGTTTTTGCATCTTGCGGGGTAAACAGACAGAGCAATAAATGTGGATGCCCCCCTCATCGCGGTATAGTTGGATGATTTTAATTAAATATAATAACGATTGTAATCCAGACTTGTTATGAGCCCCCAAAACAGAGACTTGCTGGTACTTACAAAAAAAGAATCAATGAATCCAGGAGAACTTGAACATCAAGTTGAACTCCTGGTTGATTTGCTGTATCATGTAGAAAACATGGATGCATTTTGTACTGCTAATGAAGTAATAGATATAAATCGCTGCAAAATTGTTCAAAAGCAACGCCATATTCAGCAGGTTGTAAGAGAAAGAAAGTTAAAGCCATTTGTATTTATCAGCAACAAGAATTAAACATTTTGTCTTGCCTAAGAAATTTAAACCCCGGCCTTATGCCGGAGTTTTTTTATTGCATACTGGCTGCTGAAAGGTCATGAACTACTAATGGCTACGAGCATTAAATTTTTATCGCAATTAATAATACAAAGACCGATAGTTCAATAAAGAACAGAACCGGAAGAGTCCGCCTGAGACGGAACAAAAGGTTTATACTTATCCTGTTTAAGGGGCACAAAAAAAACTGCGAAGATCTATGCTACTGAAGTTTTTCCAACGCCTTTTCTAATTGCTCAAACATAGGCTCAATTTCTTCCAAATGGCAGGTTCCGACACTAAGCCGGTACCAGGGTGATTGGCTATCTGCGCCAAATGCATAAAAAGGAACAACGGCAAGTTTCGCTTCACTTAAAATATACGAAGTAACATCGCTTTGGGTTTCCAACATTGTATTATCAATGCTCTTCCCAACAATATCAATTTTTATGGTAAGATAGATAGCTGCCTGTGGGGTAATGGCATCGACAGGAAAACCTTTTTGTTTTAAGGTTATAAAACCATTATATATCTTTCTCAAACGTTCTTCGAGTGCCGCTTTGAAGGTTTTTAAATAATCATTTACTTCGTTAGTTTGCAAAAGATATTGGGCTACCGCTTTTTGTTCTGCCATGGGCGCCCATGCACCTATATGGCTTAAAAGAGCCTTCATTTTTGCAATGATGCCCGCCGGTCCTAATGCCCAGCCCACACGTACACCTGTAGAAGCAAATGCTTTAGAAATGCCGTCAATAAAAATAGTATACTGCTGCATTTCTGGCCGTAATGTAACGGGATTATAGTGTTCTGTTTT
>WNFY01003482.1_pt1 | contig 15837 bp, 16 predicted proteins | sample 5400091 | NCBI WGS metagenome assembly WNFY01 (sample SAMN13153364, study PRJNA577476) | soil metagenome | isolation source: 60 cm soil or saprolite under grassland replicate 1 | place: USA:California | collected 2016-06-15 | reverse complement strand
AACCACTAATAAGCATTGTAACAGAAACATTAGCTGCAGGAATTTTTACTGGTGCTTTAAAAAGCAAGCTACCTCTCGATTATTTTTATTGCATATTAATGAGCATTTGCTGGTTTCTTCAATTGCCTCAAAATAAAGAGTATTTAAAACCATCTCTAACAGGAACAAACCAGGGACTATTACATATATAAGTTTGAAAGGAATAAAAAATAAACCGAGGCATAAAATGTATCCCGGCTTTTGAGTAATAATATTTATTTTGAGCCAGTCTATATCAATACTATAATGCTTCCGTTGCGTCGCACTCTTCAAGGTCCTGTTCTTTATTGAGCTGTCGCTTCGGAATATTAATGACATCTATAGTTCGCCGCCAACAGCTCATAGCTCAAACTATTCATTCATAAAAATTTTGCAGTATAACTTTCTTCTACTTTTTTTAAATCTGAAGGTTTCCCTGCAAACACTACATTGCCGCCGCCACCACCGGCTTCAGGACCAAGGTCTATCACCCAATCTGCATTCTTAATTATATCTGTGTTGTGTTCAATTACTATTATAGAATGTCCTTGTTCTATCAATGCACTAAATGAAGTGAGTAATTTATTTATATCGTGAAAATGAAGACCCGTAGTAGGTTCATCAAAAATAAAAAGAATGTGTCCATTGGCTTTCCCCTTGCCAAGAAATGATGCAAGCTTAACGCGTTGGGCTTCCCCCCCGCTAAGCGTATCACTGCTTTGCCCAAGTTTAATATAGCCAAGACCTACATCCTGCAATGGCTGCAGCGCTTTAGCCAAAGCTTTTTCTTCTTTAAAAAACTCAATTGATTCGTCCACACTCATTTCCAAAACTTCATAAATGTTTTTGCCTTTATATTGTACATCCAGCACCTCTTCTTTGAATTTTTTTCCACCACATACTTCACAGGTAAGATGAACATCGGCAAGAAACTGCATTTCTACAACCTGCTCACCTTCACCTTTACAGGCATCGCAACGACCTCCATCTACGTTAAATGAAAAATGTTTTGGTTGAAAACCGCGAATCTTTGAAAGCGGCTGGCTTGCAAACAATTCTCTTATTGCATCGTATGCTTTAATATAAGTAACAGGATTGCTGCGAGAAGATTTACCAATTGGATTTTGATCAATTAACTCTACCTGGGTGATATAATCTACATCACCGCTGATTGCTTTATGAAAACCAACCTTGTCAGCAAACTCTCCTTTTATTTTTTGCAGCGCAGGATACAAAACTTGTTTTACCAACGTTGTTTTACCACTTCCACTCACCCCACTTATTGCACATAACATATTAAGCGGAAAATCTACAGTGATATCTTTAAGATTATTATGCCTTGCACCTTCAACACGAAGGTACCTGTTAGATTTTCGATTTACCGCAAGCACTGTTACTTCCAATTCTCCTTTCAAATATTTTCCGGTAAGGCTTTCAGGATTGCTGATGATGTCGTTATAATTACCTGTTGCTATCACTTCCCCTCCGAGATGTGAAGCCAGCGGCCCCATATCAATAATATGATCTGCCTCACGCATCATCATCTCATCATGTTCTACCACAACGACAGTATTGCCTTCGTCACGCAATTGTTTTAATACACTTATTAATCGCTGCGTGTCTCTTGAGTGCAAACCGATGGAAGGTTCATCTAAGATATACAATGAATTTGTAAGATTGCTTCCGAGGCTGCGTGTAAGTTGTATACGCTGGCTTTCACCACCGCTTAATGAATTGGCAAGACGGTTGAGTGTAAGATAGCCTAAACCTACATCCAGTAAGGTTTGTAAGCGCTGACGTATCTCGATTAAAATTCGCTTTGCAATTTGTTTTTCATGTTCCGTGAGAACCAGTTTATTGAACCATTGTTTTAAATCCTTTGCTGGCATTTCACATAGTTCACCGATATGTTTACCGCCAACTTTTACATACAATGCCTCTTTGCGTAAGCGGTAGCCATTACAATCAGGGCAGATAGTGCGGCCACGATAACGGCTAAGCAATACACGGTATTGAACTTTGTATAAGTTCTGTTCTACTTCTTTAAAAAAATCATGAATGCCGTAAACATTTCCCTTGCCATTCCATAAAATCTGGTATTGAGAAGGTGTAAGATCTGCGATTGATTTATGAATGGGAAAATCAATTGATCGTGCTCCTTTCACAAATTGCTCCCGCCACCAGCCTAATTTTTCTCCCTTCCATGGAGCTACACCGCCATCATAAACGCTTAGTCTTTTATCGGGTATCACGAGGTCTTCATCTATTCCTAAAACCTGGCTGAACCCTTCACAGGTTGGGCAGGCTCCAAAAGGATTATTAAAAGAGAAAAGATTGGGCACCGGTTCTTCAAATTGTATACCATCAAGCTCAAATTTATTGCTGAAATGAAGTAATTCCCTGTTATTTATTTCTATATACATCTCGCCTTCACCTTCATAAAAAGCAGTGCCTATAGAATCTGCAATCCTATGCAAATCATCTTCATCAAAATCTTTTGCAACGATGCGATCAACCAGAATGTTAGTCATCGGCTGGGTGTTTTGAGCAGTATCTTTTGAAGCGGAACCTGAAGCCGGGGAAGAAATTTTTGTCTTCAACTCTTTGTCACTTAATTCAAGAATATCTTCAATTCGTACTATTTCAGATGTATCCACATCCTCATATGATTTAAGGTATAATCTTGAAAACCCTTTTTGAATGAGAATATTCAATTCTTCTCTTATGTCGCGTTTCGCATGTTGTTTAAATGTAACGAATATCACTACTTTGTCGCTATGGGGCAATTGTTTGATTACATTCACAACATCAGTTACATCGTCTTTTTTTACCTGCCTTCCGCTAACCGGTGAAATCGTTCTGCCAATACGGGCATACAACAAACGCAGATAATCATAAATTTCCGTCATGCTACCTACCGTACTGCGGGGTGTTCGTGTTATAACTTTTTGTTCAATTGCAATAGCGGGACATAAGCCTTTAATATAATCTACATCCGGCTTTACCATCCGAGACATGAACTGACGGGCATAAGCACTAAGGCTTTCTGCGTAGCGACGCTGGCCTTCGGCAAATAATGTATCGATTGTAAGTGAAGATTTTCCACTGCCGGAAACACCGGTAACAACTATAAATTTATTACGGGGAAACGCAACAGTGACATTCTTGAGGTTATGAACTCTTGCCCCTTTTATAAAAATATCATCGGTTTTGTCTGGGGTTTTTTGCGGCGGAATATTTTTAGTCTGTTTGTTTATTATAGTCTCATGATCCATATCTGTACTTTAATCAAAATCTAATGAACAAAGCACTAATAAATTTGATTAATTCACAAATTTTTTACATTTTGCACATCATTTTAAAAAACAATATTATTTAATTTCACAGAGCCTTCACAAATTCATTGCCTATACGTTAAATTTTACTCGTTTTTACTTGCCTGAAAGATCACTAAACCTATAGCAAGTATTTACACCCTAAAAGCATTTATATGAGAAAGTTTAACGAGTTTACTGACACAGAACTTGTGCTATCCTTTCAGGAAGGGAATAGTACAGCCCTTGAAGCCCTTATTTGCCGTTACAAGGAAAAATTATTTAGTTCAATTTTATTTATTGTCAAGGACAAATACCTTGCGGAGGATCTTTTCCAGGAAACCTTTGTGCGTATCATTGACACGCTGCGCAGTAAAAGATATAATGAAGAGGGTAAGTTTCTTCCCTGGGCTATGCGTATTGCGCATAATCTTTGCGTGGATCATTTCAGAAAGGTAAAACGTACACCTACTATTGTAACCAATGACAACAAGGATGTTTTTGATCTAATTGTAATAGTAGATGAGAATGCTGAAAAGAAAATTATACGAAAGCAGGGTTATGATCGTATGCACACGATGCTTTCGGCGTTACCTGAGGAACAGAGAGAAGTAATTGTGCTTCGTCATTTTGGCGATATGAGTTTTAAAGAAATCGCAAAAGTTACCAATTGTAGTATTAACACGGCTTTGGGAAGAATGCGTTATGGTTTAATTAATTTGCGCAAGATGATGCTGGAAAAACAACTAAGCATTTAAAATTATTGTCATTCTGCAGTTCAATTTTTGCAAAGGAAATGCTTGCCATAGCAACGAATTACTTCAGAATGACAGCCTATGTAAAGCGAACCTCACAATAATTTGTGGGGTTTATTTTTTATCAGCATCTCTGATTGCCATTGTAGATCTTTTGTTGTGACTTTCGGGCTTCCCAACCTTCCGGCTTCCTGACTTTAGGACTTCCCGACTTTCCTGACTAGTTACTATTTCATTTCCGGAAACTCAATGTATGTTGCATACATGCTGTTCCTGTAAATTCTTTGTGTTGCTTTTTGATAATCACTCACTTTTGCTTCATAAATGCTGAGCACATATTTCTGTGGGTTCATGTCAATAACAGGAAACCAACTGCTCTGAACCTGCACCATAATGCAATGCCCTTTTTGAAATACATGATTTACCTGATGCATATCAACTTTATATTCTTCCACTTTATTCGGTGTAATTGGTTCAGGTTTTTCAAAACTGTTTCGATAGCGGCCACGAAAAACCTCACTGGCAATCATCAATTCATAACCACCCATTTTTGCTTCTTTTGGATATTGATCAGGATATACATCAATCAATTTTACAACCCAGTCGGCATCACTGCCGGTAGTACCAGCAAATAAATGGGCAATAATATTTCCAGTAATAGTTACATCCTCAGTAAGTGTATCACTTTGCCATGTTAAAACATCTGGTCTTCCATCCACAAATCGCTGATCTTCTACAAGCCATGCGTACCAACGGCTGCCTTGACTATAAGTTTGCTCAACAGGCCTTGCCCTGTAAGGAACAGGTTTTTTAGGATCGCTTACATATTCATCATAAGCATTGTCGCTTGTTGTGCTTGGTTTATCAAATGATAGCCTGCCATTTTCTATAACATATAATTTTTTTATGGCTGCTTTTTTTGGGGGCCAGCTCGTATAAGTTTTCCATTCGTTACTGCCTGTTTGAAAAACAGTTGCTTCGGCAAAATTGTCATCACCTATTCCTTTAAGCCAGTAATCAAACCATTTTTTTTGAATGTTTTGCTGAAAGTATTGTGAAGTGTTACTACCCATATCATAAGCACCAAGATGTGTGACAGTATCTCCGGCCCATTGCCCATGATTCCAGGGTCCTAAACAAATATAATTGCGGTTACTTGTATCACGCTTCTCCATTTTTGCATACATAATTTGCGGGCCCATCATATCCTCCTGATCCCATACGCCACCTACATGCAGCATAGGTATGCGCGGATAATCAACATAGCGCAAAGGCGATTTGTATTTCCAGAAAGAATCATAGTTCGCATGCTGCATAAAGTTGTTCCAACTGGGAAGTTTATTGTGAAAGTATTTTTTATTGGCATTTGATAAAGGGCCAAGTTGCAGAAACCATGAGTATTGATCATAATGATCAAAAGGAAATAGCGTATCTACTTTGGAGGCTTCTTCCATAAAAGAATAATCAAACGCATAAGACAAACGAAAAGCACCATTGTGATGAAAATCATCACCAAGAAAAAGGTCACTCATGCAAGCCTGTTCTGATGCGGCTTTTAGCGCCGGATGTGGTCTTGCAGCACCAATAAGCGTTGTCCATCCCAAATAAGAAATTCCTAACTGTCCCACTTTACCATTATTGTTGGGCACATTTTTAATAAGCCAGTCAATTGCATCATAAGTGTCAGTGCTTTCATCAATTTCACCTGGCTTATCAGTAATTGGTCTGTTCATTATAAATTGTCCTTCACTTTTATAGCGTCCGCGAATATCCTGCTTCACAAAAATGTAACCTTCTGCAGCCATATCTTTTACATAAGGCGTTTTATCAGGACTTTGAAAATCTTCGCTTCCATAAGGTGTTCTTTGTATAAGTATAGGCACAGGTTCAGATATATTGGGCGTATAATAAATTGTGTAGAGTTTTACACCATCACGCATGGGTATCATCATATCATGACGGGCATATACAATTTTGTTTTGTGCAAAGGAGGAGAGAGTAACACAACAACTTAGAGTAAAACAAAAACAGGTAGAAATAATTTTTCTCATGGTTAACATTTTGATGAGTAAAAATGAAGATACAAAAGTTCAATATCCCGGAAATATAAATGACTAAAAATGAAACATGCTTAAAACCTTTTGTTGAACCTCATCGTATATAATAAACTCAATTATGATTGGTTGAATTGCATTTGAAATAAGTGGTTTATGAGCAATATGTTTAAAGTAAAAAAGTTTGCAAATCGCCGCACAATGAGGGCGTGAAAAATCACTTCTAAAAATGTGAAAAATCACGTTGCACAGAATCTGTACCTGGTCTAAATATGCATTATAAAAGTTTTCACATAAAAGCTACGCTATGAGTACTATTATTAAAATGAACAACGCCGTTATTACTGAGCTTTTTGACAAAGTAATTTCTTCAACAAATGAAACAGAGAGATTACTTGCAGATAAGGGGATTAACATGCCTCAATCAAATGAGTTTAGCACTATATTAATGAATGATCATTTTTATGAACCCGTAAAATATATCAATGAACAAACGTTGCCAAAAGGCATGGAAGCACATATTATAGCACTAATCAAGGGAGGTCTAAGCTGAAGTTTGAAGTACAATAAATTTTTTTTTTAACGGAACCATCCTTTTTTCGATCCTTACTTCTTCCTGTCATTTACCATCGGTAATTTTTTCAGGGAGTCTCATATGACACCGGCTTTGATGCCGGTGTTTTTTTATATTTTTTATTGATAGTAACAGTTGATAACTATCGCAACCTGTTCATGCTTTTTACAAGCCTTTCATCTTTATAAATTCCGCGTGCAGCAAATAAGAGAAAAATGGGAACTAAAAAAACTATAAATGCAGTTATATCATAATAGCCCTCAACATAGTTTTTTATGGCAGAAAAATAAAGCCAGATATTTAAAATAGAAAGAAGCATTGTTACTATAGTTAGTCTTAATTGCATTTTCCTGTCTTTATATAAAAAGATAAGTATTAAAGCAGCAATACCAACAGCCACCGATAAAATAGTAAGCAACATATTTTCATTTGCTGTAAGATGAATAAACTGTTTTTGATTATCAATAATTTTATTACCACTATAAAAAGAAAATTTTAAAGTTAGAAAGGCGCAAGCTGATGCCAGTAAGAGCCAAATTGTTTGTATACGTTGTATCATAGTTAAATTTTAAAAAAATGAACATAAAGTAACAAAAAACAAAAATGCTTTACAACATAAGTTTTCCTTCGTCAAGAGTTAAAAAAGTACATTTTCAAATATTTTAATCAATAAACTGGCACGGATTTTTTATTGATGTGTATAGAAAAAGTTCGGTTATGAAGCGCAGGTATTTACTTTTCCTTCTTTGTATAACTTTCTTTGCAAAGTTTACTTTTGCCGCAGCAAATTATTATGCATTTGCAGACACTGCAGGTCCGCAGGATAGCATGGCAATGAATCATATTTCTTATTTGCCATTCAGCGATAAAATTGGTTCATCACATGTTTATATATGGCCTAATCCTGCCAGGGAAAAGATAATAATATATGTAAACAGTTTACGAGAAAATGAACAAGGTGAATGTTTAGTGTATAATAATGATGGAACTCCAATATTGATGCACCCTGTTCGTAATGGAACAAATGAAATAATTTTAGGTAATGTTCCTTCCGGCATTTATGTCGCTGCTATAGCTAACAAAAAAAGAGACATAATTGCAAAACGTTTTGTAGTATCAAGATAATTCTGAGAAATAGTTAATATTTAGATATTCGGATATTAGATATTTGCATACTTAGATATTCCTTCATTTTCAATTTTCACATTTCCTCATTTACCCATTTTTCAAATTTTCAAATTCTCAAATTAATTGTGATCTTTTCTTTCGGCTTATATTTGCAACCCGTTTAACAGATTTAAATTTCAGTAAAATTATAACCACGGTTTATGTTCAATAACCTTACAGAGCATTTAGAAAGTGCGTTTAAGAATATAAAGGGTGAAGCCCGTATTACCGACCTGAATATTGCCAATACGGTAAAGGATATCCGTCGTGCATTAATAGATGCGGATGTAAATTATAAAATTGCCAAAGAGTTTACAGATAAAGTAAAAGACAGGGCGCTTGGCAGCAAAGTGCTTAATGCGATTAGTCCGGGTCAATTAATGGTTAAAATTGTTGCTGATGAATTAACAGAATTGATGGGTGGTGAAGAAGCCCAGTTTAATGTTACAGGAAATCCTGCTGTCATTTTAATTGCTGGTTTACAAGGTAGCGGTAAAACAACATTTAGCGCTAAGCTTGCCAATTTTTTAAAAACACAAAAAGGTAAATCACCCATGCTGGTGGCGGCGGATATTTATCGCCCCGCTGCGATTGATCAGTTGATGGTTTTAGGTGAGCAAATCAAAGTTGACGTTTATAGTGAAAGAGAAACAAAAGATCCTGTAATCATTGCGGAAAATGCAATAAAGGAAGCACGAAGTAAAAATAAAAATGTTGTCATCATAGATACTGCAGGACGTCTGGCAATTGATGAAGCAATGATGACTGAAGTGGCAAACATTAAAGATGGTGTAAAACCAAACGAAATACTTTTTGTAGTGGATAGCATGACTGGTCAGGATGCAGTGAATACTGCAAAGGCTTTTAATGACCGTCTTGACTTCAGCGGTGTAGTGCTTACAAAATTAGATGGAGACACACGTGGTGGTGCAGCACTCTCTATTAAATACACTGTTCATAAACCTATCAAATTTGTAAGCAGCGGAGAGAAACTTGATACGCTTGATGTGTTTTATCCTGATCGTATGGCACAGCGCATACTTGGCATGGGCGATATCACTACATTGGTTGAAAAGGCACAGGCCCAGTTTGATGAAGTGCAGGCAAAAAAACTGGAGAAAAAGATTCGCAGAAACCAGTTCGACTTCCAGGATTTTTTAGAACAGTTGCAGCAGATAAAAAAAATGGGTAACCTGAAAGATATAATGGGGATGATTCCGGGTATGGGCAAAGCCATAAAAGATATAGATATAAGTGATGATGCCTTTAAAGGTGTGGAAGCCATCATTCATTCAATGACACCTTATGAAAGAGCAAATCCTGATATCATCAATCAAAGCCGCAAAATGCGCATTGCGAAAGGATCGGGAAAAGACATTGCAGAAGTAAATGCTTTTATGAAACAGTTTGATCAAATGCGCCAGATGATGAAGATGATGAACAAAATGCCGATGGGAAGAATGCCGGGAATGAGAGGATGATGTGCTGATTAAGGAATTGGAAATTGAAATTAGTATCAAGACATTCTATTTTCTGAGTGTATGCTTTGAGTTATATTTTCTGAGTTTTGAATTGATTTTTTATTGCTTATTGTTTCTTGCTTATTTGCCTATTATTTATTGCTCATTCACGATCCAAACGCACAAGTGAGTGACACAAGGAACGATGCCACATGTACTTCAGTTCGTCCCATAATAAACATCTTCTTAATAACTGCATTTTTTAATTCATCCAACACTACCGATATTCGCAATATGAATTGATTGTTGGCATGGATCTATCTTTTGACAATACAGAAACAGCATTTGCTTATAAAACAGATAAGGAATTAAAAGGTGCCCGATTCCTCCTCAAGACCATGCACTATCCTTTATTTGTAGCAGTAGGCACCCGTTTAACACCCTTCTTTATGAAAACCGGATTGCCTGTCCATGGGCTTATCCGCAAAACAATTTTCAAACAATTTGTTGGTGGTGAAACGTTAGAAGAAACAAAGAGAATATGTAAACTACTTGCTGCTTATAATGTCCAGGTAATTCTTGATTATGGTGTGGAGGGAAAAGGGGGTGAAGAAAATTTTGAACAGGCAACAGAGCAATTTATTCATGTAATTGATTATGCAGCTTCTCAGGAAAAAATTCCCTTTATAAGTATAAAAGTTACAGGCTTTGCAAGAAATGCATTGCTGCAAACATTAAATGAAGCTCCGCGTTTACGCAGTGGCATACATGATAATGAAGAAGAAATGGAAGAGTGGGAAAAAGTGAGAGAAAGAATGTACCGCATTTGTGAAGATGCCGCAGAGAAAGACATTGGCGTTTTGGTTGATGCAGAAGAAAGCTGGATACAGGATCCCGTTGATCGCCTTACAATGGAGATGATGGAGATCTTCAACAAAGAAAAACCTATTGTTTACAACACTATTCAATTATATCGTCACGACAGGTTGCAGTTTCTCAAACTCAGTCACAGCATTGCACAGCAACAAAATTTTATTCTTGCTGTGAAGCTCGTTCGTGGCGCGTATATGGAAAAGGAAAGAGCACGTACTGCAGAAAGAGGTTATCCTTCGCTTATTCAGCCAGATAAAGAACATACTGACCGTGATTACAACAGGTCAATACGTTATTGCATTGACAACATCAAAAATATTGCGTTTATTATTGCATCACATAACGAAGACAGCAATCTTCTTGCTGCAGAATTACTCGATGAAAAAGGCTTGCCACACAATCATCCTCATGTTCATTTTTCACAATTGTACGGTATGAGTGATAATATCACATTTAATCTTGCAAAAGCTGGTTATTCTGCAAGTAAATATTTACCCTTTGGTCCCATCCGTGAAGTCATCCCTTATCTCATGCGCCGTGCACAGGAAAATACAAGTGTAAGCGGACAAACCGGAAGAGAACTTGCGCTCATTAATAAAGAATTGAAAAGAAGAAAAGGGAAATAGTTGGCAGTTTGCAGTTACCAGTTATCAGTCTTAAGTTTACAGTTTTGCCCATTGCTTATCGATTATTATTATTCATTATTCAACTTATTCAACAATGCAACTTAATCTCTCATTCAATGATAAATTTTTTTATAGCCCCGGCTTCATTTTTCATGGCAACAAGAAAAAAATTTCATCTATAATTGCAACGATTGAAAGTATATATTGGTCAGATAGAAAAGGATTACTATGAAAAATTTAATTTTTCTTTTATTGATTACACTTTCTTCGTTTGTTTCCTGGCAAAAAGATAATGCAGCAATAAACAACGGCCTTACCGGTAAATGGGAGCTGACAGAATATTTGATAACCCCGGAGATCCCGGTACATGGTGTCCGGCAGATAACACCACAAGACATATCATTAAATTCAGAACTGATGGTTCTTTTACAAGTAGCAATGGTATTTATAACGGAGCAACAAAATATCAGCGGACAGACAGCGTAAGAATTAAATTTTTACAACCACAAACAGGAACAGAAACAAAATGTTATTTTTCTATAGAAGATAACAATCAAACACTTATCATTTCGCCGATTGGTTGTATTGAAGGCTGTTCAAATAAATATAAGGCAGTTGAAAATGATGATAAGGGAAAATAAAATGTATAAGGCTATAAGCTTTGTCAGCAGCGATGGAATTACAAAGGCAAAGTAAATAAATAACTCAATTCACACTTTCCCCACAACTCATAGCTCGAAGCTTACAGCTCACAGCTTTTTTCTACCTTGCACATATGCAACAATATCTCGATTTACTTAAACATATCCTTGATACCGGTGCAACAAAATCTGATCGAACCGGAACAGGAACCACCAGTTGTTTTGGCTACCAGATGCGCTTTGATTTGCAAAAAGGTTTTCCACTTGTCACAACAAAAAGACTACACTTAAAAAGTATTATTTATGAATTGCTTTGGTTTTTGAAAGGAGAAACTAATATCAAATATTTAAACGATCATGGCGTAAGCATCTGGAATGAATGGGCAGATGAAAATGGTGAGCTTGGTCCCGTTTATGGCAAACAATGGCGCAATTGGCAAGGCGCAGACGGACAAGTGATTGATCAGATAAGTGATGCGGTTAGGCAAATAAAAAATAATCCTGACAGCCGCCGAATTATTGTAAGCGCATGGAATGTTGCTGATCTTTCAAAGATGGCATTGATGCCTTGTCATGCACTGTTTCAATTTTACATTGCAGATGGAAAATTAAGTTGTCAATTGTATCAACGAAGTGCGGATGTTTTTCTTGGTATTCCGTTCAATATTGCTTCTTATGCATTGCTTACAATGATGATGGCACAGGTTTGTGATCTTGAACCCGGCGACTTTATTCACACATTCGGAGATGTGCATATTTACAATAATCATATTGAACAGGTAAAACTTCAATTAAGCAGAACACCTTATCCGTTACCAACTATGAGATTAAATCCTGTAGTAAAAAATATTTTTGATTTTATCTATGAAGATTTTACACTTGAGAATTATCAATATCATCCTGCAATAAAAGCACCGATAGCGGTATGAAATGATTTACGATTTTTAGATTTGCAATTTCAGATTTATCAATTTGAAAAATGATATAAAAAATCGTACTTCGTAAATCGTAAATTGTAAATATGATCATCTCTCTTGTAGTTGCAGCATCTACCAACAACGCTATCGGTAAAAACAACCAACTGCTCTGGAATTTACCTAACGACATGAAATTTTTTAAAAACGTGACATGGGCAATGCCGGTTGCAATGGGCAGAAGGACATTCCAGGCATTGAATTCAAAACCATTGGATGGCCGAGTAAATATTGTAATAACAAAGCAGAAAAAATTTCTCGCCGAAGGAGTGGTTGTTGTGCATAATATTGATGATGCAATTTTTTTTGCAAATCAGCACGACTATAAAGAGCTCATGATAATCGGTGGTGGTGAAATTTATAAGGCATGCATGTCAAAAGCTGATAAAATTTATCTCACAAGAGTCCATGCTGTTTTTGAAGACGCTGATACTTTTTTTCCTGTTATTGACGAAAGCAAATGGAAGCTAATTTCCAACCAGGATTTTTCTAAAGATGAAAAACATGCATACGATTATAGTTTTCAGTTGTGGGAGAAAAAGTAAAATATAAACTCATTTACTCAATTTTATACTTCTTGTTTTCTTTGTGCAATCATGCAGACAAAACGAATTTGTTTATGGAGCAGTCCGCGGAATATCTCAACAGCAATGATGTATTCATTTGCTCAAAGACCTGATGCCATTGTATTTGACGAACCGTTATATGCACATTATCTATGCATTACAGGCATTGATCATCCCGGTAAAAAAGAAGTGCTTGCATCACAGGAACAGGATGGCGAAAAAGTTGTACAACAAATTATTCTTGGTGAATACAATAAGCCCGTTGTTTTTTTTAAACAAATGACTCATCATCTTATTGAGTTAAATGAAGATTTTCTTGGCAAGGTTTTCAACGTTATTTTTATAAGAGACCCAAAGCAAATCATTAGTTCTTATGCACAGGTTCGTCCTGATGTTACAATGCAGGATATTGGTATAGAAAAACAGTGGTTTTTGTTTAATCAATTGAAAGAAAACAATTATCATTTTGTGGTACTTGATTCGAATGAAATTTTAAAAGATGCAGAAAAAGTTTTGAATGATTTATGTGAAGCGTTAAAGATTCCTTTTTATAAGCAAATGCTCCATTGGCCAAAAGGTCCGAAGCCGGAAGATGGTGTGTGGGCAAAATACTGGTACAGCAATGTGCATCAGTCAACGGGTTTTGAAAAACAAGCAACAAGCAATCGCACATTGCCTGAATATCTTGAGCCTTTATACAATGAAAGCAAAAAATATTATGATCTTCTGTACAAATATTCATTAAAAGCTTAGCAGATTTATGCAACAACAGTTTAATCCAAAGAATGAAAACATTCAAATATTTGTTGGCGGAAAATTATATCCGCGGGATGAAGCAAAAGTTTCAGTATTTGACAGCTCAGTGCAGGGGGGCGATGCAGTTTGGGAAGGTTTGCGTGTATATGATGGAAAAATATTTTCTCTTGAACAACATCTCGACCGGTTGCAGGCATCGGCCAAAACGCTCGCCTTTACTGATATTCCGACGAAAGAATATATGAAAGATGCGATTACGAAAACGCTTAAAGCAAATGGTATGCGCACAGATACGCATATACGTCTCACGCTTACAAGAGGAGAAAAAATTACTTCAGGAATGGATCCGAGATTAAATCAAAAAGGTTCATGCCTGATTGTTCTTGCAGAATTTAAACCACCGGTATATGATAATGTGAAAGGAATAAAATTAATCACGTCACATATTCGCCGAAATTCTCCTATGCATCTTGACTCGAAAATTCATCACAACAATTTGTTGAATAATATTCTTGCAAAAATTGAAGCAAACTATTGCAATGCAGATGCAGCAATCATGCTGGATAACTTGGGTTTTGTTTCAGAAACAAATGACTGTAATATTTTTATTGTGAAGAAAGAAATATTGCTTACGCCTCATGCAGATGCTTGCCTGCCGGGTGTCACACGTGCAACTGTAATTCGTCTTGCACACGAATTAAATATTCCTGTTGTTGAACGTAATATTTCCGTTGCTGAATTTTATAATGCAGATGAAGTGTTTATCTGCAGGTAGGATGAGAGATAGAATTTATGCAGCTTTTAAAAAATTAACGGAACTGGAGGGAGAGCTGGTTGAGTAGTTGAATTATTGAATCGCCGAGAAGTAAACTGACCTGCGAAACTTGCAGTTTCGCAGCCTTATTCTGTCGCTTTTAGAGACACCAAAGCACTATTTTTTTTGAAGCAACTGCAAGATTTTTTTGCCTCTTGATTTAAAGGCTGCGGTTTCATTATCCAAATTATTTTCAATGATAAGCTTCAGTTCATTTTCTACTTCAGGATAAAATTTTGAAAGATTGAAAAGTGTAGTCAATGAAAAGGCTTTTATAGCAACAGGGTAGAAGGCTTTTCGATAAATGCAAAACACGCATTCATTACATCACCATGCAGCTCTTCAGAATTTTCAATTTCTTCCAGCACACGAACACTGTTTCTTATAACTGCATCATGCACATCTGTTCTGCTTAATCGAGCAACAAGATCTTTAATATATGGCTTTGTTAATTCGGGTTTCTTTCTTGCAGCCCGGCTTATACTCCATGCTGCTCTTTGTGCAAGACGATATTCGTTGGAAAGAAAACATTGTATCAACTCTTTAAAATATTTTGGCGAAGAACATGCATATTCAGCAATTGAAAAAGCTTTTTGCGATGTTGATTTTTATCTTCCAGTAATGCCTCTCTTACATTCATACCTGCTTAAATTTTTCAATTTTTTCTTCACTTGTTATGTCGCCATTGCTGCGTATCTGTATTTGAATATTGCTTATCCATTCATTACAACCCTTACTGTACAAGTATTCATTCACATCATGAATTACCTTCATCACTTCATTATAAGTACCTTCTATTACAGTTGCAAAAGGGCCTACTTCATATTTGACTCCTGATTGGTTAATTACAGCGATTGCTTCATCCACCCATGCATAAGGGTGTTTGTCTGCAACGATAGGAACAATTTGAATTGACGCGTTGATAATATAATTATGCATAATAGTTTTTGATCGCGACAAATGTACAACGTATATTTTCTTGCATATATTCAAAAAAGAAATTTGCACCATAGAAGGGCTTACTTGCATTGCTGCTATCTCGTTTGCCGGGCTTATGTTTTGTTCTTTTATTCAATGCTATATAAAACCACTTTAAAATTATAAGAAATAAAAAACCCGGCTGCCGAAGCAACCGGGACTGATGGAAATTATCAATGAATGATAATAGCTCTATCTCTCGTAAACCAACTGTGTTTTATATACCTTACCATTTGCAATTATTCTTACCATATAAATTCCTTTTGT
>WNFY01003007.1_pt1 | contig 15839 bp, 11 predicted proteins | sample 5400091 | NCBI WGS metagenome assembly WNFY01 (sample SAMN13153364, study PRJNA577476) | soil metagenome | isolation source: 60 cm soil or saprolite under grassland replicate 1 | place: USA:California | collected 2016-06-15 | reverse complement strand
CTGAGCTGACCCTCGCATAGCGAAGCCCACTTGACCTGATCCCTGCTGCGTCGCGCGCTGGCTGCCTGCGCGGGGCGGACTCCTCCGTCCGCTGCTCGACGTGCCTTTCAGGCACGCCTCCGCTGCTCCATCGTCGTGCGCCCCCGCTCGGCGACGCCATCACGCGCCTCGCGACGGGCTCAGGCCAAGTGAGCCCCGCTGTCACTCGGCGCGCTTCATCCCGCTCTTGACGAAGCGGGCCAGCGCCTGGATCTCCGCCTCGGAGAGCTTGCCCTGGTACGCCGGCATCTTCCGCTCCGGGACGCCGTCGGCGATGTCCTTCGCCAGCTCCGCCTCGCTCTTCGCCGTGTTCGTGAGATCGCGCACCTTCATGCGCCGCCCCATCGCCGTGTCGGCGCGGCCGTCCTTGCCGTGGCAGGGAGAGCAGCGCCGCTCCCACAGCGCGGCGGTGTCGGCGGCGCGCGCGTGGGCCGCGAGCGCGAGCGCGAGCGCGGCGGCGGCCAGGAAGCGAGGGGTGCCGGTCATGGTCGGTTCCGTCCTCGAAAAAAGGGAAGGGCCGCGAGCGCGACGCCCACGGCCCCCCTCGCAACGCTGCGCGGCTTCGTTACTTCTTGAGGCCGGCGACGAAGGCGGCGACGGCGTCCGCGTCCTCGATCTTGACCGGCTTCATCTTGCCCTTGCCCTCGGCGATCGCCTTCTTCACCTGGTCGGCAGGCAACCCGGCGATCGCGGTCGGGGCCATCTTGGCGCCCTCGCCAGCCTTGCCGTGGCAGGCGGCGCACTTCGAAGCGTAGGTGGCGGCGCCGTCCGCGAAGGCGGCGGTGGCGAAGGCGACGACGAAGAGAGCGGTGACGATGCGCTTCATGTGGGTGACCCTTTCGTTGAGGAGGTGTCCTGCTGCCTCACCGCCCTGACGGAGGAGCGGGTGAGGCTATTCAATCGAGCCCTGGAATCAGCCAAGCGCTGGCTCGATCGAGCCGCCGTAACTACTACAAACCAGGCGCTCGGTCCAGAGTTCCATCCGGTCCGCGAGCGCCCCGGCCAAGGTCGCCCCTCGGGGCGTATTTGCCAAGGGTCGCTGGATTAGCCGGAGCGCGCTGTCCGGGCCGCGGTGGCCGACGCGGCGGCGTCGCGCCGCGGGTAGAGGACGAGCTCGCGCCCGACCTGCAGCTTGAAGCGCCGCGGGTTGCGAATGCCGTTCCAGCGGCAGATCTCGTCGACGGCGACGCCGAATTTCTGAGCGATGCCCCACAGCGAATCACCTGCGCGCACCTGGATGGTCGCGCGCAGGCGGCCCGCCACGTCGGCGAGCTTCGGCTGGGTGGGCGCGGGTGCGCCGGCGTGCGCCAGGACGGCACGGCGGGCCTCCGCCTTGCGCGCGCGCCCCGGCCGCTCGCTCGCCTTCCGCTCGGCCGACGCGAAGGCGACGCCCTGGCTCCGCGCGAGGGCATTCAGCGGGATGACGAGGTCCGTTCCCGACTTCACGCGCCGGCCCGCGCGCAGCCCGTTCATCCGCACCACCGTGGCCTGGTCGACGTGATAGGTGGCGGCAATCGCCTTCAGCGACTCCCCGGCTCGAACGCGGTGCTGCGCGAACGCGAGCTTGCCCGCCGCCTCCGAGACGCCCGGCCAGTTCTTCGCGAACGCCTCGCCCCGGCCCTTCGGCAGCTTGATGGCGTAAGCGCGCGGCGGGGTGCACGTGCGGCGCAGCTCGGGGTTCAGGTCGAGGAGCGCCTTCTCCGGCACCTCGGCGGCCTCCGCCACCGCGGCGAGCGGGATCGCGTGCGGGATCGTGACCTCCTCGTACTCCTGCCAGCGCTCCGGCTCGACCTCGCTGCGCTTGAACCCGAACGCCTCGGCGTGCTTCGTCACGATGGCGGCCGCCATCAGCTTGGGGACGTAGCCCTTCGTCTCCTTCTTCAGCACGCGCCCGCGCGCCATCGCCCAGAAGTCCTGCTCGCCCTTGCGCCGCGCCTTGAAGATCTTGCCCACGCCGGCGTTGTAGCCGGCCCACGCGAGACGCCAGTCGCCGGTCTGGCGGTAGAGCTCCTTCAGATACTTCGCGGCGGCGCGGGCGGCCTTCTCGGGGTCGCGGCGCTCGTCCACCCAGAAGTCCTGCTTCAGCCCCATCCGCTTGCCCGTGCCGGCGATGAACTGCCATGGGCCGACCGCCTTGGCGCGGCTCGTCGCGAGGTTCGCGAAGCCGCTCTCGATCATGGCGAGGTAGACGGTGTCCTCGGGCAACCCCTCCTCGCGCAGGATGCGACGGAACGTCGGGATATAGCGCGACGAGCGGCCGAGCCACTTCACGAAGTGGCCGCGGACGAGCGGCGCCTGGAAGAAGTGGACGTACGCGAGGACGTGCTCGTTCACCTCGATCGGGATGTCGTACTCAGCCTGCAGGCGGCGCAGGTCGTGATCGATCTCGGGCAGGCCCGCGATGCGGCCGGCGGGCTCCACCGGACCGGCGCCCGACTCGCGGCCGAACACGTCGCGCAGGCGCAGCCGCAGCGGCGACTCGAGGCCGAGGCGGGCCGCGGCGCGGGCCGCGGGGTCCTCGGGCATCATGGGCTCCGTGAGGCGGGCCTTCTCCTCGGCGGCGCGCATCTGCTCGAGCTCGGCCGATTCCGCCTGGACCTCCTCCTCGATCACGGGCTCGTCGGGCGTCTCGGCGTCGGCGCTCTCGCCCTCGCTCGAGGCGCCGTTCGCAGCCGCCCGGGCGCCGGGCGCCGGCGCGGCGGTCTCGGCCGGGGTCGCCGCGGCGGAGGCAATCACCCCGGGTGTCGCGGCGACGGCCGCGACCTCGAGCGCGCTCGGCGACGGGAGAGGTCGTTCGACGTCGGAGGCGCTCGCGGTAGAGCCGGCAACACCCGCGAGCACGCAAAAGAACAGCACTTTCGATCGGTTCATGCGCTTCCTTGGCTGCGTATCGAGGCGAGAGCCGGCCAGTAGCCTCGTTGGGGCCATCGTAGCGGCTGGTGAGCACGAATGGAAATCGCCCGTAGGGACGGGCGCATGGGCCCGCGCCCCGAATCGCGGCAGAACGGCGAGCCCCAGGGTCCGCGCGTGCCGGGGCACCAGCCGCACGGGGGGTGCGCCGTGCGACCTGCCCCTGGTGGGCGATCAGCGGGCGACCTGACCGTGGCCCGGACCGAGGATCCGCTTCAGGTAGCTCGTGTACTCGAAGTGCGTGGAGCTGTCGGGCGTGTGGCAGGCCCGGCACCGCTCCTCGGGGGGGCTCCGGTCGATGTGCCCGGGCGGATCGAGCGCGTGCAGGCTCGCGGGGCCGTGGCACGCTTCGCACTGCACGTCGCGCCGGCCCTCGGTGGCTGCCACGTTGCACGCGCCGCCGGGCTGCTTCCAGCCCGTCACGTGGCAGCTGACGCAGTCGAGGTCGTACTGCCGCCGCGTCTTCACGAGCGTCTCGAACGCGCCGGCGTGCCCGGTGCCCTTCCAGTGCTGGATCGCGGGCGCGTGACAGCCGCTGCACGCGAGCGTTCCGCCGCGCGGGGGCTGGTCCACGCCGATGTACGTCGCGCTGCCGGAGCTCGGATCCGGACAGGGACGCTTCTGCGCCCTCGCCTGGGCGAGGTTCAGCTTCGCGACCTCGCCGTAGTACCGGGTGAGGAGGGTGCGGACCTCGCGGTCCTCGGGGAGCGACTCCGTGAGCTGGATGAAGCTCACCCGCAGCGAGGGCCGGTCGGGCGGCGGGTCCGGCAGCGGCTGCGCGCGCAGCTCCCTCGCGCGCGCCTCCAGCTCCGCGATCTTCGCAGCCAGCGCACGGGCGAGCTCGACCTGCCCGGCCGCGAGCGCGGCCTCGCGCCGGCGCGAGTACTCGAGCCGGCGGTGCTCCGTCAGCTCGAGCTCCTCGTCGCGCTGCGCCGCCCCGGTGAGGACGGTGAAGCCGCGCGAGAGGTCGCCGCGGAGGAAGAGGTCGATCCGCGCCAGCGACTGTCCGCGACCCTGGACCTGCACGACCGGCACGGCGGCGTCGAGGAGCGCCCGGTTCGCGTCGTCCTGGAGGAGGCTGTCGCGATGCGCGGCGAGCAGGAGCGCCAGGCCGGCGCGCTTCGCCTCGTCGGCGTGCCCGAGCGCCGCCCGCGTCCCGCCCTCGTGGACGACTCCGATCCGGACCGGCGCGGGCGGCACGTTCCCGAGCTCGCCGACCGCCACCCGGCCGACCAGCGCGGGCGCGAACGGCAGCCCCGTCCGGCGCGCGAACGCCGCTCCGGCGAGGAGGTCGCGCTCGCCCATGACCGTCGTCGCGAGCTTCATCTTCTCGAGCGCCGCCGCCACCGTCTGCGCCTTGAGCAGCTCCTGCGCGCTCGTCTCGGCGGTGAGCGCGCTCTCGAAGAGGAGATCCCCGCCGCCCACGAACAGGACGGGCTGGCCCTCCGCGCGGATCTTCTGCAGCACGGCCGCGGCGCGCGGGAGGCCACCCCGCTGATCCTGGCTGCATCCGCAGGGCTCGAGGTAGCCGCCCAGGTCCGCGGTGTAGACGAGCGTGACGTGGTCCGCCACCTCGGGCCGCGGGCGCGCGGCGGCCGGGCGTGCGCCTGACGCGGCCACGAGCGCGACGGCCGCGCACAGGGTGGCTTCGAGCTTGCGCATCCGAGCGGGACGGCTTAACACGAACCGGCCTTTCGCGCTCACGAGCGCTCCCATGCCGCCGGAGGTCGTGTCCAAGCCGTGCAGATCGGGCCGTATACCTTCGCGGGGCGCTTCTTCCTGGCTCCGCTGGCCGGGGTCTCCGACCGTCCCTTCCGGAAGATCTGCCGCGAGATGGGCGCCGCCTTCACCTACACCGAGATGGTCTCCGCGCATGGCCTCGTGCACGGCACCGAGCAGACCGAGAGCTACCTCGACCGCGATCCGGAGGAGACGCCGTTCGCGGTCCAGATCTTCGCCGCCGAGCCCGACGTGCTCGCGCGCGGCGCCGAGGCGGCCGTCCGGCACGGCGCCGGCATCGTCGACATCAACATGGCGTGTCCGGTGAAGAAGGTCTGCGGCACCGGCGCGGGCGCCGCCCTCGCGCGCGAGCCCGAGCGCGTCCGCGCGGCGGTCGAGGCGGTCCGCGCGGCCGCCGGCGTCCCGGTCACGATCAAGATCCGCGCCGGGTGGGACGAGGCGAGCCTGAACTGCGTCGAGGTCGCGCGCGCGGCGGAGGCCGGCGGAGCGAGCGCGGTCGCGCTGCACGGCCGGACCCGCGCCCAGGGTTACGCGGGCAAGGCGCGCTGGGAGCTCGTGCGGGCAGTGAAGGAGGCGATCCAGGTGCCAGTGCTCGGCTCGGGCGACGTGTGGACCGCCGCCGACGCGCTCCGGATGGCAGCGGAGACCGGCTGCGACGCGGTGCTGGTCGCGCGCGGCGCCTGCGGCAACCCGTGGATCTTTCGGGACCTCGCCGCGGCGGACGCGGGCCGGCCGCCGCCTCCCCCAGCCTCGCGCGACGAGTGGGTCGCCGTCGTGCTCCGGCACGTCGACCTCCAGATCGAGCACCGGCGGCGGCAAGCGCCCGGGGACGACCCGGTCGCGATCGAGGGCCGCGCGTTGCGTGAGCTGCGAAAGCACCTGCTCTGGTACACGCGCGGTCGCCGGGGCGGGGTGCGGTTCCGGCGTGACGCGGACGCCCTGCGCACGAGCGACGACGTCCGGCGGCTGGTCGAGCTGCACTTCCCCCCGGGCGGCGACGGGTTCGCGCTCGAGGCCGCGCCCGCAGCGGGCGAGCGCGAGGTGAGCGAGTAGATGCGCGCGCTCCTGCTCGACGACGCCCCGGCCGACGTCGATCGCGCCTGCGCCGGCGCGGGCGTCGAGGTGACGCGCGCCGCGAGCGCGGCGGAGGCGCGGTCGCTCCTGGCGCGCGACCGCTTCGAGCTGGTGGACGGGCGGCTCGCCCGCCCCATGCCGCTCGAGTGGGAGATCCGGCAGCGGATCGAGATCTTCTACGAACAGCTGAAGGGGCACACCGCGACGGGCCTGTACCAGGCGGTGCTGCGCGAGGTCGAGCGGCCCCTCATCGCGGCTGCGCTGGCGAGGGCGAAGGGCGTCCGCGCCGATGCGGCGCGCGTGCTCGGGATCGACCGCGGCACGCTCTCGCGCCGCATGCGCGCCCTGAGGATCGGACGATGAGCCAGGTCGCGACGCTCGCGGTCTACGCGGGCGCCATCCTGGTCGGCGCGCTCGCGGGCGGCGCGCTGCCGCTCCTCGGGCGCATGCGGCGCAACGATCCGCTCCTCTCCTTCTCGGCCGGGGTGATGCTGGGCGCGGCGTTCTTCCACATGCTGCCCGAGGCCGCCGCCGGCGCCGGGCTGTCCGCGATCCCGTTCGTCCTCGTCGGCTTCCTCTTCCTGTTCCTGCTCGAGCGCTTCGTGCTCGTGCACGTCTGCGCGGAGCCGGGCCCCGCGGCGGCCGTCGCCCAGGGCGGGATCGCGGCCTTCGACCCCGGAGGCGCATCGGACCCGGGCGGCGCCGCCGGGCACCACCCGCACGCGGGGACCGGGTGCGACGTGCACACGCTGGGGCTCGCCGCGTTCGTGGGCCTCTCGCTCCACACGCTCGTGGACGGGTTCGCGCTCGGCGCCGCGTCCAGCGAGCGCGCGCTGGGGTTCCTCGTGTTCCTCGCGATCCTGGCGCACAAGATCCCCTCCTCCTTCTCGCTCTCGTCGATCTTGCGCGCCGAGGGTTACTCGCGGAGGCGTGCGCTCGCCATGAACGCGGCCTTCTCGACGATGGTTCCGCTCGGCGCCGGGCTCTACCTCGTCCTGCGCGGGCTCGTCCACGCGGACAGCTTCACGGCGCTCGCGCTCGCGGCGAGCTCCGGGACCTTCCTCCACCTGGCGCTCTCGGACATCCTTCCCGACCTGCACCGGCGTGGCGGCTCGAAGCTCAAGCTCTCGGCAGCGCTCCTCGCCGGCGTCGCGGTGATGTGGGCGCTGCGGCTCGTGAATCACGAGTGAGCGGTCGCCGCGCTCGGGCGGCACGTCACCGGAACGCGCGCCCCACGATGACGGGGATTCACGAGGGACCCCGGGTCGCCGCGAATCGCAACCCTCGGCTCCCGCTGGCGGAATTCGCTGCCCGCACGCCGGGTCATGGCACCGCTCATCGGTCACTTCGGACCCGATACGCGGAAACCGCACTGGTCGCGCAGCCTTTGGGCGAAGACAGGCCGCCATCGGGCTCGGCCGCGCGGTCGCTCGCGACCCGCGCTCGATCGGGCCTGTGGATTGTGACTGGCCGTAAGAAGGGACATTTCCGCGGCGCGGATCCTGGCGCGCGAATCGCTCTGTGGAACGAGCATGAAGAGCTCGCTCGCAGCCCTCGCGACCATCCCCGCCATCGCCCTCGTCCTCGCGTCGGGTCCCGCGCACGCCGAGACGTCCTCCGCCGGGAGCCTCGGCGTCACGTCGAGCGGGGGGAGCTGCCTCCTCGGGCGCGTGGACCGCCAGGCCGCGACGACGAGCCTGTGCCTCTCCTGCCATGACGGGACGGTGGCCGCGCACCAGGACGGTCACCCGGTGGACATCGTGTACGAGGTCGCCGTGGCTCGGAACCCCCGGCTGCGCACGAGGCACGAGCTGTCTCGCCGGCTCGCGCTGCCCGACGGGAAGATCTCGTGCGTCACCTGCCACGACGGCGCCTCGAGCGAGCCGATGCACACGTCGCTGCCCATGAGCCGGAGCGCGCTCTGCTTCGGCTGCCACGCGGTGTGATCAGGCGATGCGCAGGTGCGCTGCCAGCGCTCGCGGCCCACCGCGCCTGAACGCCTCGAGCGCGTCGTCGGCGGGTGAGCGGCCGGACGCCGCGCGGTCGCGGAGGGGGTCGAGCCAGACGCGCTCGTCCTGCCCCTTCTCGCCGCAGCAGCGCTGGCGGCACAGCCCCCGGGCCGCCACCTCGACGAGCTCGGCCGCGATCGTCTTCAGCGATCGTCCGTCGGGGAGGCGCGCCGCGAGGCCCTCGCGCCCGGCCGCGACGCCGAGCGCGCGCCGCTCCGCGAGGGCGAGCCCGGCCACGAGCGCGAACGCGTCGGCCCTCGCCTCGCGGTCGTACAGGATGCCCTTCCAGAACGCGGCGAGCGCCTTCGTCATCCCCGGATCGCACGCGTCCGCGCCGCGCACCTCGACGACGCCCTTCACCCGCACGTCCGGGAAGAGCGTGGTGAGGTGGTCCTCCCAGTCCGCCATCGTCGCGCGGGTCCCGTGCAGGCCGCGCTCGAGGAAGGCCCGGAACGTGGCGCCGCCCGTGTCGAGGTACCTGCCGTCGCGCCGCAGGAAGATCATCGGGACGTCGAGGGCCCACGAGGCGTACCGCCGGTAAGCGTCCTCCTCGAAGCCCTCCTCGAAGGCGAAGGGGAGGAGGCCCGAGCGCGCGGGATCGACGTCCTCCCACACCGCCGCCCGGAAGCTCTTCCACCCCGACTCCTTGCCCTGGACGACGGGCGCATTCGCGTACAGGGCCACGATCGCCGGCTGCGCCGCGAGGGCGACGCGGAGCTTCTCCGCCATGTCGCGCTCCGAGCCGAAGTCGAACGAGACCTGCGCGGACGCGGTCATCGCCATCATGTCCTCGGCGCGCCCGCCGCGCGCCGCGAGGAACGGGCGCATCACGACGTAGCGCGCCTTCGGCATCCACTCCGCGGTGGCGGGAGTCCCCCACGGGCGATAGCCGGCCGCGAGCAGCTCGATCCCGAGCTCCTCCGCGATGGCGCGGCACTTCTCGAGGTGGCGGTCGAGCTCGGCCGCGACCACGTGCACGTCCTGGAACGGCCGGCCCGACAGCTCGACTTGCCCACCTGGCTCGATCGAGACCGTGAGGCCGTGCTTCTGCGCGGCGATGACGTGGCCGTCGTCCTCGTACGGCGCGTAGCCGAAGCGCCCGAACGCGCGCAGCGCGGCGGCGATCCCGCGTGGACCGTCGTACGGCACCGGGTCGAGCGTCCCGGCGAGGAGCGGGATCTTCTCGTGCTCGATCCCGACCTTCCAGTCGGCGGACGGCCGCTCGCGGGCGCGGAACCAGCCGACGAGGTCGCCGATCCCGCGCGCGGGCGGGCTCGCTGTGGTGTGCGGATCGAGCGACATGCCCGCCTTGTATCGCCGCTGCGAGGACGGCGCCACCGCGGCGTCTCGACAGGGTGCGAGCCGGGCGCGGCGGCGCGATCCTCAGCCGACGCGGGGCGGGATCTCGAAGACGAAGATCCCGTCTCCCTCGTACGCCAGGGGGACGCGCAGCGCCTTCGCCGCCGCGAGCTTCCCACGGTCCACGACGACGAAGCGCACGTTCATGAGCTGCAGGGCTCGTACCGCCTCGCCCCGCGGCGGGAGCGCGCCGCCGTCGCCGAAGAACGGACGGAAGACGGGCGTCTCCGCGAGCAGTCTCTCCAGCCGCTCGGGCGCGCGCGTCATGTAGCCGCCGACCTGAGGGTGCCGGTGCAACACCTGGTGCCAGAGCTGGCGCGTCGGCCCCGTCGCGTCGAGGACGGCCCAGCGCTCGCCGTCGCGGGCGAGGTCGCGCATGAACTTGGGCGCCGGCCACGTCGAGGTCACGAACGGGTGAGGCCAGCTCTCGGCCAGCGCGAGCGCCGCGACGGCGCAGGCGAGGAGGGCGCCGCGGCGCCCCGTCCGAACGAGCTCGGCGAGCGACGCGCCCGCCGCGACCGACACCCCGAACGTCACGAGCCAGGAGAAGCGGGTCGGGACGCCGGCGAAGCGCAGGAGCGGGACGGCGCGCTCGAGCCACGCGTACGGGAGCGAGGGGCCAGCGAGAGCTCGCCCGCCGACGTGGAGCCGGGGCCCGAGCGCGAGGACGAACCCGACGAGGGCGACCGCCAGCCACGGACGAGAGGCCTTGGCCCGCGCGAAAGCGGCGAGCGCGAGCGCGAGCGCCACATATCCGACGTAGGCGGTGGACTCGGCGTCGTTGCCGGTGAAATGGCGCCAGACCTGGAAGGAGCCGCGCCACGCGCTCGCGGCATTCGGGACGAAGAAGGAGAGGAGGTCGGCCGAGAACCAGGTCGCGTCGTGCGCGCCGGCGTAGGGTTCGGCGCGGTACGCGCGCAGCATCCCGGCGTAGAGCCATCCAGCCAGGACCAGGAAGGTGCCGGCGAGCAGCCCCGCCCGGCGCAGGAACGCGCCCGACGCGAGCTCGGCGCGGTCGGAGCGCAGCCAGGCCGCGACCTCATCGCGATCGAAGCGCAGCCACGCGAGGAGGAGCACGATCGTGCCGATCGCGCAGAAGAGCAGGTAGTAGAAGGAGGCCGTCGCCGCGAGCGCGAGCGCGACGCCTCCCAGGAGAGGTCCGCTCGCGCCGTGGCGCCGGACGGTGCGAACGAGCCCCAGGAAGTACAGGGGAGCCCACTCCATGGAGACGATGTGGAGATGCCCGAGCGCGTGCCCGAAGTGGTAGGCGTTCACCGTGTAGAGCGCGCCTGCGAGGAAGGCGGCGAGCTCGGTGCCCCACAGCTCGCGGCAAAGGAGGTAGGCGGTGTAGCCGGAGAGGACGTAGCTCGCGAAGAGGACGAGGTTATAGAGCGCGACCTCGGGGACGCCGGGCGTGAGCGGCCACAGGGGCAGCACGGCGAGGGTCGCCGGAAGATTCCAGGTCTGGAACCACGTGGGGGTGCCCCATGGCCAGCGCAGCACGTCGCAATGGAAGGGCGACGCGCCACGGGCGACGGCGTCGCGCCACCACCAGAATCCCCAGAGCGTCTGCCAGGCGTCGCCGTGGTCGCCGCCGATTTCGGACGTGAAGCGGGGGAGCAGCGGCCAGGTCGCTGCTCCGGCGAGCGCGATGTAGCCGAGCAAGGCTGCGGTGCGCGGGTGGCGGTGCACGACGGTCGACATGCGGGGTGCTCGATTGTCGTCGACGCGTCCGACACCCGCGCGGACGAGCGCCAGCGCTCGATTTGGACACGGCCCTCCACGACGCGCTCCCCGAGCCCTTCCCGGGGAGGGCAGCGCGGTTTCGAGCGACGCGGGGGACCGCTCTCTGCCGATGCCGGGCACGACTCGCCTGGGCACGCCTCCACGCGGGAAGCGCCGCCGTCGCGCGGCTGTTACAAGTTCGCGTGCTGACGGCTCTTTCAGCCTCCGGATCGGGCTCGGCTCTTCCCCTGTTGTCCTTGCGCCGCCCCCCTCCCCAACCTATCCTCGATCGGAACAGCAGGTCCTTCCTTTGAATACCCAGCCCCGGCGCCCAAACATGAACCGTCCCGTCCGCCTCCTGGCGTCTCTCGCCCTGTCGCTCGCCGCGGCATCGGGCGTCACCTACGCCGTCTTCAGCAAGGCGGACGCGCAGCCGCGCGCGGTCACGCGCGCCTCGCATGACCCGCGGCCGGGCGGCGACGACGCCGACTATCCGCTCGATTCACTGCCCGTCTTCTCGCGCGCGATTCACTACGTGTCCGAGAACTACGTCGAGCCGAAGCGCATCGACCCGAAGTCGATGGTGGTCGCCGCCCTCGACACGATCGAGAAGACGGTGGCCGAGGTGATGGTCGACGGCGATCCCAAGTCCGGCAAGCTCACGCTCACCGTGGGCTCGGCGAGCCGCTCCATCGACCTCACCGGCGTCGACAGCATCTACAAGGTCCGGGCGGTCATGGGCGAGGCGGTCAGCTTCATCCAGCAGCACCTCGTCGCGCACAAGAACCTGCGCGAGATCGAGTACGCCGCCACGAACGGCATGCTCTCCACGCTCGACCCGCACTCGATCCTGCTCGAGCCGAAGATGTTCCGCGAGATGCGGCTCCAGACGAAGGGCGAGTTCGGCGGCCTCGGGTTCGTGATCGCGATGCGCGACGGCAATCTCACCGTCGTCCGCGTCCTCAAGAGCACGCCCGCCCAGAAGGCCGGCATCAAGCCGAAGGACGTCATCACCAAGATCGGCGAGCAGTCCACGGTCAACATGGACCTGCAGGACGCCGTCGACCGGCTGCGCGGCCGCCCGAGCACCCACGTCGCCATCACGGTCCAGCGCACGGGCTGGCCCGACTCGCACCGCTTCGACCTCACCCGCGAGATCATCAGCGTCGAGACGGTGCCGCAGGCGAAGCTCCTCGCCGGCAACGTCGGGTACGTCAAGCTGTCGCAGTTCTCCGCCAACACGACGCGCGACCTCGCCAGCGCCATCGCACAGCAGAGGGCGCAGAGCGGCGGACAGCTCAAGGGGCTCGTCCTCGACCTGCGCGGGAACCCCGGCGGCCTGCTCGAGCAGGCCATCAGCGTCTCGGACCTCTTCCTCTCCGAGGGCGTCATCGTGAAGACGGTGGGCGAGGGGATGAAGATGCACGAGGTGAAGGAGGCGCACGCCGATCGCGACGACCAGACGGCGCTCCCGCTCGTGGTCATCGTGAACAACAGCTCCGCCTCGGCGAGCGAGATCGTGGCGGGCGCGCTCAAGAACAACAACCGCGCGCTCGTCATCGGCCGCCAGACCTTCGGGAAGGGCTCGGTGCAGGTCCTCTACGACTTCTCGGATCCAGCGAAGCCGGCCGAGGAGTCGGCCCTCAAGCTCACCATCGCGCAGTACCTCACCCCCGGTGACGTCTCCATCCAGGAGGTCGGCGTCACGCCCGACGTGCTCCTCCTCCCCGGGCGCGCGCTGAAGGACGCGGTGAACTTCTTCGCGCCGCCGCGGATGCTCGGCGAGATCGACCTCGACAAGCACTTCTCGAACCCCGCCGACGCGACGCTCACGCAGGCCGAGGCCGAGAAGCGCGCCGCCGAGCGGCGGAACCGCACCGAGAAGGCGACGCTCGAGCTGCGCTACCTCCTCGACGAGAAGGAGGACCACCTCGCGAAGGCGATGAAGGCGGACGAGAAGCGCGAGGCTGCCGCGCGCGCCCACGGCGGCGCCGGCGTGGACGAGCTCACCCCCGAGCAGGAGGAGGACGAGGACGCGGACGCGAACCCGGACGAGCTCGTCGAGGACTACCAGATCCGCTTCGGGCGCGACCTCCTCGCCCGCGCCCCCTTCGCCGATCGCCCGCGCCTGCTCGAAGCGGCCAAGGGCTACGTGAGCGAGCGCCGCAACGAGGAGGAGGGGCGGCTCAAGACGCGCCTCGAGGCGGTCGGCGTGGACTGGTCCTCCGGCCCCACGCAGGGCACGCCCAGGCCGGTCGTGACCGTCTCGCCGCCGCCCGGCAAGATGGTCGCGGCCGGAGAGACGCTCCCCTGGACGGTGACCGTCGAGAACAGGGGCGACGGCGCGCTGCGCCGGCTCCGCGCCTGGACCATCGTGGACAAGTCGCCGCTCCTCGATCGCCGCGAGTTCGTCTTCGGGCTCGTCCGGCCCGGCGAGCGGCGGAGCTGGACGATCCCCGTGAAGCTGCCGAAGGGCCTCGATAGCCGCCACGACGAGGTGCGCCTCCACTTCGAGGAGGAGGGCGGCCACGCGCCGTCCGACGCGCTCACGTCCATCGACGTGGTCGAGAACCCGAAGCCCGTGTTCGCCTTCTCGACCCAGGTCGAGGACGAGGCGACCGGCAACGGCGACGGCCTCGCGCAGCGCGGCGAGGAGATGGCGCTCCGCGTGGACGTCAAGAACGCGGGGCCGGGGACGTCCGGCGACAAGACCTACGTCTCCCTCAAGAACCTCGGGGACGAGAAGGTCTTCATCAAGAAGGGGCGCGCCGTGCTCGGCGCCATGAAGCCGGGCGAGACCCGGAGCGCCATCCTCCAGCTGGAGGTGAAGAAGGGGCTCAAGCTCGACACCATGCCGCTCCGCGTGATGGTGGTCGACGAGAAGCTCGACGAGTTCATCTCGGAGCGCCTCGAGATCCCGATCGCCGCCGACGGGAAGGGGCGCACGATCGCCTCGGGCGCGGTGCGGGTCACGTCCCCGCAGGCGGTGCTCCACGCGGGCGCGTCGGCGGAGTCGCCGGCGCTCGCGGTCGCGAAGCACGGGGCCGTCCTCGCCGTCACGGGGCGCGTCGGCGACTTCGTGCGCATCGAGTGGCAGAAGGGTCGCACGGGGTTCGCGGTCGGCGCGGACGTCGAGGCTGCGCCGGGCGCGAAGCCCTCCTTCACCACCGCCGAGGTGTGGCAGCGCGAGCCGCCGCGCATCACGCTCGCGCCCGATCCTGCGCGCGGGGCGCCGGTCGTGACCGGCGAGAAGCTCCACCTCGAAGGTTCGGCCTCGGTGCCGCCGACCGTCGCCGGCGCCGGCACGAAGCTGCGCGACGTCTTCATCTTCGCGAACGAGCAGAAGGTCTTCTTCAAGGTGGTGCCGGAGGCGAGCGGCTCCTCCCGGGTCGACTTCGCGGCCGACGTCCCGCTCAAGCCCGGCAACAACGTCGTGACCGTCTTCGCGCGCGAGGACGACGAGTTCCAGACGCGCCGCACCGTCTTCGTGCACCGCCGCGGCGCGGCCGAGGTGGCGCAGCAGGGCGTCCAGGGCGGCCCGCCGGCGCAGTAGCGCGGTGGCGTGCGGTCTCCAGATCCGGCGCGGCGGCCGTTGCCCGGGCCGCCGTGCTCGTTTCCGGGCGGCCGGGCGCTCGCCCGTGCCCCACGGCGCCCGGCGAGCGCACCTTCGCCCTCCGCCCGATCCTCCGCTAGGATTCGCCCCGGATGGCGGAAGGCGAGCGCGCGGGAGCTTCCAGACCGAGGCGCGGCTCCGGGCTCGAGCTCAGGCTCGAGCGCGGGGGCGCGTACATCGCGTTGCGCGCCCAGCCGCTCGGCGACGGGCTCGATCTCGTCGGCCTCGCGATGGAGGTGCCCGAGGTCCGGTTCCCCTTCGACGTCGCGTCCGGCGCGGCGCAGTTCCGGCAGCGCCTCTGCGAGCTCGACCGGCTCGAGCTCTCGGTCGGCGACGCCGGCATCGCCGCGCTCCTCGCCAGGCTCACCCTCCCGGGCTCGGGCATCGCCACGCTCCGGGTCGCGCTCCGCGGCGGCTTCGCCGAGGGCTCGGGCACGCTCGACGGAGGAGCGCCGTTCACGTTCAAGGCGGCCCTCCTGCCCGCGGGCGACCGGGGCGTCGACGCCGTCGTCTACGAGCCTCGCCTCTACGCCGTCGCGCCGGTGCCGGCGGCCGCGCTCCCCGGTCTCGTCGCGCGCGCCGCGGCCGGGCTCGCGAGCGCCGACGGGCCGGCGCTCCGTGCGGAGCCGCTCGCGCTGCTCCTCCGCAAGCTCCTGCCGGCGCGGGGGTGGAAGGTGCCGCGCACCACCTCGGCCCGGCTCTCGGTCGTCGAGATCGGCGCGGGCACGCTCCGGCTGGCCTGGGATCGCGGTGGCGCCGCGGCCACGCCCACCGATCCCGATCTCCTCTCCACGATCGAGGGCGCGCGCGCCTTCGCCGGCGCCGAGCGCCTCCTCGCCGGCGGCGACCTCGCCGGCGCGCGCGAGGCGTACCTCGCGCTCGGAACCGCGGCTGCGGCGCACCCCTTCGGCGCGGCTCGGCTCCTCTCGCTGCTCGCCGCCCACGCGCCGTCGCACGACGAGGCGCTCGACCTCGCCGGCAGCACGCTCGCGCGGCGCGCCGACTTCGCGCCCGCGCTGCTCGCCGTGGCCGAGGTGCGGGCCGCGCGCGGCGAGCTCGCGCCCGCCAGCATCGCGCTGGCCGACCTCGCGGCGGCCCTCGTCCGCCGCGGCGAGGAGAGCGCCGCGATGGAGGCCGCCGACGCCTGCCTCGCCCTCGGCCCGGGCGCGGATCCCGCCGCGCAGGGGCGCGCCGTGGAGACCGCGCTCGCCGTCCGCCGCGACCACCTGCCGGCGCTGCGCGCGCTCCTCGCGTTGGGGGAGCGCGGCCAGGACCGCGAGGCGCTGCTCCGCGCCTGCCGCAGGCTCGCCGCCTACGCGCCCGTGACCGGGGAGAAGGCGGCGGCGCACGCGCGGCTGGGCGAGCTCCTC
>WNFY01003133.1_pt1 | contig 15841 bp, 12 predicted proteins | sample 5400091 | NCBI WGS metagenome assembly WNFY01 (sample SAMN13153364, study PRJNA577476) | soil metagenome | isolation source: 60 cm soil or saprolite under grassland replicate 1 | place: USA:California | collected 2016-06-15 | reverse complement strand
TTCCTTCGTAAACGTCTTCCTGCGGCCCGATGAAAAGCCGGCCGCGCGCCTGGATATTGTTGAGCGCGTAAGCAGTGCTGACTCCATATTCCATCGACACCATCACTCCACGACCGCGTCCGCCAATCTCGCCTTTGAAAGGAGCGTATTCGCGGAAAAGATGACTCATCAACCCTTCACCGCGAGTCAGGTTGACGAGATCGGTCTCGAAGCCGATCAGACCGCGCGTGGGGATGATCGCTTCGATCGACACGCGCGACGCGTGATGATCCATGCCGACAATCTCGCCTTTGCGATTGGCAATCGACTGCAAAATATCGCCAAGGTTCTCGTTCGGTAGATCGACATATAGATTTTCGAGCGGCTCGAGCAGATTGCCGTCTTCAGTCCGGTGAAAAATCGCCTCCGGACGCGAGACCATTACTTCGTAGCCTTCCCGCCGCATTTGCTCGACCAGAATTGCGATTTGCATTTCGCCACGTGCATTGATCTCAAACACTCCGGCGGTTTCTGTGTCATTTACCTGGAGCGAAACGTTGCCACGGGTTTCGCGAGTCAAGCGTTCGCGAATATGTCGCGCAGTTACGTATTTCCCCTCGCGACCAGCAAAGGGCGAGTCATTGACAAGAATGTGCATCCGAATCGTAGGCGGATCGATGTCCACGAATTGAAGCGGCGTCCGTTCTTCGCGGTCCGTGAGTGTTTCGCCAATGTAAACCTCATCGAAACCTGTGAGACCAACGATCTCGCCAGCGGTCGCGTGCTTTATTTCCACCTGGTCTAATCCCTCGTATGTGAAAAGCGCTGTCACGGTAGCGCGTTCGCGACGGCCATCACGCTGAATGCAGACGATCGAGTCACCGACCGCAACGCGACCGCTCACAATACGCCCGAGCGCAATTCGCCCGAGGTAATCGCTGTAATCGAGGTTCGACACGAGCATTTGAAAGAATGGCTCGCTGGAAATTTTTGGCGGCGGCACATGCTGCACGATCGCTTCAAAAAGCGGCGTCATGTCTTCGTTGTTTTCGTGCACTTCGTACATGGCAAAACCGTTCTTCGCGCTGGCATAAATAATTGGGAAATCGAGCTGGTCGTCGGTTGCCTTCAATTCGACGAAGAGATCGAAAATCTCGTCCAGGACTTTGTGCGGGCGCGCATTTTCCCTGTCGATTTTATTGATGACAACGACCGGCTTCAGTTTGTTCTCCAGCGCCTTGCGCAAAACGAAACGGGTTTGCGCCTGCGGTCCGTCGTGGGCATCGACGACCAGAAGCACGCCGTCCACCATTTTCATGATGCGCTCGACTTCGCCCCCGAAATCTGCGTGCCCAGGCGTGTCGACGATGTTGATCCGATAATCGTTCCAATGAAAAGCCGCGTTTTTCGCGCGAATGGTGATTCCCTTTTCGCGCTCGAGATCCATCGAATCCATCACGCGCTCCTCGATTTTTTGATTGGAGCGAAACGTTCCTGATTGGCGCAGCAATTGATCGACGAGCGTAGTCTTGCCGTGATCGACGTGCGCAATGATAGCGATATTACGTATCTTATTCATTCGAGAGACGCTTTGTCCGGGGAGAGAAGCGTGGACTATCGCAGAGACCGAAGCGTAGTCAAACCTCCGCGACGCGAGGCGTGGTTGAGGTGGATCCTAAACGCTCCACGCTTGATGCTGGAAAAAAATCCAGGAACTGGAATCAAACATCGGCCATGGCTACCTTCTGCGGTGCAGGCTCGACCCATTTGCCGTGTTCACGGATCAAATCCTGCAGCCGATCCACCGCTTCGGCTTCCGGAATATTGAACTTCACGGCCGTCTTACCGACGTAGAGATTCACTTTGCCAGGCGCACCACCAACGTAACCAAAATCCGCATCCGCCATTTCACCGGGGCCGTTCACAATGCAGCCCATGATTGCGATTTTCACGCCTTTGAGATGGCACGTTGCGGCTTTGATTTTCGCCGTGGTGGTTTGCAAGTTAAATAGCGTCCGTCCGCAGGAGGGACAGGCGACGTAATCGGTTTTGAAAATCCGTGATCCGGCCGCTTGGAGAATGTTGTAACTCAAACGCAACGCCTGCCCTGGTGCTTCCTCACCCTGCACCAAAATCGCGTCGCCGATTCCGTCGCACAGCAACGAGCCGATGTTGGTGGATGCAGTGAGAAGCGTCGACAGAAAATCTGTAGGGCGTTTGATTCGCTCGCTCCCGCGAGCTTCACCCTTCGGGCTTCCCGTCTGTGTCGCTCGCGTCCCCGCGGCTCCGCTCTGTGAAACGCCGTCCTTCCCGTTGGCGTCTGACACAGACGCCCTACAATTCAAAGTGTCCTTCAACAGAATCGGATGTCGCGCCTGCAACTTCGCCGCCAGCAAGCGGAACGCTGCGATTACCGGAAGATCGACATCGTCACGGACGGTTACCAATTGCGGCTTGCTTTGCGAATTTATTTTCGCAACTACTGAGTCATCGCGTGGATCGACTTCCCGGACCGCCGCGCTCTCGTAGACAATCTCAGGCTTGTAATCGCCCATTCTATCAATTTTGTGCGCGATCTTATCGAAGTTTGTCTGCCGCACCACGACGCGAATCAATTCTGTGCCGCCGAGCATAATTCGTTGGCCGGGATCATCCCGCTCCTGCGGGACTACAGCTAGCGTTTCCGTAGCGCGCCGTTGATACGAGAATGGATCGAATGACAATTGAGCGTTGAGCGTTGAGCGTTGAGCATTGGGCGTTTTCTTGATGTTCTCAATCAGCGCTTTCGCCACGGGAATCTCATGCGGGCTGTCTTCGGTCAGTGAAACCCGGATCGTATCGCCAATTCCGTCTGCCAGCAGCGAGCCAATCCCGATCGCACTTTTGATCCGTGCATCCTCGCCTTCGCCAGCCTCAGTCACACCGAGATGCAGTGGATAGTTCCAGTCAGGCCCAAGTTCATCCAATCGCGCGACCAGCAACCGATAGGCTGCGATCATAATTTTAGGATTGCTCGCTTTCATCGAGAAAACGAAATCGTGATAATCCAGGTCGCGCGCGATCCGCGCGAACTCGAGCGCGCTTTCCACCATCCCCAGCGGCGTGTCGCCGTAGCGATTCAGGATGCGGTCCGAAAGCGAGCCGTGATTTGTCCCGATGCGCATCGCAATCCCGCGTTTCTTGCAAAGGTCGACAAGTGGCGAAAAGCGTTCGCGAATCCGATTCAATTCCGCGGTGTATTGCTCATCGGTGTATTCGCGGATGACAAATTTCTTGGAGTCGGCGTAGTTGCCCGGGTTAATCCGCACCTTCTCCACCCATTTCGCAGCTTCGATCGCCGCTTCCGGTTTGAAATGGATGTCGGCGACAATCGGCACATCGCATCTGCGCTCGCGCAAACCCTGCACGATATTCTCAAGGTTGCGCGCGTCTTTCACTGTGGGTGCGGTGATTCGAACGATCTCACAGCCTGCATCCGCGAGCTCGATCGTTTGTTGGATCGACGCCTCAGTGTCCATCGTGTCACACGTGATCATCGACTGCACACGGATCGGGTTGTCACCACCGATGCCGACGTTACCCACCTTCACCTCGCGCGTTTTGCGACGACGATATTGAAGAGGATCAACGCAATAATTCATACTCTTGCAGTCGGCGGCGTCCCATACCGTAACGAAATCACGAGCGCCAAATCGACGATTTCAACACCGCCCGAATCATCATCCACAGATATAATTTCATCTTCGCCGGAGACACTCACGTAATCGGGATGGTTCACAGTGATCGAACGACCATCTGCCAACAAGATCCAATACGGTTTAAAGGGTGCGGCGTTTTGCAACCGCAGCACCTGATCCGCAGTCATGTTGTCCTCTTCTTGCGCCGCCGCAACCTCAATTCTGCTATGTCGCCAAGTGGAATGAAAAAGAACCCATCGGGATCAAACCCCGACACGCTCTTTCCCGTCGGCGATAGTGCGATGCGAATCGGCAATTCGATGTGAAGCGTGCGGCCGTCTTTGGTGACAATGTCAAATGGACGAAACGGCCTTGCGTGTTTCAATGTTCGAATCTCTTCAATGCTCACGATAAAAGTTTACCGAATTCGCTCAGCCCCCGCAATGCGCGCTTAGTTATGGCGTTTGCGAGTTTTTCGCAGACGATTGTGCCTCAAACTGGTCGAGCGTTTTTCTGACAAACGGCAAATCCTGCACGTCGAAGAACGTGATGTAGAGCATGTAACCGATGATCACGACCGCGCAGCTGGTCTGAACAACTTCCAGCACCCGCATATTCACCGGTTTGCGGCGCACCGATTCGATGAGTGCCAGTACAATATGCCCGCCATCGAGCACGGGAATCGGTAGCAAGTTCAGAATTGCGAGGTTCACGTTCAGAATCACACTGAACCACAGCGCGAGCTTCCAGCCTCCTGCGGCTTCAAAAAGCCTTACATAAATATTCCAAATCCCCACCGGGCCGCTCAGATGCTGCAACTTTACATCCGACTTCGGTGAGGCTACCGCGCCGATCGTCTTTAACGTGCTGGTCACGCTGTTGTAAACCTGCTCGATCGGATTCGGATGTTGGGTCGACAGTATCCCCGTCGTGTCCCATTGAATTCCGATTCGCGGTTTCATTTCGCCGTCGGTGGGCAGAAGCGTCGGTTTCACCCTGACGTCAAGCCTCGACCCAGCTCGCTCCACGTGAAGAACAATCTCTTCGTTTGGATGGTTGCTGATGTATTCCAGTAACGCGATCGGATTGTAGATCGGCGTTTGATTGAATCCCCGGATGATGTCTCCTGAACGCAGCCCTGCCGCCGCAGCCGGTGTGTTCGGCTCCACTTTGGCAATGATCGGTGTCTCTGCTGGGTAGACGAGTAGCTGGCGTATACTTTTTCTGCGCCATCCGCGGGTCTCCGCTTTGTAAGGCTCTACCCAAACGGTTTGCACCTTGCCGTCTCGCTGGAATTTCACCGCGATTTTCTTGCCTTCGCTTCGCACGACATCCCAACTCACGCTGTCGTTCATTCCCATAAAGCGTCTAACCGGTTTGCCGTCCACTGCCAAGATTCTATCGCCAGGTTGGAGGCCAACTTTCCGGGCTGGCGAATCAGGCGCAACATAACCGATCACAGTCGTTGAATCCGCTTCGCTCACAGGATGGCCGACTGCCCAGACAATGACAGCGAAACACAGCGCCAAAAGCAGGCTGAAAAACGGGCCGGCAATGGCTACGATGATTTTGTCGAGCGCCGAAATTCTCGGCAATCGGGCCCGGTCTACATCCGCCTTGCCCTCAATTATATCCATTGGCGCAAGTTGCGGCAGTGCGACGAAGCCTCCGAACGGCAGCGATCCGAGCGAGTACTGCACACCGTTAATTGTCTTTTTCCAGAGCGGTTTGCCGAACCAGATGCCAAATTTTTCTACATAAAGCCCGCGCCAGCGCGCAGCCAGAAAATGGCCAAGTTCATGGACGACAATCAGCAGGTTAAAAAGGATGAGAACCTCGAGCAGGATAAAAATAACGCGGACGGTGTGCAGAAGCATTGTGATTAGTGACTAATGATCCGTGATCTGGTGATTGATTGGACACGCCACCGCGTCTGCCGTTGCAATTCTCTAACGACTTAGCAATTTGACGCACCCTTGCGCTTCATTGCGCGCCCACTGATCGGCTTCCAATATCGCATCGAGATTTGGGTGCGCAATGGCCGTGTGCCGGTTCATCACTTCTTCAACAACGTGCCAGATCTCCGGAAAACGCACTTGTCGGTCCAAAAACGCCGCGACCGCGATCTCGTTTGCGGCATTCATTACCGCTGGCAATGTGCCGCCGGTCTCGCCCGCCCGGCGCGCGAGATTCAGTGCTGGAAAATCCTCATACCGTGGCGTGAAAAATTCCAACTTTGATAATTTCGAGAAATCGAGAGGTGGCAGGGTGTTTGGAACACGATCCGGCCAGGTCACGGCGTATTGAATCGGGAAGCACATGTCGGAATAGCTCAATTGCGCGAGCGTCGAACCGTCTGTGAACTCAACCATTGAATGAACGATGCTCTGCGGATGGATGACGACCTCAACGCGCTTCATCTCGACGTCGAAAAGCCAATGCGCCTCGATCATTTCCAAGCCCTTGTTGAATAGCGTCGCGGAATCGATTGTAATCTTCGGTCCCATGTTCCAGGTGGGATGTTTTAACGCCTGCTCCGGTGTGATCGAATCGAAATCTTTGCGCGGCGTTTCCCGAAATGGTCCACCCGATGCAGTTAGGATGATTCGTCTGACCTCAGAAACGTCCAACGTAAAGCTTTCTGCATTGAGCGTTGAGCGTTGAGCGTTGAGCGTTGAGCGTTTGCCTTCTAAACATTGAAAAATCGCATTGTGTTCCGAATCGACCGGCAGAACATGCACCCCATTCTCTCGCGCCTCCCGCATCACTATCTCGCCCGCCATCACCAGGATTTCCTTGCTAGCTACAGCGAGATCTTTCCCCGCTTCAATGGCCGCGAGCGCCGGCCGTAGCCCACCAGTGCCGACGATCGCCACCAGCACCATATCTGCATCGGTGAGGCAAGCGATCTCGCGCAAACCGGCATCTCCCGAAAAAATCCGCGGCTTGTAATCGAGCGCCCGCTCCAGCGCATCGATCTTCGTTTCGTCAACGAGACAAACCGCTGGCGCGCGCGTTTCGTTCGCGGTCGCGGCGAGTTTTTCGGCATTGCTATTCGCGGCCAGGCCGGCGATCTGCATCCGTTCCGGAATATCGCGCGCCACCTTCAACGCGCTCTCGCCGATCGACCCCGTCGCGCCCAGAATGACGACACGTTTACGCTTCATTCGGATCTTAACCACGTATGACGCGGATGACACTGATAACAGGAGTCAATCATGAAATTCTGGGTTCTTTCCACCCGTGTTATCCGTGGAATCCGTGGTGAAATTTTCTCAGCGTTTTCACGGCACCCTAATTACCAATCGCATGTAGAAGAACAACAACGGCGCGGTGAAGAGCAGACTGTCCAAAAGATCGAGCGCGCCGCCGATTCCGGGGAGCAAATTTCCCGAGTCTTTTACGTCCGTGCTGCGCTTGATGATTGATTCAGCCAGGTCGCCGAGCACCGCGGCGAATCCAAGAAGCAGCCCGAGCACTGTTGCGTGCGTCCAAGTCAGCGCCGGCAAATGGCCCGGCATTAATTTGAACAGTGCCAGGCTGCACAGCAGCGCAAAAACAATCGCGCCAAAGAAACCCTCCCACGTTTTCTTGGCGCTGATGTGCGGCACCATCAGATGCCGCCCAATGGCGCTGCCGGTCAGATACGCCCCCATGTCAGAGAACTTTGTCACCGCGATCAAATAGAGGACGTAAAACTGTCCCGTTAGCTGGCCGCTGCTCGACCGTGGAGTCAGATAAACGATTTTGGTGATGAAATTAAAAAGCCAAAGCACGTAAAGCAGACCGAACAAAGTGTAAGCCATCGTTTGCAACGGCTCATCGTGGCGAAGCCGAGTAAAGAGTTGTCGTCCAAAGACCGTCAGTAGGAAAAAAAGCAGGACAGCGACTTCGAAATCGTACGAATGCGCCGGCCCGATTTTGGAAAAGTAATAAAAGCTGCCGGCGAGCATCACCGCGCCGCAAATCATTCCGGTGATCTTGAAATTCGGCAGGCCCTTGTGGTCCAGCATCCGATAAAATTCCAATAGCCCGATCATTCCGAAGACGCTGATCAACAACCAAAACAAGATCTCATATCCGGAGAACATGATCAGCAGCGCGACTGTCCAAAGGGCAATCGTGCTGATGAACCGCAGAATGAACGCGGAGCGCGACGTGATTACGCTGGTCCCGGTTTGCTCAAGAGTGACGGGCATGCGTTGCATAATCTCGAAGGAAGACGCGCTGCGCAAGAGGGGAGCGTACGCTTCGAAGAGACCGCGCGGATCCACCTACCCCCCCGAACTCCACCGTGACATGTTACACTACTGGTTTAGCTCGTCTCACGCTGCGTCCTCGCGTCTCTGGAAGTTTTCGAATCTGACTCCTGTAGAGGCAGTGTCCGCCGTCGGACGGACTCGCCCCGTGGCGAGTCGGCTGCAATTTTCTGAACGCGGAGATCGCTCAGTTACCCGAGCACTTCAAGCGGAAGATAATCGCCGATTATGGCCGGTATCGTAAAGTGAAACCGGATATCGTGCTCGAGGTCGCCTTCAATTCAATCCAGCCCGGCACGCGTCACGCCAGTGGACTGGCGCTACGGTTTCTAAGAATCAAGGCAGTTCAGCGTGACAAGAATGTGGATTCCGTCGACACCCTTCATTACGCTCGTAGTCTCGCCGAGCGCGACGCAAATTCATCGGTCAATTTCGACCAGGCGCGTAAGTAGCTCGGATTTATTGCGGCGTGGGTGACGGACTTGGCGAAGTAGCCTCCACTCGGTGGCAAAAAAATGCGCAGTAGGTGATTTTTCCGACTGTGGGATTCCGTGCCGCTTGCAAAACTCTTTTGCTGTTTTCCTGATTAGCCTAGCTTCCCATTGTGCAAAAAATGATGAAGGCCGTCGTGAAGGCCAAACCGGAGCCGGGCCTTTGGCTCGAAGAAGTTCCTGTTCCAACAGTTCGCGGCGACGATGTGCTCATCCGCGTCTTGAAAGCATCGATCTGTGGAACGGACGTGCACATCTACAACTGGGACGCCTGGGCACAGAAAACGATTCCTGTGCCAATGACGATCGGCCACGAGTTTGTAGGCGTCGTTGATGCTGTCGGCGATCACGTGAAAGGTTTTGCGCGCGGCGATCTCGTAGTAGGCGAGGGACACATCACCTGTGGACATTGTCGCAATTGTCTGGCCGGGCGCCGGCATCTTTGCCCGAACACGCAAGGCGTGGGCGTGAATCGTCCCGGTGCGTGGGCGGAGTTCGTGGCGATTCCGCAGGACAACTGCTGGCACGCCGATCCGTCGATCCCGCTCGATGTGCTTTCCTGTTTCGATCCGCTGGGGAACGCGGTTCACACTGCGCTGTCGTTCGATCTGGTCGGGGAAGATGTGCTCATCACCGGCGCGGGCCCGATCGGTTGCATGGCCATTCCCATTTGCAAACGAGCCGGCTCGCGGCACGTGGTGATCACGGACGTGAACCCTTATCGTCTCGATCTCGCGCGCAAAATGGGAGCCGATCTCGCGTTGGACGTGCGCACTGAGAAAGTAACCGGCGCGATGGACAAGCTCGCGATGAAGGAAGGTTTTGACATCGCACTGGAAATGTCCGGCAATCCCAAAGCGTTTGCCGACATTTTGCCAAACATGTTTCACGGCGGCAACATCGCGCTGCTCGGCATCATGCCTGGCAGCGCCGCGATCGATTGGAACCTGGTGGTCTTCAATCAGCTTACCATCAAAGGAATTTATGGCCGCGAAATGTATGAAACCTGGTACAAGATGACGGCCATAATTCAGAGCGGCCTCGATATTTCGCCCGTCATCACGCATCGCTTCCCGTACACACAATTCAAGGAAGCCATCGAGCTGATGAAATCCGGCAACTCCGGCAAAATTGTGCTTGACTGGAGTAAGCGTTGAATGTCTGTCGCGCGGTGACATCAGATAATCGTCGAGGCAGTCAACCCGAGACCGACAATCCTATTCCTGTGGGCGCAGCATCTTGAAGACGCGGGCCTCGCGAAGTTGCAACATCAAGAAGTACGCCGTGGGCGTAGCGACTAACGAGAGCAACACGGAGATCCAGACGGCGCCAATGACGGCGATGGCGAGCGGCCGAAGCATGTCGGCGCCAGAACCGATGCCATAGGCCAGCGGCAACATGCCAGGGGCGGCGGCCAGGGAGGTCATGAGCACCGGACGCAGGCGGCGCCGGCCAGATTGCACCAGGGCTTCGCGCAAATCCATTCCGCCGGCGCGCAGATGTTCGGTGTAATCCAGCATGAGAATCCCGTTTTTGTGGACGATGCCCATGCCGATGATGGCGCCCAGAATACGCGATGACGCTCAACGTGCTGCCGGTGATCAGTAAGGCGAGGACGATGCCAAACACCGAGAGCACGGCGCCGAAAACGATCGCGACCGGCGCATAGGAGGAACGGAACTCCAGTAACGCCACCGTGAAAACCAGGACGATGGCCATGATCAGCACACCATCAGCTTTTGAAACGATTCCACCTGTTGCTGATAAAGTCCGCCGTATTCGATGCTGCCGGGCGGGAGGAGCGCGTACAAGCCACATCCAACGGCTGCCAAAATGCATAACTTGACTAGCGAAGTCATTTTCATGGCTGGCAATGTTGACTATCGCTCTTCGTGCGAAAAAAGCGTTGGTTAGGCCAAAGTCACGCAAAAATGGGTTTGTCCATCGGCACCATCTTGCATGTCGCGTCCGACGGAAAGGTTGGCAACGCGACAGCCGTCATTTTCCCTTCGCGCCATGCTGCCGCAAAAACTCGATGATCTCCTTATTGCCTTCTTCCTCCGCCTCATCCAGCGCCGTTTCCCCGTCGGAGTCCTTTGCGTTCACGTTGGCTTTGTTGGCCAGCAGCAATTCTACCATCTCCTTTTTGCCGCGAATGACAGCCTGATGCAAGAGAGGGATGTTTTCCGCATCTTTTAGGTTGGGGTCCGCGCCTCCATTCAACAGTGCTTCGGCCGTCGCCATATGGCCATGGATCACCGTCAGGCGCAGCGCCGTCCACCCATACTTCGGAACCTTGAGATTCGTGTCCGCCTTGTTCGCCAACAACACTTTTGCCGCGTCGCTTTGGTTAAATGTCGCTGCCCAGTGCAGGGGCGTGAATCCGTCCTCATCCAGCGAGTTCACATCCGCCTTCTCAGCCAGAAGCAATTCCATCACTTTCTCTTGACCGTAAAGCGCCGCCCAATGCAAAGCTGTTTTGCCGCCACTGTCCCTGGCGTTAATCAGTTTCGGGTCCTGCTTTAGAAAAGCGGCAACCTTGTCAGTCTGGCCGACAATCGCTGCGGCAAAAATGTCTTCGGATGCGCCTTTTTCCAACAGGAATTCCACGAGTTCCTTCTTGCCGCTGCGAGCTGCGCGGCCCAACACCGTCCGGCCTTTTGAATCGGTGGAATTGATCTGTTTCGGATCTTTCTCCAGATACACCCTGACCTTTGCCAGATCGCCCAATTCAGCGGCCTCATGGATTTCCGCACCCTGGATGGCGCCGCACCAACCCATGATGGCCACGGCCAGAACCGCGCTGGTTCTAGTGAAGCCGGAGGGAATTGGATTTTTCGAGGATACGCGGTTGAGCGAGCCTCGCTTTTCCGATTGGTTCATAAGTCCGCAAGTCAATGCCTTTGGGCAAAGGGCGTCAAGTGCGTTTGGCGTTTCTCGAAGATCGATGTACCCAAAAAAGGGAGCTTGGGCGCGAACCCAAGCTCCCTCTAAGGCTGTCAGTAATGCGGTGCTCTTTTATGGCAGGTATATAACGGGACCGAACGGGTTGAACGTGGCCTGACCAGTGTAGTCATTGGCGTTCGTATCGACGTTGTTCTGGAACGTAAACGTCATGGTTTGGCTTGCACCCGCGGCGATCGTCCGCTGGGCGGTCGTGCCCGTGAACGTAAAGATGGTAGCGTTGCCACCGCCAGTTGAGGTGTTAAAGATCGTGTTCGCGCCCATCTTAACCGATTGCAGCTTGCCATTGGTAGCCTGTGGCCAGGTGATGTACAGGGAGCTCAGTACCTGAGACGAGGCGGTACCGTTCATGAAGGTGATCACGACCGTCTTCGCGCTGAACACCTTGTTAGTGACGGTGATCGATGTAATCGGCGTAGGCGTAGGCGTAGGTGTAGGTGTAGGTGTAGGTGCAACCGAAGGCATGGTAATGTATGTACACCCCTGACCCGAATCGCCGCCGGCTTTGTTCTGGTCGCCGTCGTGGATCATGAAATACAGCCGATAGCTGTGCCCGGGTTGCAGACCCAGCTGGCCAACGTCCCAGCGAACTTCGGCGCCGTAGCCCTCGTTTGCTGGGGTGGGCGTCGGCACCGGATCAGCGCCTGGTCCAAGGTTCCAGTCATTTTTCGGTGGATCGTTATCCGGCGTAACGGTAATCGTGTTCGGGGTCGTGGTCTTATCGACTATCCGGATGGCCCCCTTCCATGTCCCAGACACGAAATTCGGCGGGATGCCTGTGCCTCCAAACTGCCAATCCCCCGCCATAGAGGTGGGATCGGCCGTGATATCTGTAATGAACAGAGCCGGGAACAACGGTCGGTCCGACGTGTCGGCGCCTGCCTGGTCGTTCGGGGGGGCGGGTGGGGGAGCGTCTTGGATTGTCGAACCTACGAGTGGGTTGATCGCGCTGTCGGGGTCCGCGGTCATAGGCGTAATTGGGTAGTTGGTGATGGTGGTCCCGCCCGACGTCTTCACCTGGACCTGGCGAACACCAAGCGTCAGCGCGTGTTCGTCATTATAGAAAACCTGAACTTGAGTAGGGTTGCAGCCGCCGACTACTGTGGCCCTGAAGCCTTTGAACACCGTGCTCTCGTTAAAGGGGATGTTCGTCCGCGGACTGCCGCTAGGAAACGGATACGTAGGCGTGCATGAAGCGAGAGGATTGCACGAGCCTGTAGGGGTCGGAGTAGGAGTAGGAGTAAACGTTGCCGTAGCTGTAGCTGTAGCTGTCGGCGTAAATGTGGCTGTGGCTGTCGGCGTAAATGTAGCTGTGGCTGTCGGCGTAAATGTAGCTGTAGCTGTCGGCGTAAATGTAGCTGTAGGCGTAAATGTAGCTGTAGCTGTAGACGTCGGTGTAGGCGTGGGAACGTTGCAGTCAACGAAAGAGGCGCCCTCGAATTGGCCGGAGACGTTATCGAAGGGAAAGTTTTGATAGCTATTGGTCACGCTATTGAAGTGCCAGCGAATGGTGCCTCCGCCCAGCTCGCTCGGAATGAGGATGTCGCCACCGAACCCTGTAAAGCACGTCGGGTCATAATCGAGGATCTGGTCAAAGGAGAATCTCGCCGAGAAGAACTCTTGGCCGCAGTAGGTGCACGGATTGTCCGGGATGACCTGGACGTTTTCCCCACCGAAGTTGCCAATACCATAGACGGTAGTGGCGTTGGTCACCACGCCCGTGCTCGAGATTGCGAAGACAGAACCGGACGAATCGTCGCTCGCCAGGATCTGGCCGGCAAGCGGCCCGAAGTTTGCCGCCGCTATAGCTGGTCCTTCAACTTCCTCGCCAACCTCCGCGAGATGAATCACAGTTGCGGGGGGGCCGTCCCCAAGAACCTTGTAGACGCCGCCATTGAAACACGTCACGATCATGTTGTAGCCAAAGTTGCCCGTATGGTCGAACGTAATCCCGCTGTGGTCGCCTCCACAGGTTGGGATCGTCGCATACAGTACCGGGGCATTGGGTGGCCTGACCTGCCAGATATCATTGCCTTGTGTGACGAAAATGTCGCGCGGGGCGAACGTGTTGTTCGGAGGCCCGGAGAGCAATGGAGCGATAGCAATGTATCTTTCTACGCAGGTAGGAGGGGGAACGCCCGGAATCGTCGCCACGAACGTGACAATCCCGTTGCAGTCGACCGTACTGAGGTCTTGGTTGCAGAAGTGCGTCATGAACAGATCAGTCTGCGTAGCGCCTAGACCTATGGGTTTCAGCCCGGGGATGAGGACAAAGCTTCCTGGACATGCAGCGTAAAAGATTCCTGCCATCCCTAGTAACGCTGCAATTGTCAGAGTAATTGTTGTTTTTCTTTTCATGTTTTTTGGTTTCTGGGTTTTTTCCGCCGGCTCTTGGATTTCATGATCCAGCGCTCACCTACTTCTCCGGGATTTGCGGGACGAAGTTCTCAAAAAAATGAAATTTTTTCAAAAAATCGTGAATTAACGGCCTTCGTCGGGGCTACTCCGAAAGCTTTCGCGAGCGGGCTGGCGTGGCAGGCCGCAGCATCCGGATGCATTACGGGGAGAGTCGCTGCTTCGGGAGAAACTGCGCGGAATGTCGCGTACCGCCAGCGGGATGCCAAGGAACTCTAATACCGACGCCGAACGCGGCCAGATTCAGTACAATCATAACAAGGGCAAACAGATACATTCCCATCGTCAGTCCGATTGCGGCGTGCATTGCCAAAATGCAAACCAGCCAAAAGAATCGGGTCTTCTTGATCCAAATGAAAACTGGGTAACCGACTTCGATCAGGCAGATTGAAATTCCGAGGACAGGCAGCGCGTATTTGAATCGAACCAGAATGTCGGGGGAAATGAGATTAAACGGTGGCCGTATCAGCGATCGCCAGAGGTTGGACCCGTCCCACCAACCGCTGCCGAGAAATTTTGCCAGGCCTCCGAAAAAATAGACAAAGCACAGGTGGACCTGTAATACGCGCCGCCAAAAGCCCAGTAGCCGTGGGTCCATCAGTTTTGTTTTTACCAGCCGGCGGTCCAGGGAGTATCGGTCTGGCAGCGGCGACAACATCAAATAAAAGAGTGCCATGGTCATGAAATTGTCCGCGCCGTATGCGAGCAATCCCCCGCTCTCGGCGGCGCAGAGGTGAAGAAACCATGCAATGATCGCCGCCGGGCGGCAGAAAAGTCCCAGCAGCAGGCAGCATCCCATGCAAAGCAAGCAGGCCCAGGCTACCGAAAGGACTGTTTCTTCTGCGAGGCCGATGTGGCGCCCGAGAAAAACGAGCCACTCAAGTTTCGGAATGAGCGGACTGTCGAACGAGGTGATTGCCTCTCCCAATTCGCGACTGACAAGACCCTTGCCGGTCGTTGCGAACAAGTAATGCCAGTCACTCCTTAAGAACAGGGCGTAAACGACGACTTGCAGGCCCAGGCCGACACGGAAAACGGCAAGCCATGCGTCTGTTTCTGGAGGAAACAGAAATTCCATTACGCGTTTCCATACGCCTGAGGCGAAGCCCAGCGGGGTCATCGTGGTACTGGCTGTTTCTGGAAGGTTTTTTCAGAAGCTGATAAAAGAAACAGAGTTGCTCGAATTTGAAAAAACTTTGTTTTCTTCGTTTCCTTCTGTTCGGGTGACATGCCAGCGCGTCGCAGAAACAGATTCTTACAGAAGGTAACGAAGTGAACGAAGATCGTGACTGGAAAAAAGTATAGGCCCTTCGTTATCTTCGTTTCCTTTTTGTTCCTCTTTCTTCTAGAGTGAAATATCGTCATCCTCGCCTCCTTCTGCTCGATTTGCTGCAGGCAAAATCATCCGCGAGATCCCGTTTTTGAGAACCGCGGACCAATTTTTGAGTCGTTGCAGGAATCGAACGCAGTTCCAACTCGCGTAGCATGCATCGCTCGTAGATCGACTCAATTAGTCCAGGGCCTTTGTGCCGATGAACTTCTATTGCCGCCCCGATGACTTCCCGGCTGAGCTTGTCTGCCCTGTCGTAAAGCCTATGCATAGACGCAGATTCTAAACAGAAGAGGCAAATTGAATCCGGAGACTCTTCGTTGTCTTCGTTTCCTTTTGTTGAGCAAGATTCTACTGCTTCTCATCATCACGCAGGCTGAAATCGTAGCTGAACATGGGCTGGAACGATTCGCCTTTCCCATGCTCAAAATCACTGATGCTCGGCGGGCTAACCGACCCGAAAGTGGCCCGAATTTTTTTCACGTCAGGGTGCTCACGCCAGACGGACAAGGCTAGCATCTTTAACACCACTTCCCGCACCGGCTCGTAACGGTTGTCCGCCAATCGGTTTAACAAACTATCTATACGAAGGGGGGCTCCCCGGCTGCTCACATGCGGCGACTCATATTCTACTCGTCCGTCCTGATAATAGAGTTCCAAGGTTAACTTTTGGTACCCTGGGATATTCGGCGCAAAAAAAGTGTATCCCGATTGGATGCCGGCAGC
>WNFY01005291.1_pt1 | contig 15845 bp, 10 predicted proteins | sample 5400091 | NCBI WGS metagenome assembly WNFY01 (sample SAMN13153364, study PRJNA577476) | soil metagenome | isolation source: 60 cm soil or saprolite under grassland replicate 1 | place: USA:California | collected 2016-06-15 | reverse complement strand
GCCTTTGCCACCCCTGAGGCGGTCGATATTCGCGCGACCCAGACCATCGCGGTGGACCATCTCAAGGAAGGCGTCGATAAGATCATCAAGGATGGCGTCAACAACATCGCCACAACAGGTACCTATGGCGAATGCTACAACTTGCTTTTTGATGAATTTAAAACCCTCGCGGTAGCCACAGTGGAAGCGGTTAAAAAACGTGTGCCGCTGTTTATCGGTTGCACGAGCTCCAATCCACGCGAGGTCGTACAGAAGATGAACTTTGTCAAAGATCTCGGCGCTGACGGGGTGTTGTTGGGGGTGCCTTACTATGAGACGCTTCACGTTCAGGATGCCATCAAATTTTACCACGACATCGCCGATCTGTTTCCGAATCTAAACATCGTCATCTATCACAATCCCGACAATCACAAATTCACGATTCCGGTATCGGCCTTTAAGGAACTGGTGAAAAAATCCAATATCATCGGGATGAAGGACAGCCATCGGACGACGCAGGCATTCATGAACTTGCAGAAGATCGTTCGCGGAAAGCTTAGCGTCTTCGTAAACCAGACTCAGCTATACCCCTATTATAAGATGGGCGCGGCAGGTTGCTGGTCTACGGAAGTCTGGATGGGACCATGGCCGGTGCTATATCTGTTAGAAATGATGCGACGAGGCGAAGATCAAAAGGCGATTGAAGTGATCGATGATCTTATCGGAGATAGCAGCGGCGGCAAGCCTGTACCTGGCGCTGGGAATAAACGACCGGCGGAATTCGCCGATTATTGCAAGGTTGGTCCAACCCGCGTGCCTTTCGTAACCTTCCCCGAGGCCGAACTAGCCAAGGCTAAGCGGCGCGCGGAGCACTGGATGAAACTCAACGCCAAGTATCGTCCCCTGGTTGAAGCGCTAAGAGCTAAGTCGGCAGCATAGTCCGTTCGTCAGGAACGGAAGAGTGCAAAGAACCCCCGGTAAACCCGGGGGTTCTTTTTTTTAGCACAGGCGCGCCGTCGACGCCCATGCTATCTTTCTTGATAAACAACTTCGGTACTTTTATCATAGGGATGATTTATTGGAGGATTTGATGAGTTTCTATGCGGATCCGTGGTTGCGCGAAGCTCGTAACAGTGTGAATTCTGGTCCCGGTCAGGCCTCGGCGACGAGCGGTTTAAGCTCACCAGAATTTGACAGGCTGGCGGAGGCGGTGGAAAAAGCGATCAAGGCGGCGCTGATCGAGAACCATGGCAGCATCCCGCAGCAGCATAATCATAAAAAGCTCGTCGCTCTCTGCGAGACCACGGGCGTCTGGGATATCCTTCCACCAGCGCTTAAAAATTTGGTTCAAGAAGTGGAAACTTACCGATTGACCTATGCACGCCAGCCCGACGGATCCGTCGCTACTTTCTCATCTCCAGAACAAGTGCAACGCTACTTCTCGGTTGCGCGCAGGTTGATTGACTATATGGAGTACCATGTCATCGGTAACGACTCGGTGCTGAAACGACTCAAAGTCGTGTAAATTACGGTCAAAGTCCCCTCGCTTGTTGGCAAGAGCAGCCGATCTCAAACCGTGCACAGCGTTCAGTCTTTGAAATTACCGAATCCATGCAAGCAAGTCCTGTTGCGACTCTTATCTACTGCCGAGGAAGACGAAAATCACCGCCATCCCGGCAATGGTCGCGCAAAGAAGACCGATGCCAGCGATGAAAAGCTCTCGTCGCGTGTCACGCGTCCTCGGTGGCGGAACGTCAGGTATCAGTATCTTTCTGGATTTGAAAACGCGCGACATTGCGAAAGCAATAACGCATCTTCTATGCCAGATTTAAGCAATTCTCGCGGTAAAGAAGAATCGACCGTTTCTCGAAAGTTTTTCGCCCAAGGACGCAGAAAATTATTCAGCACTGGCGTGGTGAGACGGCCTGATTCTGACAGGAAGCTGTCAATATGACACTTTTGTCTAAAACATCAACATCGGCAGCTCCATCTAGGAGCTAAAGAGACAAGATCTCAGTCATTTTCGAGGGGCAATCAAGCAACGGCTGGGAACGAAACCAGAGCGCGTTCAATTTATGAATAGATCGAGCGCAAGCGGAGGCGCATGATTAATCCGCGTTTCTAGCTATTGCGTCTTATTAGCGTCTGGACGAACATCCGAGGACTTCACCCAGCCGATGAGACCCTTCTGGGTCTTAACCATGTACCACTCATTGCCACCGGCGGTTTGAACCATAGGGATGAGCGTCTCACCTTGGGAAAGCCGGACTATTTTTTCTGATTCATCATCTTGACGCGGATAAAGGGAAGCTTCCTTCGAGGCAACGACCAATCGCAACGGGAGAGACCGCCCCCCCACGTTATCTATCCCCGAAGAACCGCCTTTGGCTTGTCCATTCTGCTGTCCGCCGAACGGGTTGGGGGCCGCACTGTCGTGCCTCTGGGTAACACCGCCGAGGCTTCTTCCGTACTCACCGAATGCCTGCGCCCTAGCCACTGTCGGTATCAAAAAGGCGAAAAAAAATCCAAAGGATAATGGTTTCGTAAGCTTCATAGCGACGGTCCTTTCATAACAGCTCAGAATCCTCCAAAGGATACAATGTTAGAGCGCTCGTAACAACGAGCATGAACGAGCCGAGGGAAACTTTGATATTACTCTTGGCCTTAGAACGCGCTGTGAGCGTTGCGTCCCGCGCGACCCGACTCTCGCGTGCTTTCTCTCTAAAATCGGGAAGCCTCGCTGAATTAAAACAAAAACCATGAATTTTGTGGTAATCTACGATCGCGTTCTAAATAGAGCCACACGGTGAATCCCGCCTTCAGGAACGACAGGCTGCTTTGGGATCAGCCGATTCATGAAACAACTAAGAGCAATGCCTGAAAATAGGGGAGCAATTGTAATGACGGATCCAGAAACTCGAAACCACAAGCTAATGATTCTAATGCCCGTGTATAATGACTGGGGAGCGCTTTCGATCCTGCTCCCCAGTCTGGACCGGGAATTGAACGTAGAGGGGTTGAACGCGGAAGTCTTGATTGTGGACGATGGGTCCACGATAACTGTCCCTCCAAATCTCGGCCAAAACTCTTTTACAGCCATCAAAGGCGTCGATATTCTTACCCTTCGCCGCAACCTCGGTCACCAGCGCGCTATCGCCGTGGGGTTGTCCTACGTAGAAACGCATCGCCCCTGTCATGCCGTTGTCGTCATGGACTGCGACGGCGAGGACGATCCGCGCGATGTACCCCGCCTGATCAGGGAATGCCTCGCCAACGAATGCCAAAAAATCATCTTCGCGGCCCGCACTCGACGCGCGGAAAACTTAGCGTTCAGGTTTTTCTATCGCCTCTATCAGCTGATACATTTTTTATTGACCGGCGTGAAAGTTAGGGTCGGCAACTTTAGCGTTATACCTTGGCCCGTCCTGAAGCGTTTAGTGGCGGTTTCCGAGTTATGGAACCATTATGCGGCGGCCGCTCACAAAGCGAGACTACCGATGGCGTTGGTTCCAACCCAGCGAGGGAAGCGTTTACAGGGCCCATCCCACATGAACCTTGTCGCTCTCGTCACACACGGGCTAAGTGCCATGGCCGTTTTCGGCGACCGCATCGGCGTACGGCTTTTGATCGTCGTATGTTGATCCAGATGCTGCTGGAATTTCTCGTGTTTGCCTTCGTGATTTTGGCGTCGCGCGATACTGCCAGTTTCATTCCCGGCCGCGACTACGTCTACCTCACCGACGGAGTACAACGCGTGTATGGCAACGGCCGATGAAGTTCCCTACGTGGGTCGGGAACTTGAACTGTTCGCTTCAGCGATCAATTGGAAACGCTACGTAAAGGCGGAGATCAGAGAATATTTGATCGGTGATGTTCTCGAGATCGGCGCTGGCATCGGCAGCACAACGCTGGCACTCCATGATGGCACGGCCCGCCGATGGATATGCCTTGAACCGGATGCCAACCAGGCGAAGCGGCTACGGGCGGCGGTAACCAAAAGCTGGGGGTTTTACGCGCCTGGTGTGATCGTTGGATCATTGCGCGCGCTCGCGGACCGGCCGTCTTTCGATTGCGTGCTGTACCTGGACGTTCTCGAGCACATTCAAAACGACCGAGGTCAAATCGAAGATGCGGCACGTCTGGTTCAGCCCGGCGGGCACATCGTGGTCTTGTCTCCGGCTCACCCATGTCCGCCGCTACGATAAAAGGAATTTACGGTCGTTCATGCCTTCGGGATGGATCGAGAAAAAACTGGCGTACCTCGATTCCGTCGGCGTTCTATTATCGCTTGCAAATGCCCTTGCGCTCCGGCAGGCTTTGCCGTCGCGATTGCAACTCTCCTTATGGGATCGACTCTGCGTGCCGCTTTCCCGAATCGTTGACCGCGTGTTGTTGGGAAATTGCGGCAAGTCCATATTAGCGGTGTGGGAAAAACGAGAATTGAAATGATTCACCGAGACCACGTTAAGTCGATGAGCGGCCCTCTTCCGGATCAAGCTATTTAACCATCTTTTTCTAAGTCATTAATCATGTTCGATAGTTCACGCGTCGAGTCTTCCACAGGGCGTTGGTCGATTCCCATCGGCCTATTTCTCGGCTCACTGCTTCTCGTAGCCGGGACGCTGAAAGACTACGGCATAACCTGGGATGAGCCGGCGTATTTCCACGCCTCGGATCTGCAAAATCAATGGCTAGTTGAATTCGGGGAGAACCTCCTCCGGTTCGATCTCGGAAAATCGCTGCAAGATGAAACTATCAAAAAAGTGTGGCACTGGGATCCCTACCACGTACCCCACCCACCCTTCTCGAGAATCGTATCGGGCATCACCAAAGCGACATTCGCCCCTCATATTGATAAGTTTGTCGCGTACCGGCTTGGGCCTGCATTGTTCTTTGCCTTGTTGGTAACCTGCATCTACGTCTGGATGAGGGATCTCTTTGACGAAGCAACAGGTTTGTTTTCGGCTCTGGCCCTCCTCGTTATCCCCAATCTGTTCGGCTTCGCTCACATCGCGGTGACCGACATAGCCCTTGCTGCGATGTGGTTCTTCACCGTGTATTGTTTCTCAAGGGGATTGGACAACTGGAGATGGAGCATTGTGCTCGGCCTCGTATGGGGACTCGCGTTAGCTACAAAGTTCCCCGCGCTGATGCTTCCTGTCCCGCTGCTTCTGTGGGCTCATCTGTACTTACGAGCGGACTACAGAAACAACTTGTTCTCGATGATATTCTTAGGCCCCCTGGTCGCGGTCGCATCGCAGCCATACATGTGGCACCAGCCGGCGCTTAGGTTTCTCGAATTTCTTTACGAAGGCATCAGCCGCGGTTATCGCCCCGAAACCAATTTTTCCATTTTTTTCCTGAACCAGATCTATTACACCGCCACGCTCCCCTGGTATTACCCATTTTTCATAGTCGGCATCACTACGCCAGAAGTGATTCTCGCTCTCGCGCTCTTGGGCGCCCTGCTGATTCCGTGGCTCAAGGCGCAGCGGGGGACGATGTTGCTATTTTTAATCAACGCCCTTTTTCTTGTTTGCCTGGCACTGGCCCCGGGCGCCGTGCTTCACGACGGAGTTCGTCAGTTGCTCTCGGCGCTTCCATTCCTGGCCGGGTTAGCGGGCGGGGGTTTTTATCTTCTCTTCAATTGGCTTGTCAGCGCGTGTCAGCACGCTAGCGCCCTTCGGGGCGTTCAACACATAAAAGCCAAAGTTGCCGCGGCAACCTTGATCTTCCTTCTGTTCCCTCCTCTGCTCGATGTCTGGCTTTGCCACCCGTTCGAGCTCAGCTACTACAACCACCTCGTTGGAGGAATCCGCGGCGCCTACGCGCGGGGACTCGAAGTCACCTATTTCATGGAAGCGCTCACGCCGGGCTTTCTAAGGTCCTTGAATGCAAAGCTGCCACCCAACGCCGTGATCAACGCCTCAACTGCCAATTTCATGTTCGCCTACTACCAAAAAGAAGGCCGCCTTCGGCCGGATATCAAGATGACAGATACGGGACCCTTCAACTACTACATCTTGCTCAATCGTCGGAGTATTCTATCAGCGCGCCAACAGCTTCTATTAAACGGCACGACTCAACCCTATCTTTCTGTGCGTATCGCTGGCGTACCTTTAGTCGCCGTCTTCGAAATCAATAAGCCGGAACAACGACCGTCCTCTTACGCCCACGCAGATAGAAAATAACCGAGGTAATAATGAGCACAATGACAGTCCCAACGGAGATCGCGAGCCCGATCGCAAACGAGCGGGGTTCGTAGCGAAACTCCACCGTGTGTCTCCCACCTGACAAAGAAACCGCGCGAAAAAATAAATTGGCCCGGAGAATCTTTTCTTCTTTCCCATCTACATACGCTTTCCAACCCGGATAGTAAGAGTCGGCAAGAACCAAAATGCCTGCATCGTTCAGAGATGCGTCGATCACTACGCGCTGGTTTTCATAGCGCACAAGCCTTGCTGTGGCCTCCAACGGGTGCTTCGGCGTAGTCGGAACTGCCTGATCCAATACAACCTCCTCTACTGGATTGAATCCCGGTTCCAAGAGCCGGCGGAAAACCCTCTCGGAGCCCTGTTCCACCGAAATTCTATTGACGACATAGGTTCGCGGCAGGGGCTTGTCGATTTTATAGAGCCAGGAGAAAAATTGGGGGAAACGCGCCACGAATGTAACTCCCTTAACCGACATCGACTGGAAGGTAACCAAATAGCCCACGTTGAAGGTCCGTAACAGCTGAATCTGTTGTGCCGGTTCAAGCTGGTTGGCAAAACCGAGAAATTCAGCATATGGCCTTCGAGCCAGTGCATCGATCTCCTGCATGTAGTCGAAACCATAGATGATACCCGAGTTCGGGAGAAGGTCCTGAAACGATAAAGCGGTCGCCTGCTTGAATGACGGTTGGCCCTGGGCCATCAAGGAGCTCGGGTGCAAATTTCGACTTGACGGATAGTAAAACAGTCGTGCGGGATCAACATCAGGTGTGCGTATGATGCGCTGTCCGTTTGTGGCAATCTGAGTCGATATTGGGAAAAGAAAACCTTGGTGTGCCCACGCAAGATCAATAAAAACAGCCGAGATCATGAGAACGCCGAAGAGAGATAGTCGGATCGCCTTTGCGCGTCCCAGGACCATCAGTAGCAGGAACCCCAAAGACAACACAACTTGCCTTTCCAGATTTGACAATACGGCTGCAACTATTTCGGCATGTGCTGGAGACAACAGCGGCTTGCCCGTTTGCGCAGTGACAAATCGTGCGATGATATCCACATGAAATCTGAGTAAAAAATATAGTCCCACCCACACCGCACCGATCACAGCCAGAGCGATGAAAGGTTTTTTGACGGTTTTCTCTTCTTTTAGCAGACTGTCAAGTCCCTGGAGAGTCATATAAAGGACAACCGCGTAGACGAGGAAAAAAAATTTCTCCGGAAAACGGAACGCGGCAAGAAAGGGTATACGCTGCAACAAAAAAGGAAAAACGGGCGTATAGATGCCCAAAGCGAACGTCAATGAAAGAGTGACCAAACTCAGCAGAATAATTTTTTCGCGAATAGAACTAAAGCAAGCCCACAGACTCACGCCAAAAATGCAAATCGCCCCCAAGTAATAGCTTACGAAAAACGGCGCCTCACGAGCAAAGAAAAGACGTAGGCCAACGGGGTTTTTCAAATCGATTTCCTTGTCAAGAAACACAAGGTTCAAGAGACTCATGGGTTTAAGCGACCAATGGAGGACTTCTTGAGGAGGAATCGGTTGTTGCCTGCGCGACTCCGAGAAGAGCTCGACCGTCGGCAGTAATTGGATCATCACAAGCATCAAGACCAACAAATTAGCGGCAAAAAAGATCGCGATCACTCTGCAGTAAGAGACGTTTGGATACGATAGTTTGACTCGTATCCCATCGATCATTACCAACGCCATCGTCAAGGCGAACAGTTCAGGAGAGCCCGCCAGAAATTGAATGGCCAAGATGAGCGTGAAGGCCAAAAAATGTTTCCAGGAGGCATTACGAAGAGCCTTTTCCCATGAAAGAATAATCCATGGTAACCATACTGCGGTTTGAAAGTGATTGAGCAAGTTAGCGAGAGATACGATTGTACCGCCGAGAGCGAAGAGCAGGGCGCCAACGACCGACAAGTAAGGTGGGTACTTCCAACTTCGGCAAAGCCAGTAAGCGCCGACTCCGGCGACAAGAAAGTGGAAGACGAAGATCGCGCGTATGGCTGGAAAAAACGACAGAATCCAAAAAAAGAGGTGCGGGGGATAAAAGGCACCCGATTGGAAGTCTGCCAGCAGCGGAAATCCCATGGCCGTGTGGCGATCCCAAAGCGGCAGGTTTCCGGCTCGATAGCTGTCAAACAAGCTATAGCGCATCGGATAGAAGTAGGTGCTGAGGTCACGGAAGAAAAGGACTTGCGCGCTGAAAATAATATCCTGGCAGAACCAACAAATTAACAAGATCAGGACTGCCAAAGCGAGGCAGTCAGATGCATTCCTAACGGCAGTTTTGTACTCACTCATGAGGCAGATTCGCTGATGCTCTTACCAGGAGCGCGGGCTGAACTATCGAATGGAGAGGAGCAGATACGAAAATACGAGAAAGGGGTGGCCGTTTGGACCACCCCTTTCTTAAGATAGGACTCGGATTCTGCGGTTCTTACTTTGCTTACGGGCACCCGCCACTCGCACCGGTGATTACACCGCCCACGCTGGCATAGGTCCAATTGACGCCGGCGCAGTTAGCATGCGTTGCGGTTAGTACGAAGGTTCCATTGGTATTGTCTATCGCTGCGTTCATGGTTACACCTACGGTTTGATTATACCCGGCGGGCGTCCCGTTGCTGAAGGCACCGCTCTTATATACTGACGGTTGAGTGCTGGCAAAGTACGCCTCTTCGGCAGTCGCCGCATTCCTAAGATCCGATTTGATCTGAGCTTCATAGCCCCGTTTCCGATAAGCCGAAAATTGTGGAATTGCGATCGCCGCCAAAATGCCGATGATAGCCACGACGACCAAAAGTTCGATAAGCGTAAACCCTGACTCGCTCTGCAATCTTAATTTCTGCATTTATTCTATCTCCTTTGTATTCTTTAATTAGTTTTATCTGTTACTCTGTGTTCAATCATTGCTGCCTTTTCCTTATTCTGGAAGGTCTCTCTAGCGATTATTACCAGTTGAGGACAGGACACGCTCTACTTTCAATCCCTCTCTTCACTCCCTTCTGAGAGCCTTTCGCGTACGACGTATAACGGCAGGCCACGCAAAAGCCGGACCGGCGGTGATATGGGGACAGTTTCGTAGAATGCGAGTAAAAATAACCACTACTATCAGCGAGAACGACCTCTTTGGAAAACACCGGGAGTTCGGATTACGTATTTAGTAACTAGCTGTTGTTACAAAATTTGTCACTAACCATCGCCGACTTCATCAGGAACACTTTGGTTCTTGGAATTTAGCAGATCGTATTTTTCCAATCTATGCCGCAGGGATCTATAGTTGATACCCAAAAGCTCCGCGGCTCGCTTTTGTACTCCATTAGCTCGCTTCAATGCTCCCAACAGAATGCACTTTTCGTGGGTTTCCAGTTCGATGTCGAGAGACAAGCCCTTATTGAAGAAGACATCCGCCCCTCCGGGAGCCGTTTTCTCAAATAGCTCCGCCTCTTCTGTGATGGACACCCCGTCCTTTACGTGAGATGGCAAGTCATCTTCGGTTAAAACACTCTTGCGAGTGACCGCTACGGCATGCTCGATGATATTCTCCAACTCGCGCACATTCCCAGAGTACGAATAATTCAAAAGATACCTCAGGGCGCCGCTCGATATCTCTTCAACTTGCTTGCCATGCGAGCCGGCAAATTTTCCAATGAAATATTGGGCCAGTGCGGGAATATCCTCCTTCCGGTTGCGCAGAGGTGGCATGACCATGTGAACGACATTAAGGCGATAGAATAGATCCTTTCGGAATCTTCCCTCTTCCATTTCCTTGCGCAAGTCTCGGTTGGTCGCGGAAATAACCCTGACGTCGACTTTGACTTGTTTGTTTCCTCCGACCGGCGCGAAAGTCTTTTCCTGGAGAACCCGCAAAAGCTTGACCTGCAGATGGAGCGGGAGCTCGCCCACTTCATCCAAGAATATGGTCCCTTGATCCGCCTGCTTAAAAAGCCCGGCGCGGTCCGACACGGCGCCGGTAAAAGCCCCGCGGACATGACCGAATAGCTCGCTCTCGATGAGAGTTTCGGGAATCGCGCCGCAATTGACCGCCACAAAGGGTCCCTCTCGCCTCGGGCCGTTGTAATGGACCGCGCGAGCCACCAATTCTTTGCCTGTTCCGCTTTCGCCGGTAATTAGAACATTGGCGTTGCCCGCAGCGACTTTTTGAATGAGGTGATAAATTTTCTCCATGCCGCCGCTTTTGCCTATGACTCCCTCGAATTGGAAATCCGTGTCAGCGACTCCGGCAGGAACATTCTGAAACTCGAACTCCCTGACTTTCCGCAACTCTTCTTCTAGTCGAACCTTTTCCTCGAATCCCTTCTGTCTGGTGATGTCTTCGAAGATCGAGATAAAGCCAATTAGTTGTTCGCCCGCATTGCTTAGAGGCGCCACCGTCAGGCGGATCTGCCTAGCCTGTCCCTGAGGATCCGTGAAAGTGATTTCCTCCGCGATCACTCGCCGCGCTTCTTGACGTCCGTCGAAGTTGTAAGTCAGCCCAGAGAAAATCTGATCCAGCTTTTTCCCCTTGACCGTTGCCTCTTGAAGCGACGTCAGGTGCTGCGCTGGTCCATTGAAATAGTTGATGCGCCCTTGCGTGTCGGTAATCGCCACGCCGCTCCCAACTCCCTGCAGCAGCGTTTCTTTCAGCGCCTCTAGCTCTTGGTAATCGATCCGTTTTTCTTTGAGCAGTCTTTCTGTTTCACTTAGTTTGCTAGCGAGAAATCCGCCGAGCCATGCGATTGTGAAGAAGCTACCGATATTAAGCACGACCGGCATCAGCATCGCCCCCGATACAGGAGCCCCGCTTCCACGGTTCAAGCTTCCGGCAACAGTCAGAAGGGCCGCATAGCACAGACTCGAAAACCCAGCGGTGAAGAACGCCCCGCGGTAAAACAGCAAGATCGCCCCGTTCATCACCGCCAGGTTATAGAGGAACGGGAACGGACTAGCGATATCGCCGGTCATCCAGATGATACCGGTAATTAAAAGGACGTCGAAATCGACCTGCAGATGGGCAAAGAAGCTAAGGTTTGGAATTCGCGGAAGCAGCCAGACGGAGCCCATGGAAATGACATAGGCAACAATCAAGGGAATCAACAACGTATAGAATTGAGGATCGCCTTCCACCTTGAAGAAGTGGAAAAGCCCTGCCGCTCCAAGGAAAAAAGACAAGATGACGACCCGAAGAAAAAGCAACCATCTTATCTTTTCTGTCAAATCTTTGCGTTCGTCACTCAAAGTAAGAACTCGACCGTTCCGGAGACGCGAATGAAGCGTGATTGGGAAATCTTCTCAAGAGACCAGAGAACCCAACTGGAATATGGGCAGATACATTGAAATGACCAGCCCGCCGAGAATAACTCCTAGAACAACCATGATCGCGGGCTCCATCAGTGCGGTCAGATTGGCTACGGCATCGTCCACTTCTTCTTCATAAAACTCGGCGATTTTTCGTAACATACCATCAAGTCCGCCCGTAGTTTCGCCTACCGCCACCATATGGCACACCATCGGCGGAAAGATTTTGCTCTCCCCTAGCGGTTCAGCAACGGTTTTTCCCTGGCTGATGCTCACTCGGCTATCCATAATCGCCTTTTCCACCACTTTGTTACCGGCGGTTCTAGCGGTGATCGCCAGTCCCTCCAGGATCGGAACACCGGAGCTCAGAAGAATCGCCATGTTCTGAGAAAAACGCGCGACCGCTACCTTGCGAAGCATATCGCCAATCACCGGCAGGCGCAGCAACCAGCCATCAATGTTCATTCTTCCCTGGTCACTTTGATAATAGAATCGTACCCCAGCCACGACGCCACCTAAGGCGAGCAACAAATAATACCAACTGGCGACGAACCAGTTGCTAATATTGATCGTGATTTGGGTAGGAGCCGGTAAAGCTTTACCCATGCTGCCATAGAGCTCGGCAAATACCGGAATAACGAAAATCAAGAGGATAGAAACCACAATGACCGCCACGGCAATAATGGCGCAGGGGTAGATCATGGCCCCCTTGACTTTTTTCTTGAGCTTATTTGCTTTCTCGATGAACAGGGCGATACGATTAAGAACGGTATTGAGAACGCCCCCCGCCTCGCCGGCCTCAACCATATTGATATAGAGGGCATCGAAAATCTTTGGATGTTTCCTCAGAGCATCCGCCAGAGTAGCACCTCCCTCGACATCTTGCCGAATGGTACGAACCGTGTTGCGGAGCAGTTTGCTCTCTGATTGCTCGCCCAGAATGTCCAGGCACTGAACGATCGGCAGACCGGCATCGATCATGGTGGCAAACTGACGGGTGAATATTGACAAATCTTTTGTTTTAACTTTCTCGCCGAAACCGGGAATGGTAATTTCTTTTTCAAGTCCCTTGCCCTTTTCGCGAATCCGGTTCGGTATCGGCCGGATTCTCCGGTGGCGCAGAACAGTGACAACCGCTTCTAAATTGGGGGCCTCGAGCTCCCCCTTCATCGCTCTTCCCTGAGCGGTTTTTCCTTCCCAAACGAACGTCGGCATGGCTTTTTCTTCTAAATAGCGAGTCTAGCTACTGCGGAAGCAACCGAAAACCTCATGATTGACGGGCATCAAAATCCCAAAGAAAACACCGATCCAAAACCCTTGTCGCTGTCTGTGACACGAGCGGTTTCTTCAATAGTGGTCAGTCCGTCGCGGACCTTTTGCAAAGCGCTCATCCGCAGTGTGCTCATCCCCAGTTTTACGGCCTCTCGTTTTAGCTCGGCAGTCGACCCACCTCGCAAGATTAACTCTTTAGTTGTTTCGTGCAGCACCATGACTTCGTAGATCGCCAATCGACCTCGATAACCGCTCCCATTGCAGTTGGCGCAACCACGCCCGTGGAACGTGGGAAAACCCGCACCAACTTCTGCAGCATCGGCACCCAGATTGATCAGCGCATCTGAACCTGCTTCCACTGGCTCCTTGCACTTTTCACAAATGTTCCGGACCAATCTCTGAGCGGCGATCAGATTAATAGATGAAGTGAGCAGGAAAGGCTCCACACCCATATTGATCAGCCGATCCACCGTGGACGGGGCGTCATTGGTATGCAACGTGCTCAAAACCAAATGGCCGGTCAAAGCCGCCTTCACCGCGATTTGCGCAGTCTCCAGGTCACGGACCTCTCCAACCATGATGATATCTGGGTCTTGTCGTAGAAAGGAGCGCAGACAGGCGGCGAAGCTCAGCCCGATTTGTTCCCGCACCTGCACCTGATTGATGCCCATTAAATTGTACTCGACGGGATCTTCGGCGGTGGAAATATTCACATCCGGCTTATTCAGCTCCGAGAGAGCCGAATAGAGCGTGGTTGATTTACCGCTTCCCGTGGGGCCAGTAATCAGTATCATGCCGTAAGGTTTATGAATCGCTTCCTGGAAATCCTTGAGAGTCTGGGGATCAAACCCGAGCTTCGCCATGTCGAGTTGAAGATTGGATTTATCTAACAGCCGCATCACGACTTTCTCGCCAAAGAGCGTGGGCAACACGGAAACGCGGATATCCAGCTCTCCACCCACACCCATCTTCAACTTGATGCGGCCGTCTTGAGTCAGCCGGCGCTCGGCGATATCAAGACCGGCCATTACCTTGAGCCGGGACACTAGAGGATTTTTGAGCCGCAGGGGAGGGCTCATGATTTCTTGAAGGACGCCATCGACACGAAACCGCACTCGGAAAACCTTTTCGTAAGGCTCGATATGAATATCGCTCGCCCTGCGTTTGGCGGCGTCGGCCAAGATGGCGTTAACCAAGGTAACCACCGGGGCTTCCATGGTGGCCTGCTGGAGTTCTTGAAGGCTCACGTCATCGGCTTCGGGAATGACCTCCATTTCGCCATCGCTGAATTTCTTGAGAACCGCGTCGTAGCTACTAGCTCCGCCGAAGCGCTGCTCCAGAGCTTTCTTGATCGCCGATGGAGAAGCCAACACAACCCGCACCCCATAGCCTGTGATAAACTTGACCTCGTTGATGGCAACCAGGTCCGTTGGATCAGCCATCGCAACTGTCAACGAAGAACCGAGGAGTTTCAGGGGGACAAGCTGGTGCTTTTGAATCAATTGCGGCGATACCAAACTGAAGACCGCATCTTCGATCGCGTTCGGATCAAGCTCGATTTTTTCAATGCCAAACTGTTTGGCGAGAAACTCGGTCAAATTGTCTTCGGTGGTAAAACCGAGGCGCAGAAGCTCCCGAATGACGCTGGAGCCATTGTCTCGCTCCTTCTCTTGCGCCTGCTTGAGCTGTTCCCGGGTGACAAGACCACCCCGGACCAAAAGTTCTGCGATGCGTGGTTCCATGCGAGTTTAGCAATCGGAAAGTAGGTCATTATCTTAAAAGAGCATTGGTATGTCAATAAAATCATTAAAAGAAGGAGGCTCTACGAAGGGACGTTTAGGATATCAAATAGCCGAAAAGGCTAAGCTTTTTCACGCAAGGCGCTTTGCGCGGCGGCCAGTTTTGCAACCGGAACCCGATACGGAGAGCAGCTCACATAATCAAGGCCGATCTCATGGCAAAACGCCACGGATTTTGGATCCCCCCCGTGCTCGCCACAAATCCCCATCTCCAAATTTTTCCGCGTCTTGCGCCCTTTGGCCACGGCAATCCGCATGAGAGCGCCTACACCCTCCTGATCGATAGTAACGAACGGATCCTGAGGTAGGAGGCCTTCCAGCACATAGGTCGGCAGAAATTTTCCAGCGTCGTCTCGTGACAAACCCAAACAGGTCTGAGTCAGGTCGTTGGTGCCAAAAGAGAAAAACTCCGCTTCGTGGGCAATTTCGTCGGCCACGAGACAGGCTCTTGGCAGTTCGATCATCGTACCGATGAGGTAGCGAACTTTGACGCCGTAGGACTTCATTGTTTCTTGCGCGGCTTGTTCAACGATCTCTCGCTGCGCACGTAATTCCTCTTGGGAACCGACCAACGGGATCATCACTTCCGGAAATGGATTCTTGCCCAATTTGCGCAGTTCGCAAGCCGCCTCAAAAATCGCGCGGGCCTGCATCTCAGTTATTTCTGGATAAGAAATTCCTAACCGGCAACCCCGGTGTCCCAGCATGGGGTTGAATTCTTGTAGCACGGTCACCTTCTCCTGCAGCAGCTTGATCGGCACCCCCATGACTTGCGCTAGCTCTCTAACTTCCTCTTCGCTTTTGGGAAGGAACTCGTGAAGCGGCGGATCTAACGTACGAATGGTCACCGGAAGACTCCCCATGATTTCGAGGATACTCTTGAAGTCTGCTCTTTGCATGGGCAGGAGTTTGGCCAGCGCGCGTCGTCGCCCGGCTTCGTCATCGGCCAAGATCATCTCGCGAACCGCTTGGATCCTATCTCCCTGAAAGAACATGTGCTCGGTGCGACATAGGCCGATACCTTCTGCGCCAAAGGCCATGGCGACCCGAGCCTGATCGGGTTGATCGGTGTTGGTGCGAACACCAAGTTCACGGGCTGCATCCGCCCACCGCATGAGTTTTGCATATTGCTGATAGACACGGGATTCTTTCGGCGCCAGCGTGCCGCCTAACAGTACTTGAAGGACTTCCGACGGGAGTGTGCGAATCTCGCCTCTTACGACTTCTCCCGTACTCCCATCGACGGAGATCCACTCTCCTTCTTTTAATGTCGTTTCA
>WNFY01007711.1_pt1 | contig 15848 bp, 12 predicted proteins | sample 5400091 | NCBI WGS metagenome assembly WNFY01 (sample SAMN13153364, study PRJNA577476) | soil metagenome | isolation source: 60 cm soil or saprolite under grassland replicate 1 | place: USA:California | collected 2016-06-15 | reverse complement strand
AAGCTTTTCACCCTTTGCCTGGGGCACCAGGTATTTTTGTTTTTGTTCTTCCGTTCCCCAGGTTAAGAGCGTGAGCGAGTTGAGACCCGTATGTACTGACATCACAACGCGTAGAAAGGTGTCGACGGCTTCCAGCTCCTCGCAGACCAGACCGAGCGAAATATAGTCAAACCCCGCACCGCCATACGCTTCCGGGATACAAACGCCTAGCAGATTCAGCTCTGCCATCTTGCGCAATACGGAAGGCTCAAAATGCTGCTTCTCGTCCCATTCCTTGATGTAAGGCGCAACTTCCTTCTGCGCAAACTCGCGCACAGTTTGCACCAATGCCTTGTGATCTTCAGTCAATTCAAATTCGACCATTTGATGTCTCTCTTTGGATTACGGAGGTTGATAACGACCGCACATCTTACTTAAGTCCAATGTCCAATGTCCAAAGTCAAGACGATGTCATTGGAAGGCAAGACGCAGACCGCCCCCATCAAGATCCAAACCCATTCAACATTGAATCAGCCACGAACCCTCAGCAAATTATCTCAGCCTGAACGGCTTGTTCAGTGTGGATTAGTTTTCGATCTTGAGCTAAACAACGCTAACTAACCTCGTGCCTGCGACCTGGTGCACTGGACCGGCGACTTTTGTTTTTTGCTATACTTCGCCGCATGCCGGAAAAAAAGCAAGCCAACAGCACAACTGTGGGCCTGGTCCAAATGAGCTGCGAGCGAAAGCCTGCCGCCAACCTGAAAAAGGCGATTGCGCGAATTGATGATGCAGCCAAACGGGGCGCCCAGATCGTCTGCTTGCAGGAGCTTTTTCGTTCGCAGTATTTCTGCCAGACCGAAGACACCGAGCTATTCAAGCTGGCGGAGAGTATTCCCGGCCCCACGACAGAAGTCTTGAGCAAGACAGCCCGCCGAAAGAAAGTGGTGATCGTTGCTTCGCTATTCGAGAAGCGTGCGGCCGGCGTTTATCACAATACTGCGGTAATCATCGACGCTTCCGGAAAGATTGCCGGTAAGTATCGGAAGATGCACATCCCCGATGATCCGCTTTATTACGAAAAGTTCTACTTCGCCCCGGGAGATCTGGGTTTCCAAACTCACAATACGGCCTATGGCAGAGTCGGCGCCCTCGTTTGCTGGGACCAGTGGCTACCGGATGAGAAGCCGGAAATGAACGAGGCGCAGCATTCGGCCTGGGAGACGATTCAACGCGCACACGCGATTGCCAACGGACTCTACGTGGTGGTGGTGAACCGGGTGGGCCACGAAGGTAAACTCGCTTTCTGGGGCCAATCATTTGTAGCTGATCCATTCGGGCGGATCATCGCCAAGGCGTCGGCCGATAAGGAAGAAGTGTTGGTCGTCGAGTGTGATCTTGCCAAGATTGAGGAAACCCGTCAGAACTGGCCGTTTCTGCGTGACAGGCGCGTCGATGCTTATCAAGGCCTGCAATTCCGTTACGGCGAATAATCCTGAGAACGCGAACGCTCAATCCTTATAATGCGGTACTCCAGCCAGACGCCAGCTGCACTTGGATACCAGATGCCGGCCGAATGGCGGCGGCACACCGCGACTTGGCTCTCGTGGCCGAAAGATCCTGAGACCTGGCCAGGGCGCGTGCCACAGGCGGAAGAGATCTTTCTCCAGATGATGCGCTCTCTCGCGCCACACGAGCCAGTCAACTTGCTCGTAGACAACGAGGCCACGGAAGAAGCAGTAAGGCGGCGTTGCACGTTCACAAGCGGCACAAACATTCGTTTTCACCGCATTAAAACCGTAGATTCATGGATTCGTGACTACGGACCAAATTTTCTGATCAACAATAAAGGATCATTGGCTTTCAACGATTGGCGATTCAACGCCTGGGGTAACAAGTACCAGGACATGAAGGAAGACGATCGTATACCCGTGCTGCTGGAAAGCATTCTCGAGGCGCAACGCTTTGAGCCACGTATCGTGATGGAAGGCGGTTCAATCGATGTTAATGGGGCTGGATGCGTACTAACAACTGAACAATGTCTCTTGAATCCAAACCGTAACCCGCAGTTGAGCCGAACAGATATCGAGCAGTACCTGAAAGATTATTTGGGAGTGGACAAGGTGTTGTGGCTTGGCGAGGGTATTGTGGGCGACGACACTGATGGACATATCGACGATATTGCTCGTTTTGTTGCTCGCCGTGTGATTCTTTGCGTGGTGGAAGATGATCCGGCCGACGCTAATTACAAACTCCTGCAAGACAACCTGCACCGGCTCCGACTCATGACCGACCCGCAGCACCGCCCATTCGAGATTGTTACCCTGCCGATGCCTGGAGTTGTCGGCGGCACAAGCTCCGACTTGCGCAACCTCGATCGCCTGCCCGCGAGTTATGCAAACTTCTACATCGCGAACGGGGTCGTACTCGCACCGGTCTTTGGTCACGTCAATGACACTCGAGCGGTGGAAACACTTCAAAGACTGTTTCCTGATCGCCATGTGGTCGGGATCAATTGCGAACCGCTGGTATGGGGCATGGGAACGATCCACTGCGTCACCCAACAACAACCAATGCCGTAGTCCTCCTATTTATGCAGATTGCAGAAAGCAGCGCAGGAGCCCTCTTTTGTGCGTGGTAATCCGCGAAATCGGCGGATTAACTCTTGACCAATATTTTGTGGGCTGCCGCTTTAGCCTCTTCAAGCGTGCGAACCCGGCCGTCGAGTTGTAGTTCATAAACCGCTCGCGTGATTTCGCCCATCCGGGCGCCGGGGGGGAGTCCCATTTCCAGCAAATGACGCCCTAACAGGATTGGCGCTGGCGCTTCTGATTCCACTGACAATTCTCTTACACGTTGGATGAACCACTCCTGCGCCGCGGCGTCGTACCACTTCTCGCGCGGAACCCATTCGGCATTCCGTCCCAACGAATCCGCGCGAGCCACTCGATACAACAGGTCTGGCTCACACTTGCGTGCTAAACGCCGAAACGCTCCGTCACCAACCTCATCGCGTTTCTTATAAAATTCCCCGGGCTTCAGGTGCTCACGAACGAGAGCAATGACCTGCCGGCGCACGTCGTAGCCATCAATTGTGTGTATCTTGAGACGATCAAGAAACCGCTCTGTCGGCGCCGCGCCGGCTTCTTCGTGACCACGGGAGCGCCAGTGACCTTCAAGGAACTCAGTCGTCGAAGGCTTCCCAAAATCGTGGGCTACGGCAGCAAGCATTACAGTGACTTTCTTCGCATAAGGCAGGTCTTCAATCAATTCACGCGCTCGATCCGTAACCAGCAAGGTATGAACATACACGTCACCTTCCGGATGCCATTCCGAATCCTGCGCCACACCATACAGGCTTCGGATCTCCGGGAGGAGTTGATCCACTGCTCCCAGTTTACGCATCCAATCCAACCCAATTGAAGGACTTTCCGCGCGTAGTAGGAGCTTTTCCATCTCTCCCCAGATTCGCTCCGCCGGTAGATCCATTAGATCAATCTGCAAACAGAGCGCCGCGGTTTCAGGTTCGATTTCAAACTTAAATCGGGCGGCGAATTGTGCCCCGCGCAAAACGCGCAAGCTGTCTTCCGCGAACGTGTCAGCCGACACCCGCCGCAAGATCCTGTTGCGAATGTCCTTTCTCCCCTCGAACGGATCGACGATCTCAGCTGTGAGCGGATCCTGGAGAATCGCATTGATGGTGAAGTCACGCCGTCGTGTTGCCTCTGCGATGCTCATGGCCGGGTCGCCTTCGATCACAAAGCCACGATGTCCGCGACCCGCTTTGCGCTCGCGTCGTGGAACCGAAACATCAATATGATGGCCCAGCTTGTAGACTGTGAATGCTTCACCCACAACGTTTACCGGTCCAAAACGATCGAGTAGCTCGCGCAGCTTGGCGGGTTCAAGACAATAGACTTCGAGATCCCAGTCCTTTGTCTGTATTCCCATCAACCCGTCGCGCACGCAACCGCCAACGAGCAGACCGCGACCGCCCTCGTCATGAATCGCGCGTGCAAGTTCGATCACTTTGTTTGGTAGTTCAGTCACCTGGCAACAATATTACGCTCAGTTTGGTTGACTGCCAGTGCAAGTGAATGTGTGCAGACCGTCGGTGGCCCATTGTGTCTCAAGTCTTGGTGAATTTGGCTGCTCTCATTCGCACTATGGCTTCAGCAGTGGCCTCGTGCTTACTGGTTTAGGATCCAAGCTATCCGCGTTAATCTGAGGCCAATTTCTCTTGGTCCTTGAAGCTATTCCTGCGGAGAGTCGACAACGACTTGAACGCCGAGCGTGGAAGGGATGCAGCTGATGACCTGGGCACGTTCGATTCGGGTCATCTCGCTGCCGTTTGTGTGCCAGAGCTTGACCCAGAAGGTGCGCGTCTCGCCATGAATGGCAAAAGTCGAACCATCGAGCATTACTGGAACCGGTTCTGCGACAGTTCCCTCGCGCAACGCCGCTAACAATTCTGATATGTAAGGCTTGAATTTATCAAACTGGACCAGGACTGCGTTGTCCTCGATCGCAGCAGGTGGAAGCTCGACCGGGTCACCCGATTCCAGCAGTAGTCGCGTTTCAGTTTGTTGATTCCGTTTCTTAACTACAGGCATGGATCTCGTCCCGCCCGGCTTAGGTTGGCCAGGCAGCCCTCCTACTCACATAAAAGAGGAATCCGAAACCTCTCACTCATCGCGCCGGGCTTTCAGCCTGCAAGACGGTTCTTTAAGTGTTCCGCCAAATCCGACACTTTCACCCTCTCCTGTTCCCACGTATCGCGATCCCGGACGGTGACTGCTTCATCCTCGAGCGACTGGTGATCCACCGTAACGCAGAAAGGGGTGCCGATTTCATCCTGGCGAGCATACAGCTTCCCAATGCCGCCGGTATCATCGTAAACGGCGCGCAAGACGGGCTGAAGAGATCGCTTAATCGCTTTTGCCATACCGACAATCTCCGGCTTGTTCTTGGCGAGCGGCAGAATCGCGGCTTTGATCGGCGCCAACTGCGGCCGCAACTTCAGGATGACACGCGTTTCGCCTTTGTCATTCGTCTTCTCCGAATAGGCATCCATCAGCACTGCGAGGACAGTGCGGTTGACACCAGCCGCTGGCTCGATAACATGTGGATAGAACCGTTGCTTGTTGGCTTCGTCAAAGTACGACAGATCTTCGGTCGAATCTGGATTGATGCGTTTGCCTTCCTCATCGGTAGGCTTATTGGAGTGAGACCTAAGATCGAAATCAGTGCGGTAAGCAATACCCATCAGCTCTTCCCACTGCCGCTCTTCTTCGGCTCGTTCGGGGAAATACCGGTACATGATATCTACGGTACGCTTGGAATAGTGGGCGAGTTCCGCCACCGGCACGTCCCAGAGATGCAGGTTGGCGCGGTCGAGACCCAGGCGCGTAAACCAATCGACATATTGGTCGACCCATTCGTCAACCAGCTTCAGATGTTCGGCGTCAGGGCTGACAAAGTATTCCATCTCCATTTGCTCAAATTCACGTGTGCGCAGAATGAAGTTCCCCGGCGTAATCTCGTTGCGAAACGATTTACCGATTTGCGCAATCCCAAAAGGAATCTTGCGGCGCATAGTTGTCTGCACATTCAGAAAGTTGATGAAGATGCCTTGCGCTGTCTCCGGCCGGAGATACGCGAGGGCTGTCGGATCGTCCTCTTCTGCGGCAGCGCCGATCGTTGTACGAAACATCATGTTGAAAGGACGCGGCTCAGTGAGATCCTTAGAACCACAATTGGGACATTTGACCTGTTTTTGTCGGATCATCTCGGCAATATCGCCGCCGGCAGTTCCCGCGGTAACATCCAGTTTGTCGGCTCTGAGACGACTCTTACACTCGCGACAATCAACCAGAGGATCGTGAAATGTTTCCTCGTGTCCGGAGTATTTCCAAACCAGCCGGTTTAGAATGATCGATGAATCAATCCCTTCGATGTCGTCGCGTTCATAGACCAGCCAGCGCCACCAGGACTGCTTTACGTTGTTGCAAAGTTCGACACCCAGTGGACCGTAATCCCAGGCGCTTCCCAGTCCGCCGTAAACTTCGGAAGAGGGGAAGACAAAGCCGCGTCGCTTTGCCAGAGAAACGATGGTTTCGATGTTTGGTGCCGGCACAATGGTCCTCGTAAATCGCGAGTTGCAAATTTCCACCGTGGATTATGAATCGAGCTCGATAAGCGATACTACGGTTTCACTCTTCATGATTTTCGATTCACAAATGTCGTGGCTTTTTGGAGTCTAACAGTCAAAACTCCTAAAAGAAAAGAAGACAGAAGAAAAAAAAAGGAGGCAAGATGTTTAGTCTCTTGCCTCCTTTTTTGTACTGCCCTGGCTCGTTTGTAATTACCCACCCATTGCTCGTTCGTACTACCCCCGGGCTCGAAAATCGTTTAGCCTCGCCCGCACGCTGCGTGACCAGATAGTCTCGTGCACGGACCAGCAGGCGATCGGCCTGCCCCGTCTGGCTGGTGCGTCCACCGTAGGCCATCACGTAAGTCGTGGTCGTCGGATCGTTCTGGAGTTCGACGGCGAGATTGTCGAGACGAGCCTTTTGATCGTCGTATGAACAACTGCAACAAGTGTCAAACTCTCTGCCGACGATTGCGCGCTTCGGCGGTTGCGGAATATCGGTTGATGCTTGCGCGGTTTGACGACAGGCAGAATCTCCTGAGCCATCATCAACCACTAAGATGGCCGCAATGCGCTGACCCGCGAGTCCGGTTGAATCAACTGTAATTGTCTGCGTGCCCGCCCCGCTTAGAATGCGTGCATTTGCCGGACTCACTGTCCACGTGTAAATCAGCCCAGCTGTCCCGCTGTACGACGCGTCCCCGGCGTAGGTAATAATCTCGCCCTCGTTCACCTGTTTCGGAGCAGAAACATTAACCGGGAACGGACAGGGGGATTTCGGTGGTGGCGGACTGGGTCTGTAGTTTAGCGTTACACACTTGATGCGACCGGCAGGAAGATCAATCTCACGAGTCCAACGTTGGCCGTTTGGCAGTGAGATCACGATGGCATGAAGACCTGGATCCAGATCAATGGGGAGATAGTTTGTAGTGGTTGCACCATAAGATTTTCCATCGACGGCTATCGGAAAACCTCCTGGATTTGTAAGAATCTTGATGGTGCCGTACTTCGCTTTCTTTGGCTTCCTGGCATAGGCCGTTGAAGCAGGGTGCACCGCGCAAAATGTCAGAGCCAACCAAATGGCAAAGGCAAAATTAACCAACTTGAGAAACTTATTGAGATCGGATTTAGCTTTCGACATCGCTTAACCCTCCTCCGTAGCCTGGATCTGCGCCGCTAGTCTTTGCTTTGCGTAGCGCCTCCGCAATCCCGCTCCGAAAGCTGCCAGGCCTGTGCCGAATAAGAGCAGCGATGCGGGTTCGGGAACTGATCCCGGAGTCGTGGGAGTCGGAGTAGGAATCGGAGTCGGAGTCGGAGTCACACAATCGTCGCAATCATGATTATGATGATGAATGAAGATGAGTGGAATCGCAGCCAGGAATAGTAAGGGCCATTTCGGAAAGCCTCCAGGCACCATAATCTCACCACAATCGCAAACCGTTCCTTCGACATCTCCCTCGCTTACGTCCACACCAACCTGTTGATTATCAGATGTTGGGCCAACGCCGGCGAGTAGTGTATCGGCGTTGTATGCCGCGGCAGTTGTAGATTTATCAGTGACGTTACGGGAGCCATCGCTGACTGATTCTGTCGCTGCTCCTGATTGGACTGATCCCTGAACCTGGGAAGCGAGGGTAGCCGAATATTGCGAGACGCTGCGAAGCCGAAGATCCGCCGGATTCTGATAACTGCTCAGCACCTGCACGACTTCGTTGATAGCCACTGGCCCGGCGTGAGCCGGTGCACCCGCCATGAGCAGGACGCTGAGTATCGCAGCAATGGGGCTTAAAGCTCGATTCCTCATCGTGTGGACGTTCCTCCAGCTGACTCCCAGCTTGTTCATAAGCGTGGGAAAAAGAGTTTCGTGTTCTATTCTTCTCGAGAACCACTGGCACTTCTCGCAAAGGCGCTTTCGCGGCCCGATCATGGTTTCGCTGGTAATAGAAGAAGATGATGAATGGAGGTGAGATTCCAGCGTTTGCCAGGTGCCGTATCTTCAGAACCCGAACAAAAATAGAGGTTTGCGGTGACGCAAACCTCCAAAAGCTGTTAGACTTCGGAGCGGCTCGACGGCCGACTCCAGAATGAAATTGGATTAATTAGAATGGTCCAGGTTTATTCGGCATCGCTCGTGTTCGCGGCCTCCGCCTGGCGGTTTTCATCTCGCAAGACGGCCTTTCGTGAAAGCTTGATCTTGTTGCCTTCTCTGCCAATGCATTTCACCATGATTTGCTGACCCTCTTTCAGCTCGTCGCGAACATCTTTCACGCGCCGATCGGCAATTTCGGAGATGTGCAACAACCCATCGGTGCCGGGGAAAATCTCAACGAACGCACCAAAATCCACGATTCGAGAAACTGTACCAAGATAGGTCTGGCCCACTTCTGCTTCGGCTGTGAGCCCGCGAATACGATTCACCGCAGCATTTGCGGCCTCTCCGCTCGCCGTGGCGATGGAGATCGTTCCGTCGTCAGAAACGTCGATCTTCGCACCAGTTTCTTCCACCAGAGAGCGAATGATCTTACCGCCCGGTCCGATGACGTCACGAATCTTGTCGGGATTGATCTTGATTTGAATTATGCGTGGAGCGTAGGGAGCTATGTTTTGCCGAGGTTCTGGTAGAGTTTTTTCCATTGCACCGAGAATGTAAAGCCGTCCCTTCTTCGCTTGTTCCAGCGCCTCGGTCATAATCTGGGCATTGATGCCTGCTATCTTAATATCCATTTGCAGGGCGGTGATACCGTTTCGCGTTCCGGTGACCTTGAAATCCATATCTCCATAGTGATCTTCGGCGCCGGCTATGTCGGTTAAGATGGCGTATTTGTTTCCTTCCATGACAAGACCCATGGCAACGCCCGCGACCGGTGCCTTCAAAGGAACGCCGGCGTCCATCAATGAGAGTATGCCTCCACAAACGCTCGCCATCGACGACGAACCGTTGGATTCCGTGATGTCGGAAACAATGCGCAGCGTGTAGGGAAAAACAGATTCATCAGGGAGAACTGGTTCGATGGCTCGGCGCGCCAACGCACCGTGCCCAATCTCGCGCCGGCTTGACGAGCCGAAACGGCCCACTTCACCCACCGAGTAATGCGGAAAATTGTAGTGAAGAAGGAAGCGACGTTTGACCTCGCCCTTTTCGAGATCGTCCATAAACTGCTCGTCTTCTTTGGTGCCCAGGGTAGTTGTGACAAGAGCCTGAGTTTCACCGCGGGTGAAAAGCGCTGAGCCATGGACTCGCGGCAACCAACCGACTTCACAGCTGATTGGGCGTATTTCGGAGAATCGCCGACCGTCGGGGCGACGACGATTGTTGAGAATATCGTCGCGGAAAATGGTCTCCTTTAACTGATCGAAGACCTTCTTAGCCATTTGTTGCAGTTCGGGCTGATCTTCAGGATACGACTCAACCACCTCTTTTTTCAGCGCATCTACGGCGGCATAACTGTCGCGCTTTTCCTGGTTGGTTGTATCAAGCGCAGAGCGTAGCCGATCGCTATACCTCGCCTGGATTTCTTCCAGCATCTCCATGTTAAGCTTGACTTCAGGGACCTCGCGCTTTTGAATCTCGAGAGCTTTATAGAGTTCTTTCTGCCAGCGGCACAGTCGATTGATCTCCTTGTGGGCGAGCATAAGGGCTTCAAGCATTATCTCTTCAGAAACTTCCGTTGCGCCTGCCTCAACCATCACGATCGCTTCTTCTGTTCCCGCGACAATTAGATTCAAACGCGATTCCCGCACTTCGTCGTAGGTGGGATTAACGATGTAACGTCCGTCGATCAGACCAATACGCACCCCGGCGACGGGGTTAAGGAACGGAATATCTGAAAGATAGAGAGCGCACGACGCGCCGGTGATAGCGATCACATCAGGATTGTTGTCCGGGTCGGCGGAAATAACGCTCGCAATGACCTGCGTTTCGTTGCGATAGCTTTCAGCAAATAACGGTCTACAAGGACGATCTATCAGCCGGCTGGTGAGGACTTCCTTTTCGGTCGGCCGTCCTTCTCTCCGGAAGTAGTTTCCCGGGATGCGCCCGGCCGCATAATTTGATTCACGGTATTCAACCGTAAGCGGAAAGAAATCAATTCCTTCTCGGGTCGTTGGTGCGCCCACTGCCGCGACCAGCAACATCGTGTCGCCATAGCGAACAACGACTGAGCCATCAGCTTGCTTGGCAACCCGACCGGTTTCGACGGTCAACTCCTTATCACCCAGCTTGATTGATTCTTTGAGGTATTTCTTAACTGTCATCTTCTTTTTCTCCTGTCGGACGATTGCAGCTGGACTGTTTGTCCAGGGACGCGGGCGTCTCATCCGCCGCGCGTGTTAGGCAAGATGTCTTGCTCGGGTACTGGTGAACCGCGCCAACGTGAGGCGGGCAATCTCAAAAGGCCATAATCAAAAAGCGGCATGAGCCTCTATAACCGTGAAGCTCATGCCGCGTCTGATGCTTTATGCCCAGGGCCGAACACGTCTGCTTGTTTCCAGTCAATCGCCGTCACGTTCGGCACTGCCACAAGCTCTTCGATAGACGCGGGCTTTAGAGAACAGAGATTCGAAGATCTCTCATTTAGGTCAAATAAGTTTCAAAGATTACTAACGGCGCAAGCCCAGACGATTCACGACCTCGTGGTAGCGCTCAATATCCGTTCGCTTTAAGTAATCCAACAGACTCCTCCGCTGCGAGACCATCTTGAGCAGGCCGCGCCGCGAATGGTTATCTTTCTTATGGGTCTTGAAATGGTCCGTGAGCTCGTTAATTCTTTTACTTAACAACGCTACCTGTACCTGGGGGGAGCCAGTATCTGCCTCATGAGTGCGGAAGTCAGACACTATCTGCTCTTTGGTTTCTTTTGCTAACGACACTTGCTTAGATGATCCTCCTCTTACAGCAGTCACGCCGCTAAAGGACGGCAACCGCTAAGCTTAAAAAGCGTTTCAATTTAACATGCGATCTGATTAGTGTCCAGTTAGCAGCCAGTCAGAGGGGCCCGGCGAACTAAATCATTAGTGTTTTGCGCACTATTGGGTGCCGACCTCTGTCATATGGTCGGTAGTTGTTAGTTATCGCCACTTGGGCTTTACGCTTCTACTGCTTCGCAGGCAAGAAATCTTGCCAAAAAACAGAACGTATCGGTTTGCTATGCAGGGAACGCCGAGGGTTATGCTGAAGCTTCAATAGGACTCTACCCCAGTTGACGGCTGTATGCCACCTGACCGTCAGTTTGCTACTATCTGTTCGATCCAACCCGATTTTCAGCAAAAGAGTAGCTATGTCTGAACCCAGGATTCTAATTCTCGGCGGCGGCTTTGGCGGTCTCTTTACGGCACTCGACCTGGCTGGAGCTGGCGACGTCACGCTGGTTAGCGACGAAGATCATTTCCTTTTTACTCCGATGCTTTACGAATACCTGAGCGGGGAAGTCGAACAGTGGCATATTGCTCCCCATTATGACGAGTTGCTCGACGAGAAAGTGCGTTTCTTACAGGGCAAAACCGCGGGAATTGACTTCGGGTCGCAGTCGGTTTCACTCGCTGGGCATCATGACAGTATTGCCTATGACATTCTCGTGCTCGCCGTCGGCGGCGTAACAAATTACGCCGGTGTCGCAGGCGCAGAGGAGTATTCAATTCCTTTCAGAAAGATTGAACACGCCGACACACTCCGCAAGCGGATGGTCGAAGCGCTTGACCGCATCCCTCCCGATATGCCGCCACAAGACGTGCGGCGGTCGTTGACCTTCGCCGTGGTAGGAGCCGGTGCCAGTGGTGTTGAACTCTCAACCAAGATGGCTGATCTTCTAAGAGACGCATTCAAGCGCCGCGCGCTTCAAGGTGAGCCACGCGTGGTCGTGATTGAGATGGGCGACAAAGTTGTGCCCGGTATGGGCGAACAAATTCGCGAGTATGTCGAGGACGCACTACGCCAGTCGCGGGTTGAAGTCCATACCTTGACCAAAGTCGTCAGTCTGACAATGAACGGCGTCATTTTCGAGCATCAGGGAACGCGCGAAGATTTAGAAACAGCAGCGGTGGTTTGGACCGGCGGAGTCAGGATGAACCCGCTTATCGAACAACTCGATGTCGAGAAAAATAGACGCGGTTTGTTGCTGGTCAAACCCACCTTACAACTTTCCGGACATCAAAATGTTTTTGCACTCGGTGATCTTGCTTTCTATCCCGATGCTTCGCCAACGCTGGCAGGCACCGCTCAGATTGCGTTCCAGCAAGCAGGGCTTGCCGGAAGCAACGTGAAAGCGCTCATCTCAGGGAAGGAACTGCAAACGAGACATTTTGAGGAACTCGGCGAGGCGGTAAGCCTGGGCACGGAACGCGCCGCGGTGTTGGCGGGTGGCAAAGCTTTCGGTGGGCCGCTAGCACGCCAGGCAAGGTTTGCGCTGTACACGTCGCGCTTGCCGACGTGGCATCACCGCCTTAGGGTAGGAGCGAGCTGGTTCTTCGAAGGCACTACGCCCCGTCCCCTGTTGCCCCTGGGGATCCAAAGATAAACGGTCGCAAGGGAATGTATGGGCACCGCCCGAGCACGCATCACTATTGTATTGGTGCTCATCACCGTTTTGATTGCGGCACGCATGGGACTGCAAAAGTACCGCACTCGGCACACGAAAATTCCGTCAAAAGTTGTTACCTATAGCTCAACGAGCAATTCCAACTCGACTTCGACTGGGCCGATGCTTTCCCCCGCCGAGCCAGCCACAACTCCCGTATCAGATTCGCCGTCAATACCTCCATTCCCCGAGGAGTCCCCCGGCAGCTCGCCTTCTGACAATAGCTTCGTCGGCAAACTGAATCTCATTATTCCGGTCGCCGGTGTGCGAAGCGATCAACTGCTTGACACTTTTTCCGATGCGCGCTCGGAAGGCCGAATACACGATGCCATCGATATCCCTGCAGCCGCGGACACTCTCGTACTTGCAGCTGCTGACGGAGAGATTGTCAAACTCTTCCAAAGCGAGCGAGGCGGCACTACGATCTATCAATTGAGCGCTGACAAAAAATTGGTGTTCTACTACGCCCATCTTGGGCACTACGCTGAGGGTCTCACAGAAGGAAACTACGTACACCAGGGAGACGTAATCGCTTACGTTGGCGACACGGGAAATGCCGGCCCCGGCAATTACCACCTGCACTTTTCCATTTCGGTAGTTTCCGACCCGAAGCGCTATTGGGAAGGCACAAACATCAACCCCTACCCGTTGCTGCATAAATAGTGGACGAAGGAAGATTGCTAGTGATCGACCTGGACTCTAGACTGTCTGATTGCGGTTAATTCGGCAGATGAAGGAACAAAAAAGATGAGAAAGATGTGGCGCTCGTTTGGGTTTGGACTATTTGTTGCACTGGTGCTCACTGCGGCTGGTTGCGCGATCCAACCGCCAGGAAACTCTAATTCGGTCGCGACCGTCTCGCCTGCCCCGGCGTCACCTTCGCCTTCACCCTCGCCCCAGCCAGAGACGAAAACGGTTGCTGTGACATTGCCAGTGCTTGACGCTTTGTTCGCCGATGAAGCTTTCAAGGGAGAACTAAAGTCGAAGCTCCAACTTACAGATTCGCAAATCAACTCTTTGCGCACAATCGCAAGCGACGAGGTCGCCAAACTCCGTCACGAGAATGCCGAGCAGGAGAACGGAAGCGCCGTTGAAGCACGCGACCGCGCAGCCCAGGCAGTCCGTGCGGTTGTCGGTGACGCGAAGTCAGAAGAGCTATTTGCGCTCGTTCGAGAACATTGGACCAGAGGAAGCGAAGAACTTGAAGCCGTGAAAGGCGCACGGCCTGAGGCGACGCCGAAGTTACCGAATGCCGTCCCCAAAGACACGCGCATTGTGGTCAACATCCCGAGTTATAGGATGGACGTCTTCGCCAACGGTTCGTTGGTTAAGTCGTACAAGATTGGGATTGGCTACCCTGAATTTCCCTTGCCGCAAGGGGAACGCAAAGCCCAGGTGATCATTTTCAACCCAACCTGGACTCCACCCGATTCACCCTGGGTCTCAAAAATGCAAGATATAACTCCGGGCGAGAGAGTCGAGGCAGGGAGCAAACTCAATCCGCTCGGGCCAATCAAGATTCCGATAGGGATGCCCTCTCTCATTCATGGCGGCAAATCTCCAGCGAAGTTGGGTGGCTTTGCATCCCACGGCTGTGTCGGGTTAACGAATGCGCAAGTCAAGGATTTCGCTAGAGTTCTAGCCCATGTGGCGGGAACAGAGATCTCCGAGCAGACGATCCAGTCGTATTTGAGAGACAACACAAAAACGAAAGTCGTGAAGTTGGGGCAAATAGTCCCGGTCGAACTCCGTTACGAGACAATAGTTGTTGAGGATGGCAAGCTGCACATCTATCGCGACGTTTACGACCAGGACTCAAACACTGATGAGAAGTTGCATGCAGTATTGGAGGCACATGACACCAGGCTGGAGGATCTTTCGGCGGACGAACAAACGCTGGTCATGAACGCGTTGAACGCGATGTCGGCTCATCCAAAAAAACTCTCTGTTGCTATACCAAATAACAATACAAGCAACAGCAACTCAAATACGAGCGCGACGGTTCAAAAGAAAGCAAAAGCTTCTACGGAGAAGAAACTCGGAAGGAATCAAAAGGAAGTTGTAATTGAAATAAGCTCTCTCACAGGCAAAGGCTATCCCGCGCCGGTAGATTTTGATACTGGGAGTGGAAAACCTTCCAATGCCGTTGCGGTTAAAACCAATCGGTGAAAACCTCTCCGTGGGCAGCCCTCGTTTGCGTTTTCGAGATGATGGGGGTTGAGTGGAACCGCGAAGAGTGGGGGGCAACGGATTGCCATTCCTACATGTTTGCGTTGTTCAGTGCCGAGCCTCAAGCCACATTCGCTGCTTCACATGAATCGAGTTCCGGTGCTTCTTCGATAGGACTACCAGCCTCCCCAAAATAAGGCCGGCCCGCTTCGATCGCTTCAAAGTATTCCTCGATTCGGTTGAGGATCTCGTCCACCGAGTGAGAATGATAAAGGGAGGTGCGGAAGAGGGCGCCACCTTGCAAGCCTCGCGTGAACTGGCCCGCTAACTGCTTCATGCGATTAATCGCCGGCGTCTCCGGCATGTCTTCACGAAGCATGACGAAGTACTCGAGGAGGACCTCGCGCTTGTCAGCGAGCGAAGGTTGAAACACTTCCCGCCCGTGCATCACATCTTCAATCTGGCGGAAAATCCAGGGATTGGCCATGGCTCCGCGACCAATCAGAACACCATCACAGCCTGTCTCATGGTACCGAGCAAACGCTCCTTCGATAGTCGTAACGTCACCGCTTCCTGATACGGGTACACTGACAGCTTCTTTGATTTGCTTGACAAGGTCCCAGTTTGCGAGTCCGCGATATCCCTGCTCTTTCGTGCGTCCGTGCAAGGCAATGTGCTCAACTCCGCAAGCTTCCGCCAGCTTTGCCGTCTCGACTGCGTTAATGGTGTGGTCATAAAAGCCCGCGCGAATCTTGATGCTGAGTGGTATCTTTATTGCCTTCTTGATCTCTTTCAGGATTGTTTCTAAACGTTCGTGATCTTTTAGCAACCCCGAGCCGCCGCCATGCTTCACCACCTTGGGAGCAGGGCAACCACAATTTATGTCAAGTATGTCTGCGCCAACTTCCTCCGCCATTTCTGCTGCCATCCTCATTCGCTCGGGCTGGCCCCCAAAAATCTGCACCGCAAAAGGTCGT
>WNFY01003002.1_pt1 | contig 15850 bp, 11 predicted proteins | sample 5400091 | NCBI WGS metagenome assembly WNFY01 (sample SAMN13153364, study PRJNA577476) | soil metagenome | isolation source: 60 cm soil or saprolite under grassland replicate 1 | place: USA:California | collected 2016-06-15 | reverse complement strand
CGTCCTTATAGGCGGCGGTTGCCTGTTTGACGCAGTCTGGTTCCTGCCAGCCGTTCTGGAGCCAGAGCAAGCAGCCCTGGACGGCCCAGGAGAGGATAGCAGGTTGGACGGTGTTGAGTTTTTCGGCGAGTTCTTTGTCCTCGCGTCCGACGAAGGAGGTCGTAAAAGGGATGAGTTTGATACGTTGCCAGATGGCGATGCTTTGTTCCGGGATAGTGGGCAGGTTGTTGGTGGCAAGCCAGAGTTTGAATTGGGGTTGAAAGGAAAGGGTGTTGCGAGGAGTTGAGATGGTGAGTGGTTCGCCGCTGGTAATGCGTTTGATGATGCTGAGGTCGAGTGCCTGGCCGGGTGCGGTTTCGGTCATAGTGATGAAACGGGTGGCGGCGAGTGCCGGAAGGTTGGAGAGTGATGAGGAGGTGCGGGTGAAGGCGCTGGAGGGGACGTGTTGCATGTAATCGCCCATGATGGAGCTGATGGCGGCGAGGAATCTGCTTTTGCCGTTGCGTCCGGGTCCGTAGAGGAGGAAGAAGGTTTCTTCGCGAGTGCTGCCAGTGAGGTTGTAGCCGATGGCGCGCTGGAGGTATTGATAGAGGGCGTGGTCGTGATTGGTGATCTGGTCGAGGAAGGTGTCCCAGATAGGCGAGGTAGCGTGTGGGTGGTACTCGATCGGGATGAGGCGGGTGATAAGATCGTGGGGATCGTGTGGTTTGAGTTCGCCAGTATGGAGGTCGAGGGTGCCATTGGAGACGTTGAGCAGGAAGGGGTGAGTGTCGAATTGGGAGGGTGAGGCGATAAGGGCGGGTTCGGTAGATGCGAGTGTGAGCATGGTTTTGATGCGGGGGAGGATGTCGGTGGGAGTAGTGGGGGAGGGAGAGTTCAGGAGAGTTTCTTTGGCGAGGGAGGTGATGAGATTGGATTGGTCTTTGAGCCAGCGTTTGCCGTCCCAGGTGAGCCAGCCCCAGGTGGGGACGTATTTGAGGTTGTGGCCGTGTTGGGTGAGGAGCTGCCGGGCGTTGTTGTGGTCGGTGAAGCGGTGGGTTGAGGTTGGGTTGGTCATGAGTGATGTTCCTTTATTGATTTTTAGGAGTGTGTTAAGGATGAGAAGAACGATTGTTTTTGTGGGTAGAAGATTATGTTGAGGTGGGACGAAACATAATCCGAGAGATTCGGTATGTATGAGATGAGTATAACTGGGTGAAGATGATATGTCAAATTATGAAAATACGATTTTCACCAAGAAATTAGAAGCAGGTCAGAGGGAAAGGATACAGTTTCTTGCAGAACTCCGAAATTACTTAAAAACCGGAGAGACAAAAGTTGAAACGAACAATTGATCAACGGCTTTTACGACATCAAGAGTACCAGGACCTTCAATAACCACTCCTAATTCATGGTTATCCATCAACCCCCGCATTGAGAGATTCGCTGACCCGACCAGTGCTATACTGCGATCAACAATAATAATTTTCGCATGGAGGTCCGCCTCATTATTTCGTGGCACGAAGGAGTATACCTCCAGGAGGCGAGGAAAATTTTCTCGAAGTCGCTGAAACTGCTGTTGAACATTTTGTGGCTGATCCAAAAAACGATTGATCAGGCAGCGGATACGAATCCCGCGCTGAAGCATAGTTGTCAGTTGTTGAAATAACATAGGCGTAGCTGTACTTATAGCAAAAGCCACTATCATCACCTCATCATTTGCTCGGGTGAACATTTGATAAAGGGCTGATTCTATAGATCCGAGTCCACTGCCCATCCATGTGGTACCATTTACAACGATTCTCAAGCGCTCGTCCCTCATGGCAAATTTTCCTTGAGAAGTGTGCGATCCAACCTGGTATTGCGATGTTCACAAGATGTTTCTGAGACCAACAAGCAGGCATAACATGCGGACCCATTGTACTTGCCGGCACCAAATTCCACCTCACTACATAAGGGATCGTTAGAACAGCCATCAATAGTATTAAAGGCGGCTCGTAGGACGCGATCAAATTGTGGTACGAGAGCTATCATTCCGCCCAGAGTGCCATCGCCTCCGGGTTGTGCAGTATAAAGAAGAATACCCCCGGCTGCCTCACCAGATGCGGAGTCGATATCGATATAGACACGTTCACGCACAGCCGCAGACGAGTAACCCGAATCGATAGAAAGGGCATTTATCAGGCGATGAGCGAATGTATGCCACCAGACAAACACAGGATGCAAATAGTCTTGATCATCAGAATCAGATTGCATACGCTGTTTATATCCATCAGGGTTTCTCCAAGCATCAAACCAGGTTTGATCGCCTTTGAGAGGGAAATGTTTTAAAGAGGCAAGAGCGAGATCAATAAAAATACCTTCCCCGAAGTGTTCTACGCCTGGATACCAGGATTGGGATTGCTTATCCATATAAACACACTCGACAACATCCCCTTTAAGTGGATCAATACGACGATATCCCCTCTGTACCATCACAACGCGCAACCGCGAAATGGGCGTTATACGCAATCTATATTTGTTATCTGGCCCTAAAAATTCTCTGACATCCTGCCGGACGACCTCAAATAGGGGTGGCGCTCCAGGAGTCTTAGAACGTTGCGGCGGTGCACCGGATGAAGCCGCACGTTTAAGAGCTTCGAATTCCTCATGGCGCAACTCACGATTTGTTGCAGGCAATGGTTCTTTCAATTGTTTCACAACTGTCAGGATTTCAGCTTCATCGTAGCGATTCACCTCATCGACAAGAGCCCGTCCAACTGTCTTGACTGACGCAAGCGTGTTTAGCATTGTTATCATGTCCTGCTTCGAAGTCACATTACTGAATGGTAAAACAGCACGAATAATCTTAGAGTCTAGCAAACGATAGAGCGCCGTATCAGCAGGAGGAATAGTCAATGATGTATAAAGTTCTGGCATCCGCAGATTTGATGCGCCACGCTGAAGAAGTTTAGCCTCAGCATCACAACTTGAGCGCCCCTGGTCATGTTCTGGAAACCGACCAGAACATGACCAGGTACGACCGCTATACGCGTACCCCAGGTTAACAGATGCATGACAATCAGGGCAGACAATATTGATATTACGAAGTGCACTTCCACCGCCTTGCCAGATAAGGTAAGCTGGTTGACATGAACCCTTTCGATGTTGAATAATACCGACCCAATCTACGTCATCGAGGTGTCCCCGCAGACAAACTCGTACAAAGCGAATAGCCTGATGGCGAACACGTTGCCACGCAGCATTATCAGAAGGAAGCAATGGACATCGAGGACAGGCCTGTCTGGCGTTTCCTACACCAGGGCGTTTCAGATAGAGTATCTGATGAGAAGTGCACAGCGCCCATGAAGGAAAAGCTCTAGTATCATAGACATCTTGAGACTCGGTAAGGCCAAGTTCAGCATTAGACGGAATACGTAATATACCTGCGCCTTTCAGTAAAGCATTAGATAATCTACTGTCTGTAATCTCAAAGTCAGTAACCTGTCGATTGTCGAATATACCAGAAGAGTCCAGCGCGGGAATAATACGTGGCCCTTTCTTACCTTCCAGAATGGCTCCTGGGCCATAGGTAGTAATAAATTGCGAACGTCGAATACCCTGCCCCATATATACCTTACTCCTTAAATTGTGTAGTTACCTCAACATCACGCAATGACATAGGAGCATTTTCAAACGCGACGGGGAGCTGACCTAATTGATGTTGTGCATCTCCAAGGATGACACCTCGTTCGGGTTTTCTCGTCATACTAGATTCGGAATATACAATGGTATCTTTTGGATCTCCTCCATAACGCATCTGATCATTAACAATAGCTTCCCACCTATCCAATTCCGAATCCATTTCGATGCGAACAGCTCCATTGACAGGTCGTCGTCCAGCAGGTTGTTGCCCGGCTCGCTCTTCGAAAATTGGTGCCAGAGCCTGTACTTCAGGATCGCGCCTGTGACTTGCCATCAGATAAGCATTGCTATAATACGTTCTGCTAGCATACTGTTCAATGTACCAGGGTTGTTGCAGTGGAATACCCAGAAGCTGTTTTGCCTGACGAAGAAGTACTACAGCCAGAGGTCCAGGTCCTCGCTCACGTGCACGGGGAGCGAAAGGAGTAACAGTAATCGGTTCAACTGCACGATAAAGCTTTCGATGATATCCGGTAAAGAATTCATAGTGATCCAGGTCACGTGGTCGACTTACCCGGAAAAAGGTAACAACCAGCCCTCCTTGTTGTCTACCAACACGTCCTGTCGCCTGAATATAAGCAGAGGTTGTTTTGGGCTGTCCATGTACAACCATCAGTCCCAGGCGATCCACGTCCACTCCAGTACCAAACATAGACGTCGCAAAAACCGCATCCTCTTCCCAATCCAGGTTAAGTCGCTCCAACAATGCAGGGAGGTCAAGAGAATTTGCCCTACTTGATAGCTCTATAGCGTAGCTTTTCAACTCTCTGGGTGTCGGGTTAGATTTCATCCGTTCAATAATGTCCTGTCGATATAGAGCAGCCGCGCCTGCAAGTTCACGAAGGGCATTGAAGTAGCCGACTAAGGTCCAGAAACTATCTAACTCAGCAGTTGCTCCTGCCATTTTTCTATCATAAGCAGTTTGTAGAAGTGCTGACCAGATACGTATGATAGGAGTCTGAGCCCCTTTACCTGGACCATTCACAGCTACATAAAGTCGTCCAGCTTCAGCGCTTTCAAGTGGATGAGGGTCTTTTTTAGTAACAGCAAAGAAGCGATCATCCACATCTATGGCAGATGGTGGGAACTGCGCTAATGAGCGAGCGAATAGAGATTTCACCTGATCTTCTGCCTGCCTTACGGTGGCAGTTGAGGCCACATATTTTGGCCCTATAGATCCATTTTTAAATCTATACTCACAAAGGACATCGACAGCGGTTTCATAAAGACCGACGAGACTCCCTAATGGGCCTTCTAAAAGATGTAATTCATCTTGAATAATCAGTGTAGGTGGTCGGAACGGAGGAACATCAACATATAATGGCTTATTACTAGAAAGGCCAGGGGGATGCTCCTGTGGAATATTCTGAGAACCATTACGTGGAGGTGCCAAGCGCCGATAGTATCCCCAACGGGCATGGTAATACGCAATATTTCCAAAAATGTTCCCTGCCCTTGGTTCAAAAGCAAGACGAGCGAATTTATCCACTGTTGCAATTACCAATGAAGGGCACCGGTGATACACCTGATCATCTGTAGTATATGCCGGGATAGGAATACGCTCTGCTATCTGAGGCGATACTCCTTGAGCAAATGGCAGAGCGTCTTGCCAGACCATTCCCTGTACTGAAGGAAGACTTATATTTGTGCTAAACAAAGAGTTTTGTTGTGCCCTAGGAGAAGGACCAGAAGCAGTTACCTGTAACGGAACCTGCTCTGCCCAGGCAGCTTTATTTAGCAAGCAGTCAGGGTCTGGACAATAAATTTCAAAGTTATTATAAACATTGGTTGACCTTGCAGTTGTATACGAACACAAAACATAGCCTGGACGAGAGGGCCTTGCAGCAAGGATATGAATATTACCAGTTCCAGAGGATGATGACAAAGCAGGGCTGATAACAGTATTCCACCAATGATCGATATCGCGCGTAGATAGTGCATTCTGACCATTTTGAACGGTGAACTCGACGGTCAAGGTCTGAGTATCAGGAGTAGTATGGCTAAACAAATGAAGTGCATTGACAGTAATACGTTGTGGCATATCGAACATCGATATCGTAAGTTGCGATCTGGCACTACCACTGAACATAAAATGCAATGTATGCGTACCAGGTTCCAGCCCCTCTTCGGGAAGGGCTAACCAGGCACGGCAAGCCGGGCAAGTTAATACCTGTGCGGGATCACCTTCTGCCTCTACATCGGTAGTTTGAGCAGTTTTGCGTAAAGCATTATTCGGGCCTTCATAGCCTCTTGAAGAGAGTCCTTGAAGAATATCCAGAGCACCAGCAATATAACGCATCTTGCCGGATGGAAGCTGATATGGAATAGGCAGTAGATTGTTTGGTGTTACACCGCCACCAACCCACATGCCGATGGAGAAGCGTATACCGCCCCAAAGAAAAGCAGTATTATTCGTGCACTGTCCAGGTCGCCAGCCAATCGGGTGCGTTTGATCATTGAGATGAGCAACACGCAATACCTCACAGGCCGTAATAACTCCTAGCGCGCGACGAAATTGTTGTATAGTGAGTAAACGCAAGGTATAGCGAGAGAGTACGCCAACCCCTGCACCCGTATGATCATCTCGTTTTTGCTTCGGTCCACGAAGACGCCGTAGACCAAGCGTAAAGGCAGCAAGGCCCAGATAAGCTTCTGTTTTCCCACCGCCGGTGGGGAACCACAAAAGATCGCAGATATTGCGATCAGGATGAGTCGGATCGGCCAGGGCAGTAATGTTCAGAAGGATGAAGGCAAGCTGAAAAGGACGCCATGGACGGGCATTTCCACTTAGCCATTCAGATTGAAGCGCAATCGCCTGATTTGCGAAACAAAATGCCAGCCTTACATCTTCATCCTTAACAAGCCACCCAATACCTGCTCTTATCCTTCCTGCAGTCTCCTGACATCGCTTCAGGTTGTCTTGCGCAAATGACTGCCACTGTGGAGTAATTGTAGATATATTTTGATATTGTAAATTTATCCATTGCTCGTATCCATCCACTAAGGGTTCCAGGCGCTGACGAATTTCTGTAGGCTGCCAAGTTTCTGCCAGCACAAGAGGATGCAATTCAGGAGATTTTCCAACAGGCCAGGTCCATCTTGTCTCTGGTGACTCGACGGAATAACATGGAATAAATTCGGTACGCACATCTGCCGGTGAGAATTTAGCCTGATTGCTCACCGAAACGAGAGAACGATCCGTCCAGACGAAAGGTGCATCCTGCGGGGGAGTCAAGGTAGGATGAGGACGCTCTGGATCAATATCCCTCCAGGTAGCACCACATAGATGTCCTCTTGCTAGAGCCATACGATCTCTGTAAAGCATGGCAAGCTGCATATCTTCATATGTAAGGGGATCTTGTATTGCCTGTTGAGGTACTACATCAACAGAGAGAAGATTTCCCACTGCACAATGAACGCGAATTTGCGGTTGAAACACGAAGTCCGGCGTATCAGGTTTATCCGTGACTCGTCGGTTGTTTACCAAGTGAAGAGACACACGATAGGAACCATTAGACTGCTGACGAGTTCTCATGTAAAGGCCAACATCTAATCCAACTGTCCAGTGGTCCTCCGATTTCACCTGTACATCGTCGAGTACCTTGAATTGTGGGTCACGTTGCCAATCGCCATTTTGATTTTTGGCATAGCGTGCCCAGGTTGTGCAGATATCGATCAATGGAGGGCCCGCAGAATTGATAATAACAAACGAGAGCCCCATGGAACGTGGTTGTGCTTTTGGGTCAAGGGCGGGAGAGAACGCACTTGCAGGAGCTATAATAGATCCTTCGGCACTCTGATTCTCGTCGTCTGTTACCTCTTCAATCACCTCATCAATGTCGGTATCAGGATCATCAGGATCTCTTTCGGGCATATCGGGAGCGAGTACTCCAGTAATATACTCATTTCGTGGATCACTTTTAACTGGAAGGCATTCGAATGGGCCATCGCGTGGCCCCAGCAATTCTTTTACCAGCCCAACAACCATATAATCTCGTTCAGCCATACATACTTCCTTCTAGCAATGCAACCTAATCGTTCCTCTTTCTAGAGATTTTACTACATTTTTTCTCTTTTTTCTATTGATTACCTTTTGAATAATCTTCCTCATATAAGAGGTTAACTATATCGATTTTGATTTATCATTGAATCTAATAGAGAAGCCCGCTCCTTGGAGAATACGAGGATCATCAGAATTTACAATAGCAATACGCCCTCCGTTCCGTTTCAATATCTCAGCAGCAATATACATCCCTATTCCTCGTCCGTCAGAAAGTTTTGCAGTAGTGAAGGGATGTTTAAAAAGGCGCAAACGTATATTGGGCAAAATAGCAGGTCCATTATTGCTGATCAAGATATTCTTTTCATCCGCAATGATTGCAATACGTAGTTGCCTATCCTTAATCTCTATCTTTTGTTTCAACCAATAAATTGCGTTGGAAATGACATTATCAATAACCTGAGCAAGAGATGCCTCACTGATATAAACATCAAAATCCTGATCTAGTCTGAGGTCACATATAATACGTGCCTCCTTGATGGCTTCTTCGTAACCTTGTAAAACAAGTTCGACGATATTTTTGACAGAATGTTTTTGTGCTTGTTGGCTGCGTTTTACGTAGCGAAGTGCACCCATCAATCGAATCTCGTTCCGTAATACATTAATAAAAAGTTCTAACTGATCAAGGTATTTTTTATCTACCGCTGTACTATTCTTCAGTAGTTGAATACATCTATTTGAGCCGTCGACAAGTCGATCAAACTCATGAGAAAAACGCTCAGCAGCAAGACCGATACCAAGAAGATGGAGAAATGCATCTCTCTCTTCTTCCTGAGATTCATATATTTCATTAACAGCCATACTAATATATTCAGTATGCTCCTCCAGTTCATCAAGTTTCTCCTTAGGAACAAGAACCATATTTTCTGATTCAGGTATTGAAACCTCTTCCTGCCTAGCAGCATACTTCACAGTCTCAGCATCATCTTCCTTATAATACTTCCCATTCTCTAATCCAGAAGATACGTCGGGAATAGTGACTGGTTCTACTTGATGTACTGGAACTTTTTCTCGCAGGTCATGAATTTCGTGCTTCAGATCGTCAATAGTTTTTTCTAATTCTTGCTTGCTAATAGATGGTTTCTGTATGCTCTTGCGTTGCTCCAGGCTTTTCTGTTCTAGAATAAGCATGATACCTAGAACTATCTCTCGTAAATCTCTGTAAGCCTGGTTTTCTTGAAGTCCTTCACGATTCGTCTTATCAATAAGTGAGCGGTTAGCAATTTGATCAATCTCAACAATTCCAATCACTTGTTTGTTATCGAAGCGCTTACTTGGAAGGTTAATCCTACGCTGATCAAGGCCCAACCAATCATCCCCCTCATCTCCATAAGGTAATATACGGAAACCGTCTCTATAGATACTTATCCCGCCCAGGATTCGCAGCTTATCGCGGTTCAACCCATATTGCTCCAGAAGTTTGGCATCACGAAGCCAAGCAGATATTTGAATAAAAAAAGGGCCGCAAGCAGGTTTATGCTCATGCCAATTATCAGGATTGACTAAAGCCCAACAATTTTGTTCTTCTGCAACTATTTCTACATTACCGCTAGGTTGTCTTTGACTATATTCAAGCAATGCCAGACCATCTTCATCAACGGCGCAATCAATTCGGTATTGGTAGTTTTCCAGGATATCGTAGTGATCTAGATTTTCAAATTCAGGGAACTCCGGGCAAATAAGCTCTACTTGAAAATTCTCAACGCCTCTTCTAGGGCTAAGCAACCGAATAAGGCTTGCTTGAAAGCGCTGTACGTCTTTTCGCGTCCATTGCTGACGTGCCTTTTGCATTGTGAGGCATGTGCCATGTGAATCACCCAAAAATATTACAGGTTCACGTGAAATAACTGGAATCTCGATTTCATCTAAATACTGTTCTGTCTCATCAAACGCACTCCAGTTGATATTCACAACAAATTCAATATTCTCTCCTTTAGGACGACTAACCAGCTCGAGTGTGTGTCCCAGCTTCTGAGTAGCAAATCTGCCAACGCCTTTCTCTCCCAAAGGAAGACGACCCAGAGGAGTTCTATCTTTAAGATCTTTCTGGTTCTCCTTACCACCATGAGCAGGTTCGAACCAAGGGCCAAGGATTGTTTCCCTGGTCATACCCATGCCATCATCATGAACAATAATGGTAGTTTCTGATGGATTTTGAAGATGATATAACCCAACGCGTACAGATTGTGCATCTGCATCATATCCATTTTTTACCAACTCCATCAGCCCCACAGTGTTATCTCGGATCAGTTGCTCACCGACTATTTTTATCATTCTAGCACGAGGTCGAAACTTGCCCATTCCCACATCAGAATCTTGAGCGCTCATTCAGTAAACCTCCTGTTACTACTACATGGCCTTATATCACATAAAACCGGATGGCGAAACTGAGCTCCTATAGCTAGACAACGACCTTGTCCTAGAACCGGAATCTCTTGCCAGATTGCAGTATTAACATCCCCTGCCGAGCTGCGTAGAGCATCCAAATTCTTACCACCTGTAGTCTGATGCACAATTTTAGTATTACAAAGTTCATAAATCTCTGGTGGAAGGTGAGCAGGCTGCTGAGATATGAAGCATAAGCTGATCCAACGCTTTCGGCCTCTTCTGCTGATATCACGGAGCGTATCAAGAGTGGTACCCATTCGACTCACATTTTCTCTACTAACAAAGGTATGAGCCTCTTCTATAACAACCATCACAGGAGGTAAACGACCAGCACGATCTTTGATCTTAGCACTAAATAATCCTCTGAGAATATCGCTTATTACAATATTATTGATCCATACATTGGATGAATTGCTAACATCAAATACAGTGACCTGACCACTCCGAAATAATTCGGAGTAATCGCCGAGATCATTACCAGTATCAAATATCTGATAACGTTGTACTTTCTCTAATTTTCGTAATAAAACCTGCCAGGAACTACGTCCCTGAGATTGGGGATTGGTAGCGCGACTCTTCACAACATTGACTATTTCTTTGAGTTGGACACCTACATTCTCAAGTTCGTCTGTATCATCGGCAAAGAAGTCCGCTAATCCAGGTTTTGACTTACCCTGTTGACGTTGTTTTTGAGAATTAGCAGGTGAAGCCAGTTCAAAGTAGACCTCTAAAAACCTCTCCATTTGTGGATCAGTTAATCCCAGGATCTCAGAGAGAATGTAAGGGTCACTTCTCCCAAAGCGCAAACCAAATTCCCGAGATACGCCGGATATTGCAGGTTCGGTACCAGTACAATGCATTACTACAAGGTTGCTAATGCCCTTTGGTTCTACTCCAAAACGATCCATCAACTTCTTCATTTTATAATTTGACTCAGCCTCACTACTGGGCTGATCCATTTCAACATACTCACCTTCTACATCCAGGACAATGACTGCCCATCCACAGGCAGCAGCCCCCTCAATGAGAACCTGACTGGTATTGGTTTTACCTGACCCAACTGTACCGAATATCCCTAGATTGCGAGGAAGAACTTTCTTGTCACCACTCCGCAACCGAACTTGAACGCCTGGATACCCTGATAGTTCACCTAGATAAATATCTCCACCAAGAGTAAGCAATTTCTCTATCTGTTCACCAGTGAGCCTCCTTACAGCGGCCTGAGGAAATGGACGCGTTGAGGTTCCCGCAAGGGCAAGTTCTTGCTCATCTACAATCTGGCCGAGAATTTCAGCGGTGCAAACGCCATGAAAATCAGGACGAAATTTCACGGCGTCGGCCTGTAGTACAGCAGCACGAGCGTAAGCAGAATCTCTGCTTACAGCGTCTGGTACAAAGAAAGGACCTCGAACAATTCGAGCCAGATATAAAGTAGATGATCCGGTAGCGTTAGACTCTAACATTACGTATTGACCACGTTTGAGGGAATCCAATCGATCACCGGGAACTCTAATTTCAACTTCGTTATTTTCTCCACCCAGGCCATCAAAGTTAATATATCCTAGTGGTTTTTCTATATCTATCATCTTTATCTCCTCTATTAAGCATGATGCTATTCTACTTCAACCTCAAATCTCGCTCAGGGGCCTCACTCAGATAAGCCCCTTGCTTTGCCAATTCCCACTCGATCAAAGCCTTGAACTCAGAACTAGAAAAATACTGAGAGCAGAGGCTATCTGCATAATCGATCAGGAGGGGAAAGCCCTTTTCTTTCTGAAACATTGCATCTCTGGCAATAATGGCGGCGGCTAAATGAAAAGTATCTTTGTGTGCATGAAATACATAAGGACGCTCAGCCACTCTAATGACCCCAATCATAATCCTGTTGGCGTAATCTCCTAGAAACTCCTCTATAACTTTTCTCTCATCTTCTCGCCATTTATCTTTGTAACCCAGAAAGCCGCTGGAGTTCATTAAGTGACGAGCCAGGGTATAACTAGAGGCAGTAAGATATTCACCAGGAGCAATAGCCCTACCAAAAGTTAAATAGTCCTGATAGGCAGTACTCGAAATAACACTAAAAAATCTCTTTTGTCTAATTATATCGCGTAATATATCTAAAGTAGCCTCTAATGCTCTGAGTCTTCCCAATCCTGACATAAGCTCAAACGGCAGCAAGGGACCATGAAACATAACATAGCAATTTTCAAACTGCTTATCTAAACCAGTCTCTCTTTCACGATATAACATCAAGCCACGAATAGCCATGGCGGATAGATCATCCTCAAAGGTTACTCTGCCAGTCACCCGTTCAATAGCATCTTCAGGATCTTCTCGAATATTGGCTTCAGAGACATAAAAAGAATGATGGATTCTATCCCCAAGATAATTTACTGCGATAACCCCTATCTGACAACGTAAGCCCGAAAACAGACGATATTTTGAGACTGTTCCATCAACTCCCACGACCAGACCTCTACCCAGGATATCCTCCGCATCTTGTAACTTTTGGTCAACTTTGTAAACATCAAGTTTTTTGAATGCAGGATGTTGTTGTACCTGCCTGATCAACTCTCGCTCTTCCTGTACGTGTCTTGCAACTTCTTCTGCATAAATCGTAGGAGCTTCACTGATAAATTTATTGTAGTCTGTCCATGTTCTTTGTTGAAGGAGGTCTGCGAATGTAATTTGCTTCTTCCCCATCATCACTCATCTCCTAAAAACTGCGGCTCATATATCTTTCTCTATCTTTTCTTGAAAGAGTATAATCCACTACAACTTATTCCTGGCCGTGGTTGTAAAGGATCCAGAAACCGCAAAACGCCCTAAACCGTTTACTATAAGCAAAGAATTACTATGCTAATACACAATACCATAAGTATATATATACAATCAACTCTCCTTATCTTTTGTTCTTGATAAGCCTGTTATACACTGATTAACAAGAGGACAAATTTCACAAAGAGGATGAGTTGGTACGCAGATAAGAGCTGCAAAGTCAAGAAGACTGTAATTATATATTCGTGGACAACGGTAGCCGAGTAGATTCTTCAAAAGCTGACGTACTGGTTGCCGTCGACGAGACTCGGCATGAGTTGAAATACCAAAGAGCCGCCCGGCTACCCGTACAGTATTAGTATCGATAATAGGGATAGCCTGATTAAATGCGAAGCAACAGACGGCGCTGGCTACGTAATCTCCAACTCCCGGGAGCGTCAGGAGTGTTTCGTATTGGTCTGGAATTTTTCCATCATAATCAGTGACCAGCACCTGGGCAATTTTTTGAAATGCTGGAGCACGCCATGCGAGACCTAGCGGATAGAGAACCTGGATAACTTCTTCAGTGGGAGCGTTCATAAGCTTCTGTGGGTCTGGATACTGCAAAATAAACTGATTATAGATGGGGACTACCTGTTTTGCCTGAGTTCTACGCAGCATCATCTCAGCTATCAGAATATGGAATGGATTGTCTGTAGAGCGCCAGGGAAATACACGTAAATGATCCTGGCTCCATGAGAGAAGATCTGCATGAAAGAGACGAAGAGAAAGCTCGTGATCATGCAAACGTAAAATGTCTATTGTGACGGATCTCTCTACTGGTCCCATAGGAATTTTTTTATGCATATAATTGTGGCTAATGCTCCAGTATCATAACAGGATCAGCAAGCTCTACCTGGTTATCTATATCTTGCCTAAAGATTGCAGGTAAGACCTCATATTGTACACTTTGTCTCGCTGCTTCCTGTAGGAGTCGCTTTACATGAATTCCAAATGCGTATGCTTGAATCGGTGATACAGCATTACCAATTTGCGTGTAAGCAGCATTCATAGGTCCGGTAAACTGAAAGCCGTCTGGAAATGACTGTAGTCTTGCAGCTTCACGTACAGAAATGACACGAGCCTGATCATCGGAGTAATGAATATGAGAATAGGTATCCTTGCCCATATGAGCCGTTAGCGTGCGTGATGGTTGACCGGGAATCAACTTCCACCATTTATTAGGAAACTTCTTTGGGTCGTATGGTGGAACAGTCTTCTTCCATAACACATTATATTCCTCTGAACCCTCAGCTATCACTCTTCCTGTTTTTGCTTCCTCCGCTCTTAATCTTTCCTGAAATATCTGGCGGGCAAGTTTATATGCTCTCGGATACTCGTCGCCTGGTTGCATACGGCGAAAGATCTCGTAGTCTCGGGGAAGAAGTCGTATTACATGATCCCGTATTCCCTCATGGGAAGGAAAATCTGGCCATGTACGCAGATCACGAGCATATTGAGAAGGCTCACGATCACTATAAGGAACCAGCGTCTCAAAATCTCTTACTCGCCCTTTTCCAGTCTCCATATTAAGATGATATAGAATTTCTGGCAAATCAGATAGTGCATCTTCACATGTAACAGCAGGTAATAATGTTTTTGATACGGTTGGGGGCGCAACATAATGAGTTGAAATAGTATCAAAAAGACCTATCTGTTGATTTTCGTGCGGAATCTCGCTAAGAGCTGTAATACGAACACGATCATAGCCAGCAGGAATTTCGACAAAATGAGTAGGCCTGGGGAAGTGTAAATTACAATCAATATCAAGTGCATCAAGTAGTGCAATCAAATAAAAACGTTGACGCATCTGGGGTACACCATAGTTAGCTGTATTTAAAATAGTGTAATGGCAATGGTAACCAATCTCTTCTAATGTACTGGCGATCTCTTCAGCAACATTCCTTCCACCATAGTTCATAATGTCAGGAACATTTTCCATGATCACAGCAAGGGGTCGGAAGAACTCAACATACAACAGATACGGAATATACAAGTTAGCCCGATCATCTTTGAGATATGCATCCGGCGTATTTCGTATCTGGCGCAATTTTGCACGCCCGACACGTGCAAAAGCCTGACATGGAGGTCCTCCTACGATTACATCAACGAGATTTCCAGGGTTCTCTTTGTGGAGTATCTCACGCATAAACAGCTCAGGAGTAAAAGTACTGATATCGCGTGGAGTATTATGTTTATCGAATGTCTCTTCGTCACAGCAACTAAAAAAATTCTTCGCATGAGTATTGTTAGCTTTAGGATTGATTTCAACGCCACCCAGTAGTGAATAACCAGCCTTGTGGAGTCCAAGCGACATGCCTCCGCAGCCCGAAAATAAATCTACCACACGAAGTGGCTTACCTCTTCTCAAACGAGAGAGCTTGTTCTCCAGATCAGTGCGTTCTTCTGGAGTACTCTGATATGGAGCTGCACGAGCCGCTGGACCTGACATTCTGACTCTCCTGATACACAAACTTACCACGGCGATGATAAATCATTCTCTCCAAGGGGGTTGTTACTATTTTAACGTGTGCACATCATAATTGTAGTATACCTGGCACGTGAATCTGAGTCAAGCCTCTCAACACCTTCTTCCATGATATACATGTGTTGACACATAATGATATAGAAGATAGTTTTATTATACATAGCGAAGGCTGCCCTGATATTACTATACTGATCTTACGCTATACAGAATTACTGAGACAGAGTAACAGAGAGGGAAGAGCATGGCTACAGAGAAACGTCTTTTTTTCCTGGGCGCGGGGTCCATAGCGGAAGCGATGATCAAGGGGATTGTGGGGGCGCGGGTGGTTCCGGCGGAGCAGATCGTGATAAGCAATCGCCGAAATGGGGCGAGGCTGGAGGAGTTGAGCAGGAGTTATGGGGTGCGGGTGTGTGGGGATAAGTTGGCGGAGGTGG
>WNFY01007933.1_pt1 | contig 15853 bp, 13 predicted proteins | sample 5400091 | NCBI WGS metagenome assembly WNFY01 (sample SAMN13153364, study PRJNA577476) | soil metagenome | isolation source: 60 cm soil or saprolite under grassland replicate 1 | place: USA:California | collected 2016-06-15 | reverse complement strand
CCATACAGCGTTGCCATATCGAAAGCTGTGGAGAGGCCTGTCTGACCTTGCCTTAACAGATATTTAAAGCGTGCATTAGTATCTTCGGCGGTGCCAAATCCCGCGAACATACGCATAGTCCACGGTTTGGCACGATACATAGTCGGCTGCACACCACGCGTATAGGGATACTCGCCCGGCAGCGCAAGATCGCGCGTATAATCGAGCGACGCATTATCCTGCGGGGTATAGACGCGGTTCACGAGCACACTTGAAGTTGTTATCAGATCCTCGCGCTCCGGCATACGCTGCAACGATTTCCTGACCGTCGTCTCTTCCCAGACAGTGCGTTTTACTGTCAGACGCTCTAATTCCGCTTTATCAAAAAGGGTTCCTTGTTCGACAACAGGCTGCGTTGCCTCTGTCGATTTCTGCTCAAGCATAGTGGTAGGGTCTCCTCCGAGAGTTGCAAGGCAAGAAGTGGATAGCTTCTCACTTATTTTTGCAATATATTACTTATCACGATATATTGTAATACTTATGTATGGGGATTGCCAGTTTCAGAAGATCAGCGACCCCGTAGAGGCATACGCAAGGCTGTGCCTCTACGGGTTTGCCGCGTCTGCAAGAAAGTTATACTTCTACGGACATGGCGACGGCACCACCACCTCCAAGGCAGAGGGTTGCCAGGCCACGGCCACCACCACGGCGACGAAGTTCGTAGATCAGCGTTGTGAGGACACGCGAGCCGCTGGAACCTATAGGGTGGCCCAGGGCGATTGCGCCACCGTTGACATTGACACGCGACCAGTCCCAGTCGATTTCGCGTCCGTTGGCGAGCGCCTGAGCAGCAAATGCTTCGTTGATCTCAATCAGATCGAAGTCGCTGATCTTCAGGCCTGTGCGCTCTAATACGCGGTTGACGGCAAGCGGTGGAGCGGCGAAGACGTAACGTGGTGTGATAGCAGCGGCGGCGTAACCTGTGATACGCGCCAGCACTGTCATACTGTGCGTCTGGGCAAATTCCTGGTCCACAACTACGGTTGCCGATGCGCCGTCGCTCAGGCCAGGTGCGTTACCAGCAGTCACTGTACCGCCTTCCTGGAAGGCAGGCATCAGTTTCGCCAGAGCATCCATTGAACTATCGCCACGAACAGGCTCATCGGTATCGACTGTGAGCGTGCCTTTCTTCTGCTTGATCTCAATAGGCACGATCTCTTCTTTAAAACGACCGGCGGCTGTTGCGGCGGCGGCTCGCTGGTGACTTTGCAGCGCGTAGCGGTCCTGCTCTTCGCGCGTGACACCGAATTTCTCGGCGATGATCTCTGCCTCTTCGCCCATATGGATATCTTCAAAGGCGCACCACAGGCCGTCATGGACAACACTATCGACGAGTTTGCCATCGCCCATACGGTAACCAGTACGTGCTTTCAGCAAGAGGTAGGGCGAGGTGCTCATGCTCTCCATGCCGCCTGCCACAAAAGCCTGAGCGTCGCCCACACGAATAGCCTGCGCCGCCAGCATGATTGCCTTCAGACCAGAACCACACACCTTATTGACGGTTACAGCAGGAATACCGACTGGGAGACCCGCGTGAATAGCAGCCTGGCGAGCAGGGGCCTGGCCGACACCGGCCGATACCACATTGCCCATAATCACTTCATCGATAGCTTCAGGATCTATCCCCGAACGACGTACAGCTTCCTTTATCACAATCGCTCCTAATTGTGGAGCCGTAAAACTGGCAAGATTGCTCAGAAATTTCCCCGTTGGCGTCCTCGTTGCACCTACAATTACGGGGATACGCTCTGTCATGATCTGTCTTCTCCTCTAGTTATCACAACATTGTGAACTCGAATATGTGTATTAGATAGTTTTTTCATTGTATCTTCCAGACTTGAGTAGGGTCAAATAACTTCTGGGCTGTGTTAAAAGTTGCCCGTAGTGGCATGCCTTGCGTGTGCCGAGTGCGTGGGGAGCACCACACTTGAGCGTCAGAGAATTCCTCCCAAGCGACTCGGCACACGCAAGGCATGCCACTACGGGTCGTTTGAATCGCCTGTTTGTTGGTGGAAGAGGTTGTAAACCGCGTCCCTACAGATGTAACATTGTTACGGTTTCGCAGGCAATGAGCCCATCTTGACCTTTGGAGGAACTTTCATGTCCCACATAGAATCGGGCACTTGCTTAGGCACTAATAACTGGAACTTGTCATAGACCGGCTTTCCCGTACTAGAATCAGTTGCATCCTGCAACACGTTTACGGGTTTGTATTGCATGTCGAGTAAGAGTACAACTCCAGCATCGTCACGAATACGATAGACATCCTGGCCCTGGAACTGGCCTTTGCCCAGGTATATGGCCTTGCCGGAGTTTAGATCTTTGCGCAATTGGGTCAGATCGAATATGGAATCGTCAGTCATCCAGGCGTCGGCGTTCCATTGCGCAACATCGTGCATCATATCGATGCCCAGCGTCTTGTGACCATCACTGATGACCATCACGTCCAGCTTGCCAGCTATGGTAGTTTCGACGTTCATATCATCCGTTGCCATGTCATGGTAGCTTTCGACATGGTAACTCTGGCCCTTGCTGTCAACTACGGTCTGACTATGATAGATTACATAACTATTCCATGATATGCTGGCAGGCACGGCAAAGGCTGTGCTCGGACCCAGGAAGGCAAAATATAGCAAGCTCACTGTGGCGGTGACGAGGACGGCAGCGGCTGCTACCAGCCCCGCAAGTCGCACCGGAATGCGGCGCGGGCTATTTCTATAGGGCGTGGCCGGACGCATAAAAGGGGGTGGGGCTGGCGCGCGATTACGGCTACGCGCTGCTATAGCCGCCATAACGGCCTGATCAACACGTGCGGAAGGCTGGCTAGCTTGGAGACCAGTGACTAATTGCGTCGCACGGCTAATAAGGCGTTGCTCACGTGCGCAGTCCAGGCAGATTTGCAAATGACCTGTAATTACGCGTATCTGGTAGGGATTCAGGTCATGCGATACGGCCAGGTAGAGGCGCACAACGGCGCATACTTCCGGGCCTGTTGCTCCTATAGGAGGCAGTGGGGGCAGGTCGGTGTTGTTCATTTGCGCTTCTCCCGTTTTCCAACACCTTCTTTGCTCAAACGCAGGTATTGTTCAGCAAACATTTTTTTAGCACGTGAAATTCTTGTTGCAGCGGCATTTGGTGAGATGCCCACAATCTCTGCTATCTCCTGGTAGGGAACTCCCTGTGCCGCACTGAGTACAAGCGCGATGGCATATTCTTCCGGCAGATACGAAAGGGTATGCCGGATCAGTTCCCGCTCTGCAATCTCTGGAATGCCTCCTGTATCGGAAAGAAACACAGAAGCATCATCGTTCATTATATCCTCGTTAGCATCATCGGTGCGACGATGCCCAAGAGGCCACCAGGAAATACGTTTACGTCTACGCAATGCATCTACACAGAGATTGGTAGCTATCCGGTAGAGCCAGGCAGAAAGATGTTCGCGTTCATATAACCCATTCCAGGAGGTACAGGCACGTACAAATACCTCCTGGGTTACGTCATCGGCGTCATCCTGATTGCCGAGCAGACGGTAAATATAGGAATGAATGGGACGCCGGAATTGCTCATAAAGCTTACCTAGGGTAACCTCATCCACTGTATTAGCCCCCTGGCGGTCCGCATGTTTTTCCACTGGCATGCTGGTAGATACTCTCTCTCTCAAGGAGACCTCCCTAAGGAGTACTCCAACGGGTTGTGCCTGTAGTATACCAGGAATAGCTACTGAATAGAACATGAGTAGGAGATGCCTCCATTATTTTCCTATGGATTGTAGTATTTTCTACTTATTCCCTACCACGTTACATATCCCGAACATTTACAGAAGTGTTTTTGCTCCTTTTATAAGAGTTTCTAACTGAGAGATAAGTCCTGCTTCCAGACTGAAACTGGCGATTGGCAACCAGAATCATACTCACATTGATCAGTACTATTGTACTATACATTTCCGCGTTATTTTTTAGGAGGAGTATTCTGATAGAAGATGATTTAAAAAAACACATTATCTTATTATAGTATTTTCCGGGGTAGCCAGGTCGAAAGGGAGGTTATTTATGTTACCCGCATGTTCACAGAGCATTGTTGACGATTGTTTACATAACGCACACCACCCATGTAGGGGCGCGATCCACGGCTATATTATATATTGTTCGGCACAGGCGACAAAGCGTTGCAGCAATAGCCTGCTCTGGAATGTCGTGGGTGGCGCCTCGGTCTCTACGCCATTGTGGGCAGTTCTGGCAGTTCTCAGCAACGAGATGTCTCAGAAACAGGGAGGCCCACGCCTGGGTTTCCTCAACCCGCTTCTCTACAAGATCGCCAGTGACCCACACAAGTATCGCGCCTGTTTCCACGATATTACCACGGGCAATAACGACTATAATGGACTCAATCATGGTCGCTACCCTGCTACTGCTGGCTATGATATGGCAACAGGACTGGGGAGCTACAATGCTTATGCACTGGCCGTAACCTCGTCGAACAGGCGAGGCTACGATAATGTGGGGTTTCCGTAGTGGCATGCCTTGCGTGTGCCGAGTGCGTGCCAGGATGCCTCCCTCCCCACGAGACGAGGCCCACGCATCCACGCAAGGCATGCCACCCATTTCAGTGAACGGGTGATCCATCTGATTCCTCGCGGGCTTCGCTCGCTCGCCCGGCACACGCAAGGCATGCCACTACGGGTCGATCGCTTTGATAGGTGCGTATAAACCACGACCGACCTGGTAGATCAGCTGGTCTTCACGCATTCTACGGAGTAGTTTGAGCGTGCCGGAGTAGTCTCTATGCAGGCTGTGGGCTATCTCGGTCGGCGTGAGAGGGAAGCCACGGCTGGTCATCAGGTCGAGTACACTCTGGTAGTCACTGCGCGTCCAGCCATGCTGCGGCTTGAGCAGGGCAAGGATTTTCGGCGGGAATGCACGCGGTGCAATATGTTCTGGTTTCGTCCATGCGTAGTGCCCACCGACGGGATTCAGGCTCGGCGGCGCTACAACATACCCATCCTCGGCTACCAGGTCGATACCAGGGCCAAGAAAATCCTTCTGACTGCTTACCATTAGCGTTTTCTTACAGGTGAAGTACAGGTGCCAGCCACCATCACCCGTACTCACCAGCCCCGTCTGTGGCACAGGAACAATTGGGACTGCGGCCAGCGCTCCACCACGCTCAGGACTGACCGTTATTACCAGCAGTCCGGCCCCGGTCGCAATCCCAATATTAGCATGCGGATCGTCCTCCCACCACTCCAGAATGTCCCGCAATCTTGCCGTAGCACCCGCTCTACCAGCAGGTCTGATGGGAAGCCTCTATCTATATAGCTAATCGCACTTATCAGCATCAGATCACGATTACAGGCGTTTTCAGTAGAAGAAGAGGAAACCGGACGAGGAAATGCGCTCTCTTGCGACATCTTTTTTATCTTTCGTCTGAAAGAATGTATGGTACAGGGAACAGTATACGGTTACACAGATCAATGCCTCTTTGCTTCGACATGTGCTCCTTTCACAACCAGGAACGGCCTCTGCGTAACTTTATCGACACATCTGGATTAATCTTTAACCGTTTTTCCTACTTTTGTATAAGTGGTCCATGTTCGTTTTGTTGAATTAATGTATTGATGAGTTTTTCCTATGCTACTTCTTGTACTGTCGTTTGAGATGAGATATCTTGATAACCTCATCCTTCAGCTAATTTAATCCTGAGCTTTCATTGCTTCCCAAAGATTGCCGCGCGCAGGATGCATATATACATTTTTATATACTATTTTGTTGCCTCATATACTATAAATAGGCATGCAGGTGGGGACATAAAGGGGATGAAGGATGCATCTATTCCGGTGAACTATCAAGATGGCAGCACGATCTGCATAGGGATGGATGCACTGACAGACCGTTGTAGAGAGACCCTCTGGTGCCTACGATTAATAATGGTTGTCTCTTTGGACTCGTCATAGCAGACCCGTCCAGGTCCGAGCAAGAGAAACGGCTACCACCGTTGGCCTCATTGCCCAATTAGAGACCTGTCTGCCATGACGACTCCTTCGACAAAAGAAAGGAACAGAGTTTCATGAAAATGGTGAGAATCCAGAAAGAACAGGCAATCCGCTCTGAGAATCCCGTCGCAGTCCTCGAACTGACCGATACTGACCTGGCGAAGGTACAAGGAGGCACCCCGGCCAGAGACGAGTGGCAGTGCGACAATTATGGCGACAATAACGATGACAACGGCAATACCTACTCCAATCATTTTGATCTGCTGAACAACTTCCTCAACAACCTCCTCTAATGAAGAGGTAAGGAGTAGTATGCGTTCCCGCCTCGTCGCAACATCGGTACGTGCGTCTTGATACTATGACACCGCTACCATTGCGACGAGACGGGGACCTGACCTCAACTCTAGCTTTTGTCCTCTATCGGCGCTCCTTTTATTGCTGGTAATGCTCGACGATCTCCGCCGGACGCGCCTGGGCTTCCTCAGGATTGAGGCCCGCGTTACGCCGCGCGCGACGCTGCCGCAGTAGATCCCAGCATTGATCAAGACTTACCTCAAGCGCTTGCATACGAGCATGCTGGTCTTCTTCTAGCCCACCTGCCTGCGATTTTTGCATCAGCTTGTGTTCCTCGTCGACCAGCGCCTGAATGCGATGCAGAATTTCTTGATCGTCCATAAAAATTGTGGTGTGGGGACCCATCCCGTTCTACGGGATCGGGAGGAAACACCACCTCTCCTTTCTGGTTTGGTCTCTCCCCTTGCGGGGAGCCGTTTTTGTGCAACGGAACGGCTCAACCGTAAAACACCACTTGCGTGGGTAAAGCGTTCCCCTCGACAAAGATAACAGGCGGGACATGTACTCCTCACTGCAACTACCCTCTGTCACTGGTTAAAGAAGCACTTCCAGAGCTAGGAACTGGGGCAGCATTCCCAGGTGGGCCTTTACCACTTCCTGTTATCGTAGTTCTCTCCCCGAACGGCAAGACGCACGCTTGCTCGGCTTCCCGTTCTCAAGAACTGAGTCTGGTCAGGTGAAGCTTGCAACAGCCTGAGCTAAGGCGCTCAACAGTTCACAAGCCCATCCCTTAAAAAGGGATAGGGTTCCTGACCTTATCCTCCTAATGAGTATATCTATCTTTTGCTATTATTATCTACAAACATAGGCCGTGCAACATAATATCACACCTCAGCGCTTCTTGCTCAGATCCCCACTACGTCCTATGCCGGGCAGATCAAGAAGAAGGGACACGTGGGACAGCGAAATGGCTCGGCAGGGTGCGCAGGATATTCATTCTGCTCCAGTCCTCTAATACTCTGCTCCACTTCGTCACGCAGACTCTGCTCTTTCTTCGCGCTCAACGTAATTGGTACCACTTCGCCTGTACTCATGTTATGGCTATGTAGTTCAACGTTTTGCCCTGGATGAAGTTGTCTATAGGCCATTGCATAAAATAATTCGCGCGTATCAGCCACTGGCTTGTCTTTGCGCTTGCCAAAACGCGTACGCACAAACCTGGTCGCTTTCACTTCTGGCGCTCTGGATGCTTCGACACGGTCAACTGTAACATGGACCGTTTTCCCCGCTATGTCTACATTGAATTGCGAGCGCATATCCCAGGTTACATCTTCTTGTATGCTCAGGGTGCGCCGTACCGCTTCAACAATCTCATGCCCATGCTCCTCGTACATAGGCCCAAAGGGAGCGTCAAGCCCTCCCAGATCCTGCCAGTGTTGTGTGTAAAGTTGCTGGATCTCCTGCTGTGTCGGTAGCGAATTTATTTGTTTTCCCTCTATATTGCTACCCCGCATTTTCTCTCGCAAGGCTTCAACTGTTTTCTGGGTCGCGTGCCAGAAAAGTTGGTAGCTATCTACCTCGCTCACAAAACCATAAATAGTACTATAAGCATATTGGCGCGGACAACGCTGATACGCTTCGATAGCTGAGGCACTGAGCGTCTGCGGCTTCATTGCGTTGATAAAATCATTGCCCGGTTGCGACGACTGTAAGCCCGGCTCTGCGGCACTTTCATCAGTAACGCCGACCTCCCAGCGTAACTTGATAATACGTTCATCAGACAACCCGGCTTCCAGAGCATCAATGTATGGTGAACGTTTGTATTTGACTTTGCCGTAACGTTCACTGTAGCTGAGGACCAGGTGATCACGTGCTCTCGTCACTCCTACGTAGAAGAGACACGACTCGCCACTTTCATGTGCTGCATGCCCAACGCTCTCCTCCGGCAACATACCCACGGGCGCTTCTACAGGACTCGAACGTGCCTGTAAGGGAAAACGCCGCTGCACCAGTCCTGGCATATAAACCACCGGGAACTCCAATCCCTTACTGGCATGAACGGTCATGACACGAATGATATCTGCATTGTCCTCTGTACTATCCTCTGTACTCTGACGACTATTACCATCCTGTCGTAATAACACGAGTAGACTGAGATATTCGAGAAAGCCTTTCACACGTTCTTCAAGTGTCAATGCTATAACTTGCTCGGTGGCCTGCTCCTCATTTGTTTCCTGCAGATGCTGCCGGATACGTATCTGTTGCTGCTGATCATAATGACGCGCCAGTTGCAATAACCCATCATAGTCGGAGAGGATGGCATGACTCTGTTTGCTTCCGTCGTTGAGCAGGCCGCGCACGAGCGACGTTTCAATAAGAAGATATTGTGCAAGGAGCGACCATATATCGGGCGCACGCCGTAATGCCTGTATAATGTCAGCTAGCCGCAACAGAGCATGTCGTCCCTGCACGCTCATACCCCCTGGCGCTTCACCTTTGCTGATCAGTATCCCTGGATTTGTCTTTTGCTCACGCGCCGCCAGCAGCAGTGCTTCGATGTCACTTTGACTTAAAGGATGCTCAAGCTGACGAGCGGCACGCAGAATACCCATGCCACTGGGATCGGTCAGGAGCAGGATAACGGAGAGGACATCCTTGATATGCTCTTGCTCAAGCATGCCCCCACGCTCGATAACTGGCAAACCTGCCTTTGCAAGGGCGCGCGTGATTTTTTGCGCCTGAGCACGCGTCCGGCAGAGCACAATCATGTCCTTGTATGCAAAGCCATTGTTGTATTTGTACTGAATATCTCTTACAAGCCCGGCTAGCTCGCTCGCTTCATCGGTTGCTTTTGCCAGTGTAACGTACGTATCGGCCTGCGTGAGGCGCACAGGCTGATTCTTCCCTGGCTCCTGTCCCAATTCAAGTTGCACGCAGCGGAACGACTCTGCAATGGTGACGAGATCGGGCCGCGAACGGTAATTTCGGCTGAGTGGCAAGACAACCGCACCAGGAAAATCAGTCGTGAACTGGCTAATATTGGCCGGTGAAGCCCCGCGAAATCCATAAATCGCCTGGTTGGCATCGCCTACTACCCATACATGTTGATCCTCACCTGCCAGTTCCCGCAACAAGACGCCGCTGGCCCGGTTCACATCCTGGAATTCGTCAACAAGGATGTGCTGGTACTTCTGTTGCTGTTCGCGCAATACCTCTGGATGTTCGCGAAAGAGCTGTACTGTCAATGCGAGCAGACCGCCGAAATCGCTATCACCTCTACGCGCAAGTGCCTGTTGGTAAAGCGCGTAGACTTCAGCAACTTCTCGCGCTTTTTCTGCTTTTTGTACCATCTCTTCATCGTGTGCGCGCTGAAGCATCCGGTGCGCAAGTTGTGCATATTCCTCTGGCGATACAAGCTCGTCTTTAGCACGTGAGATGGCTTTCAAAATATCTGGAAAGTAATACGCGGGCGACTGCAACTTCTGGTAGTGACGCAGGTGCATAGCATTTGACATCTGTCGCAGCAGGAAATAACCCTCCGCTTCGTCAATTAACGTGAAATCTTCGCGTAATCCCACCAGTGTCCCATACTGGCGTAGTATATCGGCACAGAAGGCATGAAAGGTACTCACTTTGGGCAATGAGTAGAGTGCCTGTATGCTACTGCCTATGCTGTCCCCTTCGCCGAGCACCTGCTGCAAACGTTCTTCCATCTCTTGAGCGGCCTTACGCGAGAAGGTCAGCGCCAGGATACATTGTGCAGGTACATCGAGCGCGCGAATAATATATTCGGTGCGGCCAATAAGCGTACTGGTCTTGCCACTTCCTGGTCCTGCCACGATAAGGGCAGGTGTAGGTGCCTCGATCGCCGCTCGTTGAAATTCGTCATACTGTTTTTTTGCCGTGGGACGCACGGTTGATGTAGCTTCTGCGATGTGCGATCGGGCAGGTGATGTTGCCAGGATGGCCGGTGATGTTTTGAGCATACCTGCCAGTCGGTTAAGCATAGCCGCATTGGAGACAGCGAATATGCTGGCCAGGGAGACTGGCGAGGTCTGTTGTGCCAGGTAGCGTGCTCGTACCCGTTCGAGGGGCATCAACAGCTCAGCAGCAAAAATATTGGCGGCGATCTCGCGCTGACTTCTTGGATCATAATGCTCACCGATACCTGTAGCATCCTGGAATTGCTCCTGCTCAAGCATCATGCCTTCCTGCACATCCGTGTCATGACACGCATCGGAGTGTGAGAGTCCTGGGATATGCTGCTGCTCATCTTGCTGCTCTATAAGTGTGCTGAGATCACCGAGCAAGCTTTGTATACGCTCATTACCATGACAGTGCAGCACGACATGACCCAGCTCATGCGCAAGAGTGAAGCGTCGGAACGTCTCTGGCAGATTGCGGCACAGCCAGATCAAATTCTCACCTTCATCAGGGTCTACATAACCGTACGTTCCGGCTGGCTCATCGTCAGGGTGAAATGTTTCAACGTGAAAACCGAGCCAGGCCGCCAGTTCATCCAGTGAGGTCCGCTCTTCTTCACTTCGATGCTCCTCCTGAAAACTCTGAAGGAGGAGACGCGCAGCAGCCTCTGCCATTATGCGCATACCTGTATCCATAACTGCCTCTCAAATATTATAACTTTCCCGCTTTATTATAAACCATGCTGGTTCTTTCTATTTCTTGCACAGAGCATGGTAAATGGAAAAAAGATTTTTCCAAATCTGCCGCCAGGTCCCGTAGAGGCATGCCTTGCGTGTGCCGGGTGGTCGAGATGTGATCGCGGGGAACATCTCCTCTACGGGACACCCGGCACACGCAAGGCATGCCTCTACGGGACTGTTGAAGTGCCCTGTCTGTCTGATATAATAAGGCAGCAGGATAGAAATAGTACTAACCTGCTATTTAATGAGGTGGCACACATGCAAGCAGAAGAGATACTTACGCAGGCGAAAGCCAGCACTGAACTTCCACATGGCTGGGTTATCTTTCCGCTTTTACGCCAGAAAGTCAGGCTGGCCATTTTTGGATGGGCATTCGGAATTCTTATGGGCCTGGGCCTTTTTGCAATGGTAGCATCTGCCGTTATCCCTGATAATTATCAGCGTGGTTTCGCGTCGGCTCTCTTTACAACTCTTCTATTAGGCATCTTCTTGTTCATCGGGCTGGGCAGTCTGTGGGCGCTTATCATGGATGTGCAGCGCCTGCTACAGGCTGATAAACATGTTCTTGTGCTCACGCCAGAAGACTTTGTAAAGCAGGAAGGCGATAAAATCGTTCATGTACCATGTATAAATATACGCCATGTCACTGCACGAGGAACTCCCCCACCTGATCGTTCGGCCCCTAAAGAAAGCGCGGTCAGCCAGGTCTCTGGAGTAGGAGAGAATGTGGCAGGTTTTTTCTTTGGACGCGGATTGACCTCAGCCGCATCACGTTCCGGCTCTCGTTCTCTCTGGAGACAGCGACGTACTCCTACGACGCTGGCTCTCGTTGATACGCGTACCGATGAAGAGGTGATTATCACCAGTGATAATGCATTTGGGGATCCTTTTATGATTGCAGCTCTGTTAAAACAGTATGCTGCTGATAAACAGCAGATCTACAATTAGTTCTTTCTCCTAATACAGAAATGGAGGAGCAATGCTGCTCGCGATTGATATCAGCAATAGCAATATTAAGTTTGGCCTCTACGATGGTACAAAAATGAAGCAACACTGGGTTGTATCAACGGCCCGGCAGCGTACTACTGATGAATATGCCATGGTGCTCAGCGATCTGTTTCGCCACGCCAGCTATTATCTTACCGATGTTGATGATATTATCATCTCTAGCGTTGTACCTCCATTGACTCCAGTCTTTCAGGATCTGGCGCTGCGTTACTGTGACAAAGAAGCCTTTGTGATTACCCACGAACTTGATCTGGGCGTGCAACTGCTCGTTGATAATCCATGGGAAATTGGCTCGGATCGCATTATGACAACATTAGCTGCCCATCATCTCTATGGCGGACCCGCTATCATCATTGCTTTTAGTACTGCAACTACTTTTGATGTCGTCTCTGCCGAAGGCGATTTCCTCGGTGGTGCCATCGCGCCAGGACTGGTCATTTCTGCTGAGGCGTTGAGTAGCGCTGCTTCACGCCTCTACCGCGTAGATATGACCCCTCCGCGTTCAGCTCTGGGCAAAAACACTATTGAGAACATGCAATCAGGCATTATTTACGGGCATGTTGGATTGGTACAGGGGATGATTTCTCGTCTCTCTAAAGAGATTCCGGGCGTGACGAAGGACAGTGATGTAAAGGTCATTGCGCATGGCGGCCTGGCACAATTAATGGCCCCCATCATCCCCGAAATTCAGCACGTCAATCAATACCTGCCCCTCGAAGGCTTAAGACTCGCTTACACAATACTGTGTGCGTGATCTCCTCATGCGCTCGAACATACTTATAGGGTGGGAACCACTCCCACCTGCTTCGAGGAACTCTTCTCTCATCAAATCTGTTCATGCAGTGCCCTCTGGTACACTGAAAAAGGAAGGGTGTGGGTTGTGCTGTAAATATCGAAACAGGAGGAACATTGTGGCTAAGAGAGATAGAAGTTCATGCAAGTGGTGTAGCAGGAAAGGCATCGCCTTTATTATATTTCTTATGATGGGCTTATTAGCGGCCTGTGAAGGTAATTCCCATATCCAACTGCACATACACAATCACAAAGAAAGTTATCTACAATACTATACCGAAGCTGATATACAACAATTCGAAAGTACCATTGCTGGACGCCAGAAGCAACACTCCGCACAAATATCTCTATTGCATAATCAAGCAAACGACTTACTCAAGCGCTTTCAGCAGGAAGTAAATCATTGGGGGAATGCGCACCTGTACCATGATCCCTATAATGGCTTCAGCTATAAAACGGACTATGAGTATAACCAGGCGCAAGGTTTTGGCTCGAACGCCGATGAAGCTGTGAACAACGCTCACACTGCAGGCGACTATCGGGCTGCCATCGCGCTTATCACAACTGATCTTGCTCATCTACAGGCAATGGAGTCTGATGAGGCCGATAAGACACCATGGAACCGGCCTCACGCCAGTGATCTAAAATTGATTCATTATCATCACCTTTCCGGCCAGATCATCATAGTATCGTTTATTGAGCAAGCATGTCGCATTTACCAGAATGGGAAGCTAATCAAATCTTTCCAGGTTACTACTGGACACTTTGGCGATCCTTCTCCGCCTGGTCTCTGGCATATTTTTCGGCGCAGAGCGCCTGCCATATTCAGATCTTACGCTCCCGTTGGATCACCTTCCTGGTACCCTCCAACCCCGATCAGTTATGCGATGGAGTACCATGAGGGCGGCTATTATCTCCATGATAGCTGGTGGAGGGTCTACTATGGCCCCGGCACCAATTTCCCCCACTATGATCCTGGTGGTGAGCGTTTCGCAGGTAATGGTAGTCATGGCTGTATTAATCTGCCGCTACGCGCCGCAGCCTGGCTGTATGCTAATACAGGCTATGGGACAGCAGTAATCACATATTAAACCTGGCAGGGTTATCCGTACTGGCATCCCTCACGGATGCCGGGCTTGCGCTCTAAGGCTATCCGTAGTGGCATCCCTTGCGGATGCCAGACTTGCACTCTAAGGAGGAAAAAAGCAAAAGAAAAACCCGCCTATACAGGCGGGTGGAATGGCAACGTCCTATTTTCCCATGGGGCTGCCCCCAGAGTATCATCGGAGCTGGAAGGCTTAACTTCCGTGTTCGGGATGGAAACGGGTGTTTCCCTTCCGCTATAGTCACCATCCCACCTGCATGTACAAACAGGTCTCAGTAGGACACTCCCTGGTGGAGATGAGGGGATTCGAACCCCTGACCTCCGCCGTGCAAAGGCGGCGCTCTTCCAACTAAGCTACATCCCCTGGTGGGGGTGGGCCTTCCTGGACTCGAACCAGGGACCTCAGTCTTATCAGGACTGCGCTCTAACCACCTGAGCTAAAAGCCCGCACAACAAAGACTAAGCTCCCTAGAAAGGAGGTGATCCAGCCGCACCTTCCGGTACGGCTACCTTGTTACGACTTCACCCCAATCACCGACCCCACCCTCGACGCTTGCCTCCCTCACGGGTTAGCCCAGCGGCTTCAGGGGTTGCCGACTTTCGTGGTGTGACGGGCGGTGTGTACAAGACCCGGGAACGTATTCACCGTGATGTGCTGACTCACGGTTACTAGCAACTCCAACTTCATGCAGGCGGGTTGCAGCCTCCAATCTGAACTGAGACCGGGTTTGCTGGGATTGGCTCCCCATTGCTGGTTGGCGACCCGTTGTCCCGGCCATTGTAGCGTGTGTGTCGCCCAGGCTGTAAGGGCCGTGCTGACTTGACGTCATCCCCGCCTTCCTCCACGTTGATCGTGGCAGTCTCGCCGGACACCAGTAACCGACGACAGGGGTTGCGCTCGTTGCGGGACTTAACCCAACATCTCACGACACGAGCTGACGACAGCCATGCAGCACCTGTGCTCCTGTCCCTTGCGGGCACGCCCCATAACGGGCGGTGCAAGAGCATGTCAAAGCCTGGTAAGGTTCTTCGCGTTGCATCGAATTAAACCACACGCTCCGCTGCTTGTGCGGGTCCCCGTCAATTCCTTTGAGTTTTAATCTTGCGACCGTACTCCCCAGGCGGACCACTTATTGTGTTAACTGCGGCACCGAAGGGGTCGATACCCCCGACGCCTAGTGGTCATCGTTTACGGCCAGGACTACCGGGGTATCTAATCCCGTTCGCTCCCCTGGCTTTCGCACCTGAGCGTCAGCGACTCCCCAGGACACTGCCTACGCCTTTGGTGTTCCTCCGGATATCTACGCATTTCACCACTCCACCCGGAATTCCGTGTCCCTCGTGAGCCCTCAAGTCTCCCCGTCTTCCAAGCGCTTCCTCAGTTGAGCCGAGGACTGTCACTCCGAACGTAGGAGACCGCCTGCGTGCGCTTTACGCCCAGTAACTCCGGACAACGCTCGCCCCCTACGTATTACCGCGGCTGCTGGCACGTAGTTAGCCGGGGCTTCTTCCTGGGGTACCGTCCTTGCTCGTCCCCCAGAAAAGCAGTTTACGATCCGAAAACCTTCATCCTGCACGCGGCGTTGCTCGTTCAGGGTTGCCCCCATTGACGAAAATTCCTCACTGCTGCCCCCCGTAGGAGTCTGGGCCGTTCTCAATCCCAGTGTGGCTGCTCGTCCTCTCAGACCAGCTACCGATCGTCGCCCTGGTAAGCCATTACCTTACCAGCCAGCTAATCGGCCGCGGGCTCATCTTGTGGCACCCTTGCGGGCTTTGTTTGCTTGCGCAAACCTATGCGGTCTTGTCGGCGATTTCTCGCCGGTATTCCTCACCTCAAGGTAGATCACCCACGTGTTACTCACCCGTCCGCCACTCCCTCTCGTTGCCGAAAGGGCGTTCGACTTGCATGTGTTAGGCACGCCGCCAGCGTTCATCCTGAGCCAGGATCAAACTCGCCATCCA
>WNFY01003001.1_pt1 | contig 15855 bp, 17 predicted proteins | sample 5400091 | NCBI WGS metagenome assembly WNFY01 (sample SAMN13153364, study PRJNA577476) | soil metagenome | isolation source: 60 cm soil or saprolite under grassland replicate 1 | place: USA:California | collected 2016-06-15 | reverse complement strand
CATCCATTACCGAACACTCCTTCCAAGGCATTCACTCCTCCCCAAAAAGGGGAAAAGTGTAACCTATGTGTCCGGTACGATCTGTTACCTATGTCTCGGGTCGCTCAGTACTTGCGGATACTCGACGAGTCGGCGAGAAACAAGGACTTCCACAAAAGGACTTACATTGGCGCAACTGCCTTCTGTGGGCATGAACTCCCGCCATACGGTAGCGGCAGCCATGCTCACGGCTTCAACTCGCTCTTCCCACCACGTCTTGTTGTAAACATTCTGGGTCACGTCGATTGTGGCATGTCCCATGTTGTCCCGCGTTACTTCTGGCCGGACGCCAACACTGCTCATCAGGCTTGAGTGCATGGTGCGGAAACTCCGAAAGTCGACGGTCGCTGGCAAGCCAAGCATGTTTAAGGTTGGCTTGAGTTGCCTGCGCAGCAGATTGCGCCGGTTGATCGGCCCTCCGCGCGCATTGGTGAATACCAAATCGCCGGATTTCGATGCTTCGACCGCTGCCAAGCTGATTCCAGAACACTCCGCAGAATTCCGAAGGAATCGAGCGGAATGCTCCGGCGTCCAGCGTCGGTTTTGGTGTCGTCAAACTCGCCTTCACAGAATCGCTCGACGACATCGATGCGGTCCGGGTGAGTTCTTTGCCAACGTAGCGCGGCAACCTCTCCGATCCGCAAGGAACCAACGACGATCAGCGGGATACGGCCGACCATGGCCCGTCTTACCCTGGCACGAAAGATTGCCGCCATCAGTTTAACCATCTGGAAGAAAGGAGTGGACTTCGACGCCCAACAGTTGCATCGGCAAACAGCTTGAGCATCTCTGAGGAACAGGCCTCTCCATCTCTGGGATTCTGTCGGGTGGTGCTCGGTCGGGTTCTGGAGATGCTCGGTTCGAGGGTGAGTATCAGTCAATGAGATCGGCCCCGTGTGCTTCGGCACCGAGTCACCCATTACACGCTATGCCCTCTCGGATAACCAGAAATAGCTATAGGCCACGAGCTCGGATAGAACCATGGTTGCCACAGAAAACACTAGTGGGATTGCCGCGTCTTTCAAACTCGATGGCATCGCCCCCATCAGCAGAGAAAACTCACGAGAATGGATAACAAAAGCCAAACATCTTCAGGGAAACCAAACCAGAGTGGGCTGGATCTCGAGAAAACAATCTCGCTCCGGTCGAGGCGGAAGTTTTTTCTTGACATCCCTTTTTATAGAACTCATTGACTGTCGAGGAAGTGTCTCAAGTCACCAGCTGGGTCCTCGGGTGCGTCCAGAAGTCCCAAGAATTCGAACTCTTCCGCATCTCCCGACCAAGGCAAGAGTCTTGCGTCGCATACGATATGGCTACCCTCCAAGCGTTACACAAATGGGGGTTCCACCGTATCGACTCCTGCTTGCCAGCGACTTAAGCTGCTTTCAACTGCAAGTTCGCCCAGGATCGATGCTGTAAGCGGGCAGCAGAAGCTGAGGAGTATCATGCGCGCCCATTTACTGATTCTGGCCTACTGTGTCTTTTTCGTCTCAACCATCATTACGCTTCCGGCCAACGGCCAACAAAATACATCTGCTTCTCAATCCTCTAGCGACAACAGTGTCGAAGGCACGGTGGTCTCGGCGAGCCGGGATACTCTGGTCGTTCGCACCGACGACAATCAGTTTCAGCTATTTACGTACGACCGGGGGGCGGTTCGCGCGAAATCGATCGCGCCGGGCGCACGCGTCCGTGTTACCGCTGGCCCGGCGGATGAAAACGGCACCCGATCCGCAAGCAACGTGACCATTTTGAGTGCAGCTTCGAGCGGCGCGAGTGCAACGGACAAGGGCGCCCAAGCTGCTCCCGTGCCCGACAAGGTCCGCGATATTGAAAGTGACATCAGGCGCGAGGGCCGGCGCTGGCGCATGGGAGTACGCGCAGGCGCGGCCTTCGATCCCGAGCTGTTCATGTTCGGCATTCAGTCTCAGATGGGGCCGATCCTGCATCCGCGCGTCTTGTTCCGGCCGAATGCCGAATTCGATTTTGGGGAAGTCACCGACCTGATCGCTCTGAATCTGGAGGCAATCTACAGATTTTCGGCGGCTTCGCGCCGGGGGAATTGGACACCTTACGTGGGCGCAGGCCCCGCTCTGATTTTCATCCACCAGAGCTTTCAGTCAGGCCGCGACATCGACTTCGGGAATTTCGATTACGAAACCGGCTTCAATATTTTGGCAGGAGTGCAATCCCGCCGCGGCATGTTCGCCGAAATGAAGACCAGCTTGTACTCAGGTCCCGCGCCGAAACTGCGCTTGATCCTCGGTTATAACTTCTGACCATCCACCAGGCGTATAGGGACAGTCACTGCTGTCCGGTTAAAAGTGGAAGAGAATCAGTATATCTGACTTCGCCTGTTCAAAGGTGCCCGCCTGAACAGAAATGGCTGGTTGTTCGCTTGCAGTGACCGAAAACTCCGCGGAAGATACAGAGTGCCAGATTCTTCGTTGCCGGGAGGTTGTCTGTTGACAATCCTTCTCCATTAGCGGTAATGTCCCATTGCCTCAGAGCAACGAGCGGAGGTGTCTTAACTCCAAGGGACTCTGGGCACGTGTGATCGCCCACTGCAAGTGCTGTCCCAGTGGCATAGTTCATAAACGGCGGTTGCGCACAATAAGATCTCGGGTGCGCAGTGGTGAGAGGCCTTTGAATCACCCAGAAACGTAACCGTCAGATTCGGATTCGGGAATGCCACCACCCAAAATGATTTCGGCGGAAAAGTCTGTGTGAAAATCATCTTGCTTGTTAGGGCCCGATTCGGATTCCGACCAGGAGTGTTATAATTCGCCGCTACGCAGCGGAGGGGCCGCGCTTTGCGGGCTGCGAATCCATTGCTTTCGGACAAGCCATGGGATTCGTTTGTAAAGCCTTTGCTATCGCCGCGGGGAAACTAAGCGGGCCGCAGCATCCCCCCACAGCTATCAATCCAAGCGAATCCTGCTAGTTACGAGCAAACCGTAGGAGACTCCATCAATGAAAATCTTCACGCTGCTATCCATTCTCATTCTCTGCACAACTGTCCCTCTGGCACACGGCAAGAAGCATAAGATTCCATGTAAAGCCTCGCTTGCTACGTGTCCCGACGAAGGTTGTGGCACCGAGTTTGATCCCAATTTGAACCGCCTGAAAAACATCCGTTCCATAAACCGTCCGGCGACTCTGCACACCTTGACGTGGATGAAAAAGTTGGATGACCCAGAGAACTTTAGCGAGGGTGACAGCCGCGAGGAGTTGACCGCATTGGGAGAGGGGCAGAACGTCAGGGTCGTCGCGTACCTGCTCGTGGTGAAACCCGAGCTTGGAGGCGAGTCCTGCAATTGTGGTCTTCGGAGTCCTGCAGATACGGATAATCATCTTGTCCTAGTAACGAAAGCAACCGTGCAAAAGTTTCCGCTGGCTGACCACGAAGAGGCGAGTAACGAGGTATTTCATTCGCGGGAGTTGGAATCAGCGACTGCGGAGTTTACTCCCAGGGTGAGACTTGCGCATCCGAAGTTCACACGTGAGAAGGTGCAACCACTTATCGACGCTACGGACGAAGACGCCCTTTTGGTGCGTGTGACTGGTCAATTGCTGTTCGATTCTGAGCACTTCATCAAGAACCATCTTGCCCGAGTAAACAATTGGGAGATTCATCCGGTGTTCAAGCTGGAGTTTTGTTCCACCGGCGACAGTTGCAAGCCGAACAGCGATACGGGATGGAAGTCGTTGGACGATCTCCCTTAGTTCCTGAAGACAATGGGTGAATCTTGTATGGCCCACGTGATAAAGCCGCCTGAGGGGATTTAATCCTCTGGTTGCGGAAACGCTCGCGTTGATTTCGGTACACACGGCGTCGCACTACTGCTGGGCAATATGAAAAGGCCCGTTTCCGCTCCGTTCCTCGCGAGCATCTCCTTTCAAATACTTGTTGCTCAGACGCAACCAGCACCTCAGCCACAGAACAGTGCAACGGCGACGAGCGGCGATGCCGCGCAGCCGCCGAAACCAAATCGCACAGACAACGGTACCTACGTGAACAGTAAGGGACAGACGGTGAAGCGGCCCGAGAACTGCTCCGCCGCACCGTAGGGCGCAACTGCACAGTGCCGCGACGGAACGTACAGCTTCAGCAGGAGTAGACGAGGGACATGTTCACGCCACGGCGGCGTCGCGAAGTGGCTTTGACTCGCTTAGCATCGCGCGAATTGCGTTGCTCACAAATTCCGTTCCTTTTGCAGGGCCGGGAAGCGTCCCGTTTGAGGGTCGTCCGGTACTGCAGTCAGTGCTCCCTCGCTGGCACTCTATTCCGGCAACCAATGAATCTTCCGCCCGTTTTGCTTCTGTTCCGTTTTAGTAACAATCAGCTGAGGTCGTACCGACCTGCACCCAACAGCTGACGAGTAAGGTGATAAAGAAATGACGAATTATTCAACAGGTACCTCTTACAAAGTCGTGAGGGCTCCTGCCACATTCGATTTGCCCACTGGAGACCTGAATTCTTCATCCACTTGGGAGCATCCTTGATCTGCCCCGTATGCATGTCAAACGCCGCGCCGACACCGATCATGAGCTTGCAGTTCAGTCGATTAATGTATTCAGCCATGAAATGCTCCTGCTTCGGAGTGCTCAATCCGACCCAGAGGATATCTGGGCCGGCCCGGTCTACGGTGCGTTCTAATTGCCTCCACTCTTCTGGATGCAACGGTCTGAAAGGAGGGGTAAAGGTTCCAAGGACTCTGATCCCAGGGAACCAGCGGCCGAGGTTGTCTCGTAATTGTTCCGCAATTCCGGGTTTTCCTCCGAAAAGGAAATGCGTGGCGCCGGTCGATACAGAGCTGCGGCATACTTCGAGCATCAGGTCCGGCCCAAATACGCGGCACATTTCGCTGTGTCCCTGAAGCTTGCCGACCCACACAGTTGGCATCCCGTCGGGTACCACGAGCAATGCCCGGTTCAGTATCTTCTTGAACTCCGGATCGCGTTGTGCTTCCATGACTCCGTGTACACCGGTGACACACACATACCCTTTTTTCCCTGAGCGGAGACCGGCATGAAGGAGTTCGTTGGCGTGGGGACAGCCTTTCAAGGCGTGAACGCCAACTCCCAACAGGTTCGCCCGGCTTTTGAGCAGTTGACTCGTTGAATAATCCTCCCAACAATTACACCCAACTTGAAAGTTCATAGTGGGGCCGCGACAGATGGCCTTCCATTTGGAAACTTGCGAAACGGGGACGAGCCACATCTTGCAAGGACACCGGGACACCTGGGTTCGCTCTCAATCAAGGGACTGCAGCTTTCGAAATTACAAAGTGGGCCGAATAAAGCGATAAATGAGGCGCGTAGGCTGTATGAACCTTGTACCTACAGGTGTGAACCTTCCGAATGGATCAAATTCCTGATGATAAGGAACGTACTCAAATCTTGAGATCCCTGCTTCACAGAGAAGAGTCTCGGCGCGCTTTCGGGTGTAACTACGGTTATTCACAAAATTGTCGCGTAGCAGACCCAAACGTCTGAGCGGATTATGCCACCAGTTGTGAAAGTCCACCACAGCAATACCATTAGGAGCCATGCACTGCACGATGGATCGTAATAGCAGCCGTTCGTGTGCCTCACCCCTAATAAGAGAATCAAGACAAAGGACTACGTCTGCGGATCCAGTGAGTGGTGGGCTGAAGTAATCTGATCGGACAGGTACAAGGTTATGAATCCCAAGATATTGTGCCTTTTGCGCTATATAGCGAACAGCACCGCTAAAGAGATCACAATGCAGCACGAGGTTGAAGTACTTGGAATAAGGAATGGTATAGCGGCCTGCGCCCGCTGACAGGTCGCATAGTATCCTCTTGGTCCCGCTTAATACCAAAGGAAGAATGCGCCTCACTTGCCGGTTCTTCCGTCCTGACTCCGCTGGCGTCAGGCTCTCCTCCGCGCTAAATACGGTTTCACAGAAGGCAGGCTTCCCGTCGCAAAACAATTGCTGGTAGGAGTTGACGTAGTCCTCGCTGCCTATGCTGTCGAGTCTGCCTTGCCGTAAGGGCAGAAGGTCGAGCGTTCCATCGATCAGCCTGAACTCGCGGGAACAATGTTCACACACCGGTTCCGCTTCTTCTCGGAACCGAATCGGAGCGTGATCATCGGGACAGCACAGGACGCCTGTCAGCTGCTTGCCGTAGCAGGTATTCAGTACAGAGCTGGCCATTGGTAACGTACTCTCCTGACTCGCTGCATTGCGCTGCGACCCTGAACATGTCTTCCAGTGACGTCCAAAGGCCGTGGCGCTCGATTTCCCATGAATGGCCCCACAGGTGAAACACCCCACCATTCGCGGATACTTCAGAGAAAAGGCACTTCGCCATGGATAACCAATCGCCGCGACGAAGACTGGAAACACGGAATCGTAAGCTCAGCATGCGGCTGCGCTTGAGAGCGTTCGCCAGATACGTGCTACGCGAATGAGGAAAAGCCTGAATCGTGGTGGGGACCAGGGCAATTCCGCCGGTCAGCTTAGGCGAACTGGTCGACATGAGCTCCACGGTGCGCGCGCCGGTGAAGCCAGCCTTTTGCACTAGGCGCAGGTGGGAACTGCTGAAGTTGCCGTGCGGGAAACAAAACATTGTGCAAGCGGAGTTTGACAACGTCTCGATCCAGAGTTTCGAACCCTCAATCTCGGCCTGAGCGGTCTCCAGCGGAACTGAGTCCAGGTCTACATGGTTCAGAGTGTGGGCGCCGAGTTCAAAATGTCGCGCCAACTCCCGAATCTGGCACTCCGCGAGACTACTGCGCTCGTGACGCTTTGCTATGTAGAATGTCGCAGGAAGTTGGTACTTGGACAAGAGGTCAGCCAGACGCAGATCGTAAACCGTGCCGTCATCCCAACTGGTGGTGAAGACGAATGCTTTCCTCGGCAACAGCTCAGTATTCGCCCGTTCCTCAATCGTGTTTCGAGTCATGGAAGTAGATACCCTTTGGAACGCCAGGGTTTGGGGTATTTTGTGGCTCAGGCTCTCCTCGCCAGAAATCGCAGCTCGCCATCAATCCTCAATAGCTGAAGGCCGTATTGGGCGAGCGCTGGAATAGGAGATTTGCCATATTGCACAAACCAGTGAAGACGCCGGACAGCTGAAAAACCGCAGCGGTTTAGAAGGAGTCTCATGCTGTGATCGCCGAAGAACATCAGGTGTGCCTGCTTCCGCGCCTCGCGCCAATTAACCCCCGACAGTTGTGCGTTAAGTCCGCCAGGATTCGGCGTGCTGATGAAGAACCAGCCCGAGTCCTTTAGCAATTGCTGGACTCGCGCGCAATCTTCCCACGGCGCGCCCATGTGTTCGACTACTTCCATGCTGATCACTCCATCGAATTGCACATTTTCTGGTAAGTCTTCAAAGCAACGGTAGGCGATCAAGCCTTCAGCGCGCAGTTCTCTATATCCGAATGGCTCGACCGCACACACATCCGCTCCGTATTCCGCCAGGGCCTTCATCAGGGCTCCTCTTCCTGCGCCTATCTCGAGAAGCTTCATTCCCCGGAAATCAGGTGCGCCAAGGGAAGCGGCCAGTCTGTGTGCGTAGGTCTTGGCCAATCGATGCCCTGTGCTTCCGGTCTCGTCCGGGTGTTCATTAGGCCGAAGCCAGCTCTGGCCATAAAGCGCTGCCAACTCCAATCGAGACGGAGGCGGGTTTCGAAATCGTAGGCCACAGGACAAACACTCGTAAAAGTTACTCTGCGCCCACAAAAGACGAATCGAGCCCCGACACAGAGGACAATGGGGCCTAAACTCAAAATAGTCATCGTTGAGCAATGACGTCAGCACCGTTGTCTCGATCTCTCTATCCCGTCGAAGCATTCTTGGGAATGGTTTCAGCCCGAGCAATGGCCACCGGTTGTTGCCCCCGCCTCAGAGTTCAATGCTGTAGGCTTCCAGTTCGCAATAAGCCCGCTGAACGGGATGCAGAGTCTAGCCCGCACTTAGAGACGAGTATTTGAGCGGCAGGCGACCGACTTTCCTGAGTTCGCTTTCGATCCAGGTATAAGTGATTTGCAGGCCACTTTCCAAGGAGATAGAAGGTGCCCAGCCGAGGGCTTGTGCGAGTCGAGTATTATCACTGTTCCGACCACGAACGCCCTGGGGCTTGCTGATGTCATGTTTCTTGACCAAGCGTTTACCTGCGATGCCCGCGATCAGATCGACGAGTCCATTGATTGTGATTAGCCGGTCGGTGCCCAAGTTCAAGGGCTCACGATAATCAGAAGCCATCAAGCGTAACAGCCCTTCAACGCAATCGTCGACATACATGAATGAGCGAGTTTGCTTTCCGTCTCCCCAGACTTGGATTTCGCCATTGTCCCGCGCCAAAGCAACTTTCCTTGAAATGGCCGCGGGAGCTTTCTCTTTGCCTCCTTCGTAAGTGCCCAGCGGCCCGTAAACATTGTGAAAGCGCACGATCCGGGTTTCGAAACCATGGTCTTGCCGGTAATAACGGCACAGCTCTTCCGTGAATAATTTTTCCCATCCATAACCTGGCTCGGGATCTGCGGGATAGGCGTCTTCCTCCCGAAGTGCGGTAACATCCGCGCTTTTTTGTCTATATCCCGCGTAGACACAAGCAGATGAGGAAAACAGAAATCGACCAACAGCGTTCAGGCGACTGGCTTCCAACATATGGGCGTTTATAAGTATGTTGTTTCGAGAAATATCAGCCAGAACAGTAGTGATATATCCGATGCCGCCCATGTCGGCAGCAAGAGTGTAGGCCTGATCAAGACCGCCTCGAGTTGCCTGCAAACAGTTATCAAACTTGCGCAGGTCCAATATTTCAAACTCATCGGCGGGAGAAGACTCGTACTCTGGCATTTTGAGATCGACCCCACGAACCCAATGGTTGTCAGCTTTGAGTCGTTTCACAAGATGGTGTCCGATAAAACCTCCGGCACCGGTAACAAGCACACGTTTTGTAATTGCCATACGAGATGGCCTCCTCTGGGAATTTGTAAAAGCAGTGTTTAAAGGCAACGAAGACGAACGTCGAAGACTAGAAAACGTGAAAGACCATCAGCGAACTGGCGAAATTCACGCGCTTGACTTGGGCTTCAGGAAATAGGAACTGCAGTTCTTTTTTCGTGAGCAAACGTATATTCTCAACTTCCCGCATATAGGGGGAAAACCACAAAGCAACAGGCTTGAAGCGTGCGGGATAAAACTGGTAGAGCGGAAGCAGCGTGTGCGGCTCAATGGGGAAAAACAGGTTCGGTGTCGTAACGAAGTAGCCCCTGGCGGCAACCCGTCGAATCTCGGCGGAAAACCGTTGCTGATCGGGCCAGCCGCCTACGTGCTCGATAACCGCATTAGAAAAAACCCAGTCAAATGACTTATCGGCAAACGGTAGAGAACGTCCGTCGGCACGGACGGCGCGGATCCCCAACGGATCTCTAGCCCTATGGTCCACGTGATCCAAGTTCACAATCGTGGCGCTATCAAATCTCTCATAAAGCGGACAAAACGCGTCATTGAAGAAGTCGGTTTCGCCGCCCACATCCAGCAGGCGACCTGCGCCAGCCGAGTTCAGCAGCTCCAGAAATCGTCGTGCCTTACTGCTTCTGAAGTATTGGTGAATCGGCTTGACTGAGCACCGGACGAGGGCTTTAAGTCGCGACATTAAGTACTCTCGGGGCATCTTGCACTTGATTGGAAGGTTCTTCAATGGCTTGGCCGTAGATATTCAGAAGAGCCATGTAATTGTGCTTTGCCGTGTATTTTGCTTCGTATTCAGAGCGAGCCCTACGTCCCATTTCACTCATTTTGTCGGGGCGGCTAAACGCCCATTCAAGTTTGCTGGCCAAATCGTCGGAATCTCCGGGAGTAAACTGCAGGCCGGTTTCACCATCGTGAACAAGTTCCTGCATCGCACCTAATCGCGACGCAATTACAGGGGTTCCGCACGCGTACGCCTCCGCAATCGTCATGGGAAAGTTCTCGTAGCATTCGCTGGGGACTACAAGCACCCGGGCGCGTTGCACCAACTCAAATACACTTGCCTGTGGCAGCCGGCCTTCCCATTGAACATTGGCGATTCCCATTCTCCGCGTTTCCTCGGTCAACTCTGCGCGCAAAGGCCCGTCGCCGAGAATGACAAGTACTCCTGTGCGCACCCCTTTCCAGGCCTGAAGCAGAGTTCGGATGCCCTTTTCCTCCGAAATTCGGCCTACAAAGATGGCGAACTCTTGCTTGTTACCTCTCGCACCAACGCCTGGATCAGGCAAGACGAAATTGGGCTTGACGGTCATCTTTCGTGCTGGCAAGCCTCCGGCCAAAAATTTCTGCCGAGAGTATTCCGACAGCACGACATAGGACGACACCAACTCGTTCCACGTATTCAGCCATCCGTGGATTTGAATCATTGCAGTAACGGCGCAAGTAGCGGAGCGTGAATCGCGATAGCAGGCATGCCGAACAGCCTGCCAGCGAGACCTGTGCAAGCACTCCTCGCATACCTTGCCGTCACGAAAGAATGTCGCTGCCGGGCAAAGGAGTCGGAAGTTATGCAGCGTTTGTACCACCGGAATGCCTAGGTCACGGCAACTGTAGTAGGCAGCCGGTGAAATAAGCGGGAACGTATTGTGGAAGTGAACGAGGTCAGGTTTCTGATCTCGCAGCAGCCGAGATAGCTGTTTGCGGGATGCCGACGACCAAACCGTTTTGCATCCCAGCGCCATTCTTGACAAGACGCCACCTGGCCGGATCTCGTCATTATGACGAAGATACTCGCTGACCTTGTGCCCCTCTTGTCGAAGCAGATCCACTTCCGCACGAACCACGGCGTCTTCACCGCCAGCGTGCTGATATGCATTGTGAACTATGACAATCTTCAATTCAGGCTCGACAACGACGATGTCGACTCTGCTGTCAGGAATACAGCCCCGTAAGATAGGATCAGCGCGTAGCCAGTCCCACCGGCCGCAACCGGGCCAGCAAGAATGTTCTCGAAAGTCAAACCGAGCAATAAGGTCGGTAGTATTCCGATCAGGACGAACGCTGTAACAGACTTCTTGCAGCGAATAGATTTCAAATAGGGCCAGAATGTGGTGCCCAAAAACCCAAGAAAGAGTCCCAACCCGACGACTCCCCATTCGTATTGAGCGCGCAAGAATTCGTCATGAATGCATCTATTGGCGTCTTCCGCTTCCAGGTATTCGGAGGATAGTTGCGAAAGCACAGCTATGCCGCTGCTGGTACCTGCTCCAAATATCAATCGCGGCAAGTCAGAAGGCCAGCGATCCGCAATCTGCTGAATGCCCTCATCGTAAATCGCCAGTCTCCAAACAAATGTGCCGACAGGGGTGACGCTTTCTTCGTTATAGGATTCGACCAACTCATTCAGGCGGCTATCGGGAAGATATTTGGGAACGGCCCAATATCCCAACAACACGATGATGAGGATTGTGACACCAGCGCGTGCCAAACGCCCCCCCTCACGGGCAGAGTCACGTCTGCGAGTGAGCCAGAACATTCCAACCAGGGCAAGGGTTCCAAGGAAGACATATCGACTTCCGGATAAGACAATGCATATGAGAATTGCAAGCGCCGTGCTCCACAATATTCGCCGTGAAAGGTCGGACCACAGTAGGAGTGCCAGCACGCAGACGAAGTACGCAGCAAAATACTGTGGAGATGTGAACGACGTAAGACGTCCTTCGTCAACGCTGAATGGGTTTCCTACAATATAGGTCTGAACAGCAGCAATGAACACCACACCCCAGGAAGCTCCCACCAGTGCCGAAGGATTCAACCAGCCAGCTTGCCATGCCTTCGCGAACACTGGAAACAGGCATGCGTACGAAAGTAGATAGACAAACATTTTGACCGCAGCGAGCTTGTTTGGTGACCAGGCGGCGGAAATCAAGGCGTAGGCAGTGAGCGCCACCCACAACTTGGAAGGAATGGACCATTTGGTCCAGCTTTCCCAATCGACACGCAGCTTTATGAATAAGCAACAAGGAAGTATCACGGCCTTGACCACAGTATCAACCGCGACCGATGAGCTATCGCCAGATTGCCAGCCGGAAAGGCTTACATTCGACAATAACAAGAAACAAACGAGAGACCACCTGGGCCGCAGTAAAATCACCCCAAGAGAGAGCGTGGCAAACAGCAGGATGGCGATTGTCATTGTAAGCGGAGGGCTATCCGTAGTTGCGATCAGGAGCCTTGTCGGACACGAACTATCGCAGCTTGATGCGCTACTTGTGTAGCATGAACCATCCGTGCAGCAGCGAACTCTGGAGTTAATCGCTCGACAGTTACGCGTCCTGCTCGGCCCATCTCGTACAAGACTGCAGGAGGGGTTGTCAGAGCCTCGAACAATCGAGCATCGAATTCCTCGGATCGGTCTGGCCTAAATATCCAGCCGTTGCGACCATCAACTACGAGCTCGTTTACTGCCTGGCTAAGCTGGCTGCCCAGCACCGGCATTCCGGCCGCGAGCGCCTCGTTGACCACGACGCCCCAAGTGTCACTCAGTGTCGGAAATACAAATATGTCGGCGGATGCATAGACTGACCGCAAGCGTTCAAAAGGGACACTGCCCAAGAAGCGCACCTTCACCCCACTCACAGTCGCCAATTGCTCAAGCTCTTTGCGCATTGGACCATCACCCACAATCGACAGCTCACACGACTGGTTAGGGTTCGAGCGGTGCCACCTGGCCAGGGCGCCTAAAAGGAGGTGCACTCCTTTGCCTTCAAGAAGATGTCCCACATAAAGAAGTCGCCTTTCCGGCGCGGCGCGATCCCGAAGCAAGGGTATGCTCAGCAGGTCACTCATGTCTCGGACGAAAGGCATACAGACGATGCGACTACTGTCAGCTCTCAATTGTGCAACATACTTGGCACCACTTTGACCGTTTACTAGGACAGCATCGGAATGGCACAGTAGTCTTTTTCGAAGGGATCGCCGGAACCATCCAATCCCGGTTTCAGTGTGTTCGGACAAGTCGGCCCATGCAACCAGCGCGGTTTTGGGCCGCAGCATGTTGAAGCAATACGACTGGAAAGTCCGGAAGCCGAGCTGTCCTGATATGATCACATCAGGCATGCAGTTCCGCAGCCGTGCAATGGTGTCGTAGGGTAGGTGAAGGTAGTACTCGCTCGAAAATCCCAAGCCATGCTTTCGATTCAGCACCGTAGTGAAGGTTTTCTGCACCTGCACGTTTAAACCATCCCAATGCGGCTGCCAGTCGCGGTTTCCCTCCATGCGCGTGCTCAGAAAAATGTGGAGCTCGGAAACCATTGAAGAGAATTCGCGCAGCACTGGCAGGAAATAAGGCGGTATGAAGTTTGTCAAAAGAGCGACCCGAACGGGAAACACCTCACGGCATGCAGCCTGCAATACGGACTCGTGGGTCGACCCAAGGGAGCCTTCGAGCTCAGGGAATTCTGTCGCACAGCGTTGCCTAGAATCTAGCATCATGAACTCCATTGGTGTTCGAGCACCGACGGCCGGCAATACACCGGGTCCTCCGGCCGCCGCTGCTTTTGTTCTGAGAAGGTACAGTTGGTCGCGTGAAAGTACAGTGGCCCGCGATACCCAGCAGCATGCAGCTTCATCTGAATGCTGGGTTTCTCCCCGTTTTCGATTACAATCGCCAGGGTATTCTCGTGACCGGAGTGACCCGCCAGCACGTGATCTTCGTATCCTTCCACGTCAATCTTGATGACTGCTGGACAAAGTCTAAGGTCGTTGCATAGCTGATCTAACGTCGTGCATCGCACTGTTACCGACTTCACCCTGCATGAATGGCCGAGTACGCGGTTGGTGGAGAGTTCTCCACCGTCACTAATTTGGAGCGAGCCAATGTGGTCAGAAGCTGCTGCGTTGACACATGTAATGTTGTTTCGTTGGTTTCGGAAAACGTTTCCGGACAGTAACCGATAGGACTCGGGATGCGGCTCTATACTGACGACGATCGCATCCCTAACTTCGGATGCAATAAGAGAATAGGCGCCAATGTTAGCACCCACATCGAAGAAGACACCGTGAGTGGCGCGTAACAGGTAGCGGATGAGCGTCATATTGTTGAAGTCATACATCCCCATGCAGTTGACCAGTGCGGCAACTCCGCTGGGGCGATCCGCAACCAGAATTGATTCACTGATCGGGAGTTCGACAGGAAAACACCACACCGCGCGCCGCAACTGCCACCAAAGGTGGCGCACAATCCCTTTCATCGCGGGCGTGGTTTCGGATGCTACGATCTGCGCGATCGTTCTGGTGAACTGCATCAGGACCTTTCCGCCAATATCGGGGAGCCGTGGCCTGATGCGACCACGGCCAAACTGGATATCTGCAGGGCGTTCCGATAGAAGTACGCCAGGACCATGGCAGACAGGGCTGCGGTTGCAAGGTTGCTAGCCACTGCCCCCGATATGCCCCACCAATGCACAAATGCAAATGCTGAGGCAAGTCCGAACGGCGCTGTGATCAGATTCATGGCGAGATCGAATTGCGGCTTGCGGATGGCTCGCAGTGCGGTCCCTCGTCCCGTCAGATAAGCTGAGAACACTGGGGCGATTCCGAAACTGGCCATCAACCACGCATTGTCCGAAAACTTCCCGTCGTACAGCAGACGCTCGATGCGGTGGTTTGCAAGTATCAGGACAGCCTCGTAAGCCAGTGCGAGCAGCACTAGGGTCCCGGTCACTTGGGTCGCCCTTCTGCGAACTAAAGGGAGGTCGCCTGATCCGAAGGCGAAGGAAAGCGCCGGCAATTCAAGGGTGCCGATCGCGGCGATTGCCTGCGTCATCGCAATACTTGGTAACTGCACAGCCCGCAATACCCCAGCAGCCCCCAGTCCAAGGCTCCCCGCGGCCACAAAGACCTGTATCTGTACTGATACCGGATAAAGCAGAGCCGACGTGAGCAACCACCGGCCGTAATTCCAATTGGTTCGTACAACCTCGTAGGTTGCAATTGCCGCATACTGCGCCGTTTCCCGTCTGACACCAACGAGAAACCGGACGGATCCGACCATGGCCGCCGCCGCCAGTGCCGCGAAAGCGGTGACAGAAGTGAGGTGCCCAAACGCGTGAAGTGCGACGACACACCCGACCGCCGTGCCCGTGTATAAGCCACTACTCAAGGCCGCAGCAGCGGGGTTCTGTTCGACGTAGTGAAAGCGGCGAGCAACCCAGAACAGCAGGAGGATTGGCAGAGTTATCGCAACTGCCATGAGTACTCTAGACAAAGATTTGTCCGCAGGAAATAGGAACAGAACGCCAGCCGCGCAGGCGAGTAATAGGCCTAAACCCGTCGTGATGTGAACATGAAACCGGAGCTGTGCTCTGATGTAGCAGTGGAGCCGGTCGGCATAACTAGATGAGCCGAGCACGGACATAGGTTCAAGCAGCATGGCGTTGTGGAACCCTGCACAGAACAGATAGATAAGGAACGCAACTGCAAAGGCACCGTAGTCCTCGGGGGAAAGAACCCTCGCGAGAAGAGCATTGATTACCAGACTGGAAGAGGAAAATAGCGCCTGATCTATCAATGCGAGGAATGCTCGCCCGCTCGAGTCCTGAAGCCTTTGCACAACTCGGATTGCGTAACCTGCTCGGCTTTGCAGAAAGCGGCGGCCGGCAAGCGCTACCAGTTTCAACGTTCCGGCCTCACTTGGCTTGTAGCGGAAAAGCCCCAACGAGCCAGGACAATTCTGGCCGTGCACACCGCCGTCGCGAGAGCGTTGAGCACTCCTTTGCGATGAAATCTCCCATCGCTACGACTGAGCGTCGATCGCACCAAAATCGAGATTGCCGCGAGCGTCGCCGCAAGAAGAGTCAAAA